>JAEEGF010651515.1_pt1 | contig 15981 bp, 13 predicted proteins | sample 9134171 | NCBI WGS metagenome assembly JAEEGF01 (sample SAMN16246542, study PRJNA631951) | gut metagenome | biome: gut microbiome; feature: rumen; material: AP-attached | host: Bos | place: Iran: Karaj | collected 2018-10
TACGAAGTCAACATGGAAGATTACCACAAGAAGATTCACATCGAAGGCAAGATTGCATTCGACATCGCGAAGAACGTGGTGCTTCCGCAGGTGCTCTGCGCTTACAGCAACGCCCTCAAGGCTAACGAAATGGCAAAGACCCAGGGATTCTACCCCGTCGACGCTTACGCTCGCGAATTGGGCGACAAGCTCAAGGATCTCGAAGCCGCCGTTGCCCAGATGGAAGCCGCTCTCGGCGACAAGCACGAAGCAATCCTCGATGCCATGGCAAACCTCCGCATTATCGTCGACAAGATCGAAAGCGTTATCCCCGACGAAAAGTGGCCGCTGCCGAAGTATCGTGAGATGTTGTTTATTTACTAATCTCCAGAACCTCATAATAATCCGAACCTCAAAAATGCAATTCGTCGGCCTCGCGCCGGCGGATTGCTTTTTTACAGAAATCATCCGCTTTTCCGCTTGCCACTTTTCTAGAAACTTTATATATTTATGCACGTATCAACATATTTGCATAGACTTAGGGTGCCAGTCGGACCCGCCCACGGAGAGATTATGAAGATTGTAGACATTCTGAAGCAAGACAAGATGAGTCTTTCGTTCGAAGTGTTCCCGCCTAAAAAGGAGACAAGCTTCGAAAGCGTAAAAGCCGCCACCGAATCGATTGCAGCCCTTGGTCCCGCCTTCATGAGCGTTACCTATGGTGCAGGCGGCGGCGTGAGCCACTTCACTCTTGATATCGCCAAGAATCTCAAGCAAAAGTTCGGCATTCCGATGCTCGCCCACCTTACCTGCGTCTCCAGCAGCAAAGAAACCGTACACCAGCGCATCGAAGACATGAAAGCCGCAGGCATCAAGAACGTCATGGCACTCCGCGGCGACCTGACCCCGGAACTTATTGAAAAGGGCCGCGACAATTGCGACTACCACTATGCCGTCGAGCTCATTCGCGAACTCAAGGCCTCTGATGCCGACTTCTGCATTGGCGCCGCTTGCTACCCCGAAAAGCACCCCGAAAGCGCAAACCAGGCCGAAGATATCCAGCACCTTAAAGAAAAGGTGGATGCAGGTGCAGACTTCCTCACCACTCAGATGGTGTTCGACAACAACCTGTTCTTCAGTTTCCTCTACAAGTTGCGCGATGCAGGCGTCAACTGCCCGGTGCTCCCCGGCATTATGCCGATTACCAACGCCAACCAGGTGGAACGCGCCATCAAGCTTTCCGGCTCCTTTATGCCGCAGCGTTTCAAGTCGCTTGTGGACAAATTCGGTAGCGATCCCGAAGCCATGAAGCAGGCCGGTATCATTTACGCCAGCGACCAGATTATCGATCTGTACGCCAACGGCATCACCAACGTTCACGTTTATTCCATGAACAAGCCTGACGTTGCCGAAGGCATTCTCAAGAACGTCACCGCAATTCTGGGAAAGAACTTTAAATAAGTTCCTGCTTTACTTTTTAATCAATCTGAGAATCCCCTGTTTATTGTATTCAGGGGATTCTTTTGGAAATGGATTTTTCGCTTCTTGACGAAGTACATAGTGTACACCTTCGCCCAAATCCACTTCGGAACCGGATTTGGCAGGAACGCCATCACCGAACAGGCTGTCGGCAGCCATGAGTAAAGCTTCCTGGGGGTCTTCGGCCGAGGCCGCAATACACAAATCCGGAAGCATGAAGGTTGCAAGGCCCAGCGTATAGATGGTCTCGCCCGCTTCCACAAAGTTAATCCACGGATCCATGGGATATTCGCCGTCACCCACTTCTTCGCGGAAACCCGCATCGGTCCAGGCCGCACCGCATTGCTGCATGTACACGCCCAAAGCACCGGCATTGAACACCTTGAGAATCGCCATATTCACCTGGGTCACTTCATCAATATTCTTGACTTCGCCGAGCAGGAACAGCAGGGACTTGTGGGCATCAATCGCCGCAGCGGTTTCTGCAGAAATATCCTGATGCTCCTTGAAAATATCGGCAAGTCCAGGCACATGTTCCTTGCGGACCACCTTGAACATCACGCTGCAACCGGGAATGATTGCAGATGTCGCATCGGCTGCTAACATTGCTGTTTCGGTTAAAGCGAGCGGTTCGCCCACTTCTTTTGTCATCGGGAAAGCAAGAATAAATTGAGGCATAATGGAGATTTGTGATGTGAAATGTGAAATTAGGAATGAGAAATTAGTTCTCTAACAGCATTTTTCAGAAGGTCGTTATCCTTCGGTTTCGGCAGCGAAACATTTTCTTTTTCGCTGATAGTCGCAAGCAAGGTCTCGATGGAAAAATTTGCTTCGCTGATGGTAGCCGCATAACCTTCATGGGCTAAATCCCGGGCCAGAATCACCTGTTCATACTGTCCAGGAGTCGGCACAAAAATGCACCTTGCACCAAGGACAGCCATATCCATCACCGTACTGTAACCACCGCGGGACACCACCCACTGGGCACCGCGAACAACTTCAGCAAATTCCCTATCCGGCAAATGAGTATGGAAATCGATATTACCTTCACTCCAGGATTTCACCCCTAGAATAGGCTTACCTAAAATGATTGCATGACGACCGGGAACCTTGGCAAGCACCTTGCGCAGTATCGATTCAAAACGACTCCGCGCCGGTTCCACGCCAGAAACAACAGCCACGAACTTGTAAGTCCGGGGCGCATCAGTCCCGAGACGGTTTTCAAAACGGGACAAGGCCCCTACAAACTTTACCGGCACCGGTGACTTGTCCACATGGGAAAGCCCTGCCGCATACCCCGGAAAATCAGGCAAGTCCGGAACCCAGACTTCATCAAAGTGTTTCATGACCGAAGCGTGCCAAAGCATACCCAGGGGCTCAAAAGTCGAAAGCACCTTGGGAAAGGCAATGCGACGCTGATGCGTCATATAAATGGATTTCGCACGATGGCTATAGAATCCAAAACGGTTGTCGGAAACCAGGACATCATAATGGTAACGTTCCACCATCTCTTCGGCAAAGCGATGCTCATAACTCATCACCTTCCGCAAATGGATGCCATTCTTGGCCAACCACAGTCCCATGTTATACCCGTGCTTAGGGTAAACGATATTGTAAGACGGAGCCAGCCGCTGACGAAGTTCCTGGAAGAATCCCCGCAACAAAGTGGCGTTTGAACGCACCACCGCCAATTCCACCTCAGCACCTTGATTCAGGAACTCACGAATCACGGGCACGCAACGGGTCGCATGCCCAAGCCCCCAATCCAAAGGTGCAACTAGGACTTTCAACGAGTAGCCTCCAACCAGGCATTGGCCCAATCGCCGTGATCATAATCCTTGTCGTGCTTATCACCTTCATCCAGACGAAGTTCCAAGACACGCACGCCCTTGACATCCACCGTAATAGTCTGCTTTTCGGTGGAATACATGCGCTTACTGCGGAACAGTTCTCGATTATCACCCAGCACAATGAAAGATGCGCCATCGCCACCAACACTTTCATCGTCAAGACCAATTGTCGCATGGAATTTGTCGAAGGAACGTGGGAGCGTAAACTTCATAAATGAGGGAGCATGGGATCCGATTCCGTAACGGAAGACTTCCTTGTCAATGGTAATCTTCCGGTGTTCCACCGTCGTATTCTTCTGGGGCTGTCCCCAACCCTGATCAAAGCTATCCATCTTCAGGTCTGATAGCAACAGCGCTTCAGGTGATTCCACAAAGAAGTCCTTCACCAATCTAAGGGTGTCGGCATCCGGCATCACGCATTCAAGAGTCACACGATTCATGCCCGCCTTGATCTTGGTGGAATCCAGCATCAATGTATCCGACGGCAACGAAAGCATCAATTCTTCTTGAAGTTCCCCGTTCAAGGAATAAGCGTAAGTGATGGTTTCGGGGAACCGCTTGTTCACGATCATGGCATTGTTTTCCATGTCGCTCACAAAGAAATTCTGCAAGTAGGTAGACACCCCCTTCTTTGCCGTAATCTTATAAATCGCCAAAGGATAGCCAAAGAGTTTTGGTTCAATCAACACTCTTTCGCTCTTGTAGTCCTTCAGGATTTCGTCCACCTGATCCGTGGTCTTGAAGCCCACCACACGGGACTTGCGATTCAATTCGCCATAGCCGTCTTGACCACGCACCATGTAAATGTTTCCACCCGAAACCTGCTGCCACTTAGCAAAAGTTTCATTGTCCCAGCTCATGAAGGAACGTTCACTAAAAGAGCTGTGGCCAGAAGCAAGCATCTGCCACGGGCGAGCGTAAATAAAGATGGAATTCTTGGGGTAGCTTTCAAGGGCCTTGTCCAAGTAATCCTCTTCACCCAGCAGCTTGTTCTTGTAATAGAGCATATTGTGGCGGTAGCTGTCCCCATGGTAAATCATGAGACCCACCGAAAGTGCCGTCGCCACAGCCAGAGTAATCTTTCCCGCAGCATCGGGTTTCATTTTTGTCGAGAATACCAAGGCATCGTACAGGCCAAGGGCCATTATCAGGGCAAACAACGGAAGCGCCACCAACACATAACGCTGGTTAATGTCAATGGTGAAGGTTCCCGACACATTCAGGAGAATCACAAAAATCTGAAGGCAGAACAGAATGCCAAGCAAGGCTCCGCGCCTGTAGCACCGAGAATAAATCAAGCGGAACAGGAGCCAAGCCGTAGCCGCAAGCAAAATAATGGTAAAAGTCGTGTAGAAGGGATTCTGCATAATGCCGCCAAAAGACGGGTCCTTATCCAGATTCAACATGACTTCGATATTCGTCTTCAGATTGAACCAGAAGTTTTCCAGAGAATGGGCCGCATGCTCGCCCCCCTGGAAATCGTAACCGCGGTAAGCAGCCATCGTGTTCACCGAAGGCCAGCTCACGGCAATCACTGCAGCCACGAACAGCGGAAGCCTGTGGGCCTTTTCAAAGAAATACTTGTAGTAGTAAAGGGCGAAGGGAATAAACGCAAACACGGTTTCCTGTCTGGTCTGGGCGAAGAACCCCAACAGCGGCACCGTAAGCAAGAAGTGCTTCCAATTCACCTTACTTGCCGGAACAAAAGCATACCATGCCATCAAAACGGCAAGCAGGAATATATAAAGGACTTCGGTTGAAGCAGACCGGGCCTGTAACAGGTAAATAGGCATGCCGCCCAGGAATGCCGTCGCCGCGAGCGCCGCCCATTCATCCTTGAACCACTTGGAAAGGGCAAAGAAGAAGAACAGCAAGCTGAGCAAGTAGAACGGGAAGTTCACCAGCAAAGCGGTATCACGGTTGGGAGACGCAAAATTGAAAACCAACGAGTAAACAAAACCAAGAGCCTTGCCCTTAAAATTGTTCACCTCGGTTTTACAATCCAGCACCCCATTGTTCCACACACCTTCGTTACAAATACCACCAGTATGTTGGAAATACATCTGGAGTCCCATAGATTCCCAGCTGGTTTCATCGCTCAAGACTCGGTGAGTATTGCTAATGTTCCCGAACATGAATACCGAGAACACAAGGGCGATGCCCGCAAAGGCACAAATGCTTTTTCCCGATGGTTTAAAGCCTTTCCAACCCTGGGCAATAACAGGAATATTGACCAGCACGCCCACAATCAGCAGAATGAAGGTCGAAAGAATGGAGTAATATCCCCAATCGATATCCCAACGCCTAGCGTAAGAAACGGTCAGATTATTGAAAATGAGGAATGCGACAACCAGTACGGACAGCGTAATCCCAACAATAGTAAAATGCCTGCGGCCAATGCCCAGACGCTCAAGAATATTCTTCATGGGTAAAAATATAGTAAGAACTATATCTTACACATTCACGTATTTGTCCATAAACTCGTCAACAGGGAGCGGTTTCGAATAGTAGAAGCCCTGCAAGCTCTTGATTTTAAAGCGCAGCAGGAATTCTCGCATTTCAGGCGTTTCGATACCTTCTGCCGTCACTGAAGAAGAGAAGGAATCGGCCAGTTCCGAAATAAAGCGCACCGTTTTCTGATCCGAAGGATCCTGCTCAATGTTCATCACAAAGCTACGGTCAATTTTCACCGTAGTCACCGGAAGTTCTCGTAGAACGCCGATGGAACTGTATCCCGTACCAAAGTCATCAAGAGCCACCTTGATACCCCGATTGCGGAGCCTCGTGAAAATATCCTTCAGTAGAGCCATATCCAAAAGACGGCAGCGTTCCGTAATTTCCAGACACAGGTTCTGCGGCGGATATTTTTCTTCTTCCAGAATGGCCAAGACACTTTCAACAAAGTCAGGCTTTTCAAGCTGCGTGTACGAAAGGTTCACGTTTATCACAAAACCCGGACAAGAATCCAAGAACTTTTTCGCATCCCTGATAGAGGATTTTAAAATCCACTTACCCAATTCGGGGAACAAGTTATCTTGTTCCAAAACATCTACAAATTCTACCGGGGGAACAACGCCATATTCCTCGTTTTTCCAACGGATCAAGGATTCCGCGCCAATCACCTTTTCTGTATTGGCATCCACAATCGGCTGGTAACACAGGTAGAATCCTTCGCAGTTGTTCACGATGCTATTGCGGATGACGTTGATTCGTTCAATCGCAAAGCGCTTGTCATCATTTACGTTGTTCTTAAGGATGAACAGTTCACCCAAGTGATTATTCTTGGACTCATAATAGGCAAAGCGCAAACAAGAATACACGGTTTCTGCGCTGACATCAAATTTTTCCAGATTAATGGCTCCAGCCACAAACGAAAGAACCACGCGGGTTCCGTCCACATTAAAATTCTGAATGGAGTTGTACTGGATGCGTTTGTACAGATTCTTCAGGTCATCAACAGAAGCTCTTTGGCAGACTATTGCGAACTTGGTTCCATCCATTCGGTACCAGTCGCCCATGCCATGGGCTTCGACCTTAATCATCTTTGAAAATTCCTGGAGCACGCGATTTCCGAACGTGTAGCCGTAGATTTCATTCAGGCGAGAAAAATCATTGATGCCCAAAACCATAATCTGCAAACTTTCGCCACGCCAACTTGCCGACTGCAAGTCTTCCAAAAAGCCGTAAAGACTCCTGAAATTAGACACGTCGTCATAATAACTCAGGGTATCGTTATTCTTGATGATGCCACCAAAATAATCAGGCTCGCCATTTTCATTTCGCAACAAAACACCACGGCAAGTGCAAACAATATAGCGGCCATCTTTTGTCAGCACACGATATTGGAGATTATGCTCAGTCGTTTGGCCGCTCATGACCTTATCGATATTTTCTTTATAAGCGGCGCGATCATCCGGGTGGATTTTTTCCATCCAAGCATAAGCTACCCCCTGCATATATTCGTCAGGTAAGCCAAAATAGTGAACAGCCTCTTTAGACCAGCGGGTCCAATCTGTTCTCATATCGGTGACATAGGTGTATGCCCCATTCGCAAGTACCGAAAAAGCCTCATACAAGGAATCAATTTTCGCTTTGACAACGCTATCCATCATTTTCTCCTTCTGATACCACAATGCAGTTCTTGCCGTTATTCTTGGCTTTGTAAAGAGCCTTGTCGACACGAACGAATGCAGTATCAGCACTTTCGCCCTTCCGAAGTTCGGTCACACCGGCACTCACGGAACGACGTCCAGCTTTTTCAAATGTAATATCATTGAACGCGACACGCACCCTATCAGCAAAATCTATAGCCGTTTTTAACGAGGAATCCTGCAAAAGCACCATAAATTCTTCGCCTCCCCAACGGCCAATGGGAGATTTTACATTCAGAATCACAGGAACAGGCCGCAAGGTATCACCACCATGAAGTTCGTATTCCTTTGCACACATCCCCTCAAAATCAGTCATATTAAAGCCAGCCGCATCGACCCCGGATACTCCGGTTTCATCAGCAACCCTTCTTAAAAGACGGCTAAATTCTTGAATGACATTATCACCTTCCTTGTGGCCCCAGGTATCGTTAATTTGTTTGAAATCATCGATATCAAACATTACAAGGCAGGCAGGTCGTCCTGACGTCACGCACTGGGTAATTCGGCGTTGAATTTCGCCACGGTTAAACACCTCCGCCAAGGAATCCGTAATAGAGGTCAACTGCAGTTTCGCGTAAGTTTCGGCTTGCTCCTGCGCAGTCACATCGATAAAAGTCGCCAGACGGTTAATCATGGAAACCTTGCCCGAGAACGCCTCCTCGGGCATTTCGAAATCATAACGTTCCCCGCCCTTGCCTTCGCGCATTCCTGCAATCGCAAGAGTCGCATTGTGCTGGTTCACGCAACAGCCCGTGCGCAAGAATTCGCTAGAGGAATAAAAACCCGAAGTGGACGCAACGCTCTGCAGCGGGAGCGTTTCACCGCTGATTTCTTCTTTGCCCCAAAAGATTCGACGAACCACGCAAGAAAAAACCTTGATAATTTCAGGGCTAAATACCCCTACATTACGGCCATCTTTTCGGACACTTGCAAGAATGGTCCACGGGTCGCCATAAGCAAGGCGCACTTTCACGCCTTCTTCGACATCCGAAGACATGACCACAGAACCATCTTCGTTACAAGCCACCGGCGCACGCATGATATCGATTCCGTTGCGCTTGTAGAACAGAGGGAATTCCAACGTGTTGTAAATAAAGTGTTCGTCATTCGGAATATTCAAATAGCGATGATAAATTTCATATGCGGGCTCGCCATCTAGTTCGTAAAGCACGGGCCCCTTCGCCTTGGTCACCATAAATTCACGGCCAAGGGGTTTCCAGCCAATCACATGGGTGGTATGGACAAAGAAGTCTTCACCCCCCATCAAAAGCACTAGGACACCCTTTCCTGAATATCCGCCCACATTCGAAAAAATGCATGTTTCCGTACTTGTCAAGTTCGGATTAATGGCACCACCGCCAAAAATCGCAATCGAGGGGTCCACATCCTTGAACGCATCGCAAAACGGTGTCATAGAAACACCAAGAGTCGTCAGCTGCAGTTCAACCGCCTTCACCCACGGATTCGCCTTGATTTCTTCTTTAATACTGCCAACCACATCAACGGCATTGTCCGCATCCATCGTATACTGCAACAATTTTAGCTGAGTCGTAGGGTATTCAAAAATCGTACAGACAACAGAAATTTCGGCATTGGAAATTCGCCCATCGATGATATTGCCACCTGTCGAGCAGCCCATGTAAATGGAATCCGGGAAATTCTGCGAAATAACGTCGCAGACTAGGTCAATTTGTCCCTTATCCATGGAATTGGAATAAATCTGGAATACCACATGAGAAAACACTCTTGACTTGCACCAAAGGCTAATCTTGTCAAGGTCGCGTTTCAACGTAGTGATGCTATGGTAATCAAACTGGAATTGTTTCATGCCCCTGCGGTATCCCTATATTATATATCTATATAGAAGATACAACAAAGATTACCATTTTGTTCAAAAAAAGTTACCTCGTATATTCCAAATTGGAATATTTGAGGTAAAAACGACTAAATCACGAATTTTTGGACAATTTCGGCAATCCCGCCATGATTATTGTCGGCTTTAGTCACGTAATCGGCCACCGATTTTGCCACATCGGAGGCGTTCGCCATGGCAATTCCTACACCTGCGGCCTCGATCATAGGGCAATCGTTTTCTTCGTCACCCACGGCGATGGTATCCGAAAGCGGGACCTTGTAAAAATCGGCCATAAAACGCACCGCATCGCCCTTATTGGACTGCATGTGCGAAAATTCGAGCATTTCGGGCTTGCTGAACACGTCAAAGAGCTTGCCCGCCGTGGTCTTGCGCATTTCGGCGCGAAAATCGAGCAGGCTATCATGATTAAACGGCGTAATGATATTCACCTTGATAGGCGGCTTGACGACCACGTTGATGAATTCGCCGTAGTAGTCGCGAATATCCTTGACAACCACGTAGTCCATCTTCATCAGCCGGCAATATGTCTTGAGTTGTTCCGTCTCGTATTCCGAAACTACCAGGTCGCCCGAGTACGTGTGCGCGTGCATGCCCGCCTTGTGGGCCGCATCCATAATGAATTTGACCGATTCTACCGGAATGTAACGCGTCAGAATGGACTGTTCGGTGGCGTAATCGTAAATAAGCCCGCCGTTGAAACTCACCAAGAAAAAGCCCGGCTTGTCGAAGCCGTACTTTTGCGCCAGCTGCTTTGCGCTGGTCAGCGGACGCCCGGTGCAGAGCACCAGCTTGTGGCCACGTTCAAGCATTCCCTCGATAGCCTTCATGTCTACATCGAGAATGGTCTTGTCGTCGGTCAGGAGCGTACCGTCAAGGTCTGTAAAGAGCAACTTCATATATGTAAATATAAAAATTAGAGATGTGGGATGTGGAATAAATGTGTCATCCTGAGCGTAGTGCGTAGCACGAAGTCAAAGGAACCCACATTATTACTATATTCCTTGATATGAAGATCGATGAATTTTTAAGCGAAGCGAAGACGGTAGCCATTTTCGGGCACGTGCGCCCGGACGGCGACTGTGTGGGCTCTACCACGGGCATTTACAACTACATCAAGGACAACTATCCGTGCATTAGCGTGGATTTGTTCCTCGAAAACTTCCCCGACAGCTACAAGATTCTGCGTGGGGCAAGCGATGCCCAATCCGTCTGGACAGCCGAAAGCAACGGCGGCAAGCCCTACGGCTTGGTATTCCTGATGGACACTCCGAGCTTTGAGCGCGTGGGCGCCGGCGGTGCCGAATGCATCAAGGCCGCCAAGAAGACCATCAACATCGACCACCATATTAGCAACCCGCTGAACCTTTGCACCCTGAACCTGGTAGAGCCCGAAGCAAGCTCCGCCAGCGAAGTGCTTTACATGCAAATCGATAAAGCCAAAGTCAGTCGCGAAACCGCCAGTTCACTGTACCTGGGAATCGTGCATGACACAGGTGCTTTCAAGTACAGTTGCACCGGCAAACGCACCATGCAAGTCGTAGGCGACTTGATTGAAGCAGGCGTCGACTTTGCTAAAATCGTCAACGAAACTTATTATACCCGCACCTACAAGCAGACGCTCATTACGGGCTATGCCATGCAGCAATGCAAGCTGGGCTTGGGTGGGAAAGTCGTTTACAGCTACATCACACCCGAAGACATGGAACGTTTCGGTGTCACGCCCGTGGAACTTTCCACCGTCATTGACACCATTCGCGAGGTCGGCGGCACCGAAGTGGCCTTACTCCTGTACCCCGTGAACGGCAAATACAAGATTAGCCTGCGCAGCAACTACATTGTAGATGTGAACGCCATTGCCAAGGAATTTGGCGGCGGTGGCCACACCCGAGCCGCCGGCGGCGACACCAGCGACAGCCCCGAAGTGGCTATCGAAAAGATTCTCAAGCTGATTGAAAAGCAGCTATAGATCGCTTCGGGGTTTCACCCCTCGCGATGACGTTATTAAACTAGAAACAAGGCAACTGCGAGAAGCACGAACACGCAGCCGCTGAACCAGTTGAGGTTGCGGTTCGCTTTCGGGCTATTCAGCAAGAACTTCTTGACGGCGCCAGCCAACAGGGCGACCGAACCGAAAACAATAAAAGTCGCCAGAATAAATTCGGCCCCGAGAATCACCATTTGAAGTGTCGGATTCAACGGGCTATCCATCTTGACTGCCGGCGGAATGAACGAAAGCAGGAAGAGAATCACCTTCGGATTCGAAAGGTTCATGATAACGCCGCGCAGGTAGAGTTTGCGAAGAGACAGGGTGTCATCCTGAGCGGAACGAAGTGTAGTCTCTTTGACCACTTGGCAACTTGTTGCCTTAGTGGGCATGATCCCCGAATGGGGAGAAGGATCTCCCTCATCAAATTTCACGGTTCCTGCACGCACCCGGAAACTCTTGTACGCCAAATAGAGCAGGTACGCCGCCCCCAGGCACTGCATCACAAAAAACGCCGTCGGGCTAGCGGCAATTAAAGCCGATACGCCCGCCACCAAAAGACAAGTTTGTACGACTATACCCGTGCAAAGCCCGCAAATCAAGCAAAAACCTGCCTTGGCACAATAAGTTGCACTCTGCGCAAGCACAAAAAGGTTATCGGGACCTGGAGCGGCAGCCACCACCAGGGCTGCAATGAAAAATTCAAGCATAATCGGCCCTAAGGCTATCCCTAAAGCTTACTCAAGAAGCTGTCGACATCCAGTTCGTCCAGGTCTTTCTGCAAATCCGAAAGAACGTCATCCGAAATCACAGCCGGGCGCACCGATTCAGCATCGTTTGAAGCCATGGCTCCAGCGATTTTTTCAGCCACATTTTCAAATTCTGACGGGGCAGAGCCTTCGCGGGGACTGGGCAGGCTATCGCCTTTTTCGGTACGCTCTTCGGCCAAGGCTTCGGAGGCTTCCACCATCTTCTTGAGAGCCTCGGCCACTGCACCCATGGCACCGCCGTTGCTGACAACGGCGTCAATAGCGCGACTCAGCTTCTTGCGCAGCCCTGCAAATTCGTCACGATCCAGTTCAGCCACCTCGCCATGGTAATACATCAAAGGAGTCTTGCAGCGGGCGCAGCAAAACACCATCATGTTGGCGCCATCTCCTTGGATCTGGGCGTCAAAAGATGAACCACAATGGGGGCAGTCGATATGGAATTCACTCATGCCCTATAATTTAGAAATTTTACAGCGATTCCGCCTATATTTTTTTATTATTGCAACATGCTTTGTCAGTGGCTTTATCATTTAACCAGTATTGATCTTTTTGATGGCCGTCTGTTCCGCGCAGGTACAGCTGCCATGCTCTCTATCATCCTCGTCATGACCTTCATGCCGATTTATATTCGAAAGCTCCAGAGCCTCGATGCGACTTCTGACTTCGATAAAGACGGCAAATCCAAGTCTCCCCCGATTATGGGCGGTCTCCTCCTTGTTATTGTGGTAGAAATCGTGTCGCTCCTGGTATGCAAGATGAACGGCTATACCATTTCGACCCTGATTGTGCTTGCGGCGTTCTCTGCGGTGGGCGCCATCGACGACATCGCCAAGGTCAAGGCAAAGCGCCTAATCAAGCTCGGCAAACTTAAGGCCGCCGACTACATGGACAAGGCCGACGGTATTTCGAGCAGCCTTAGACTCTTCCTGTATTTCTTGTTTAGCCTGGTTGTCGCCATTTTCTGCTACAAGTTCATCCCCGAACTCAAGGGCGACCTGACGATTCCCTTCTGCCCCATCGACGTGTTCCAGATTCACTTACCCAACTGGATTTTCGTGGGTTTCATGACTTTTGTAATTGCTGCATCCGCTAACGGTACCAACTTTACCGACGGTCTCGACAGCCTCGTTTCTGTACCGATTCTTTCGAGCATGATTTTCGTGGGTCTTGTGGCCTACGTGAGCGGCAACTTTATCTTTAGCCAGTACCTGAGCGTACCTTATCTGCCCGGCTGCGACGAACTTTTCCCGCTCGCTATGTCCATTGCAGGTGCACTCCTTGCCTACTTGTGGTTCAACAGCCCTCCGGCCGAAATCTACATGGGCGACGCCGGTTCCGTAGGTTTTGGCGCAGCCATTGGCATCATGTTCATTCTGGTGCAGGCAGGGCTCTTCCTCCCCATCGTTTGCATCATCATCATTGCCGAAGCTTGCTCCGTATTGCTCCAGATTAGCTGGTTCAAATTCACCAAGAAAACCACCGGCGAAGGCAAGCGCATCTTCCTTTGCGCTCCGCTCCACCACCACTACCAAAAGAAGTGGGAAGGCCGTTTCCCGAGCAAGCCGCTCATGAATTCAAAGATTGTGTGGCGCATGCACCTCATCAGCATCTTCGCGCTCATCGTGAGCATGGTGATTTTCTTCGGCATTAGGTAAAACATGGACATTATCGAAACATTGAATGCGGCAGGCCAGCAAGAGCTGATTGCCAAGCTTGAATCTTTGAGCGGTGATTCCCGCAAGGCTTTGGAACGTGACATCGAAAGCCAGGACTGGGAAGAACTGAAGGCCCTTTATACCGAAAAATCCAACGCCTCGCTGGACGACAACGTTTCGAGCGACTTGAAGCCCATGCCGTTCAAGACCGCAATCGACGATCTGCGCTACGACTTCTGGAAAGAAACCGGTGAAATCTTGTTGGGAAAGGGCCAGGTGGCCGCATTCCTCGTTGCAGGCGGACAAGGTTCCCGCCTCGGTTTCGACGGTCCCAAGGGCATGTTCGACATCGGCCTCCCCAGCCACAAGAGCTTGTTCCAGCTGCAGGCCGAACGCTTGCAGAACTTGGCCGCACAGGTCGGTCATCCGATTCCCTGGTGCATCATGACCAGCCCGCTGAATCACGAAGCGACGGTCAACTTCTTTACCGAACACAACTTTTTCGGATACGCCCGCGAAAACATCCGCTTCTTTGAACAGGGCACCATTTGCGCCTTAACCCCTGAAGGAAAGGCGGTCGTCGATAACGACCGACTGGCTCTCGTTCCCGATGGAAACGGCGGTTGCTTCCGCGCTCTCGCCCAGAGCGGCACCCTCGCCTGGTTAATCGAAAAGGGCGTACGCTACGTATTCCTTTACAGCGTCGACAACGCCCTCTGCCGCATTTGCGACCCCGCCTTTATTGGCGCTCTCGCCAGCGAAGGCCGCAGCATGTCTGCCTCCAAGGTGGTTCACAAGGCCGGTCCGAACGAAAAGGTGGGCATTTTCGCCTTGCAGAATGGCAAGCCCGGCGTGGTCGAATACAGTGACCTTCCGGAACAGTACCGCGACATGACGAACCCTGACGGAAGCCTCGTGTTTGACGGCGGAAACCTCGCCATTCACTTGTTCAAGATTGAAGGTTTGCGCAAGCTGCAGACCAGCAAGCTCCCGTGGCATACCGCACGCAAGACTGTTTGCGGTATCGAAAAGTGCTGGAAGTTCGAACAGTTCCTGTTCGATGCCTTTCCGCAGCTGGGCACGATGATGCCGTTTGGCGTTGTCCGCGAAGAAGAATTCTCTCCGGTGAAAAACGCCGAAGGAAATGATTCGCCGAAGACCGCACGCACCATGATCGGTCGCCTTCACCGCGAATGGCTCCGCAAGGCTCATGTCGATGTCAAGCCGAACAAGCTCTACGAAGTGTCGCCCACACTCAGCTACGCCGGCGAAGGACTCAGCCGCCGCGTATTCGAACGCGAACTCGGAAGAAACATTCTGGAGTTTGACGAGGAATAACAACCTGAAGTACTTTACCTATAAGGTTCTAGTCCATGTTTTATTGAGAGTGCCGGATGTTTTTTATTCGGCACTTTTTGCAGCAGTGTTCCCTGTCTACAAGGCGCTCCACACCAAGCGAGCTTACGGGCGCACGGTAAGACACCTTGCAAACGCGAAGGCCTACTTAAAAACAAACGTAAGCGCTCGCGACATGTTCAAAGGCATTTTCTGGAATGCACTCGATTCTTACCGCGGACTCGCCCGCTTTAAAAGTGTCGAAAATCGAATCGTTTACGAAAACGAAGAAATCATCCGCGAAGCCGTAAAACTTGGGCCTGTTGCCGGCATCAGCATTCACCAGGGTGCATTCGAGCTTTTGCACCGCGCCCTTTGCCGCTACAGCGAGCACGTGCACCTGATTACTGATTCTGTCGGCAACGAAGCCTTCCGCGAAGTACTCCGGGAACTCCGCAGCGACCCGCACTTGACCGAATATCACCCCGAAGAAACCGGCAAACTGATCCGCGACTTCTTCAAAACCAAGGGAATCCTTGCAATGGTTTTTGACCAAGGCAAGAACACCAAAGGTAACGAAGTCAAACTATTCGGACAAGCGAACACGCTCTACTTGCGCCTCCCGCAGAAAGTGAATCAGATGGGAGCCTCCATCGTCACGTTCCGCACGTGGACTGAAAAGACTCCCGAGCACCGGATTGTCATCCGATTCGAAAAGGTCTACCCCCCAAGCACAGAATCCCTGGTAGATGATATCGCAAAAGAAACTGAAATCTGGATTTCCGAGCACCCAGAACAATGGAGCTGGAATTACCACGGAAACTTTAGGTTTTAGCCACCCAACAGCGTATCCTTAATGCGCTGGAAAGTCGATTCCTCTGCGCCACTACGCACCATAACCA
>JAEEGF011897646.1_pt1 | contig 15978 bp, 12 predicted proteins | sample 9134171 | NCBI WGS metagenome assembly JAEEGF01 (sample SAMN16246542, study PRJNA631951) | gut metagenome | biome: gut microbiome; feature: rumen; material: AP-attached | host: Bos | place: Iran: Karaj | collected 2018-10
CTTGAAGAACGTTTGCTCGGTCGCGCCCCGGTCGAAGACATCAAGCACCCGGTGACGGGCGAAGTGATTGTGAAGGCTGGCGAACTCGTGACCGAACGCGACCTCCCGAAGATTTCTGCTACCGGTCTTGAACACATCAAGATGCGCTCCGTGCTCACTTGCGATTCCAAGACGGGTGTCTGCGCCAAGTGCTATGGCCGTATGCTTGCTTCCGGTCGTCCGGTTGACCTCGGCGAAGCTGTTGGCGTGCTTGCTGCACAGTCCATCGGTGAACCGGGTACGCAGCTTACCCTCCGTACGTTCCATATCGGTGGTGCTTCTTCCCGTTTGACTGTCGAAAGCGACAAGAAGGCTATCGTCGATGGCCGCATCGAACTCGAACAGGTCGAAACCGTGGAACACGAAGGCCAGAAGGTCGTCGTCTCCCGTATGGGCGAACTCGTTATCTTTGACAACACCGGCATCAACAAGGGCCGTTACCAGATTCCGTACGGTGCTATCATGCACGTCGAGAACAACGCTACCGTCAAGAAGGGCGACAGCATGTTCGAATGGGATCCGTACAACAGCCCGATTATCACGAACGTTGCCGGTACGATTGCATTTAGCAACCTTATTGAAAACAGAACTTACCGTATTGAACGCGATGAAATGACCGAAGTCGAAACTTGGATCGTCATCAGCGACAAGCAGCACGGTAAGAACCAGCTGCGTCCGGTCATTATCATCAATGACGAACGTGGCGAAAAGGTTGGCCACTTCATGTTGCCTGACGGCGCTATCCTCGCCGTGCACCAGGGCGACAAGGTCACTTCTGGCCAGGTTATCGCGAAGTTGCCGCGTGCTGCTGGTAAGACCCGCGATATTACCGGCGGTCTTCCGCGCGTCGCAGAACTCTTCGAAGCCCGCGTGCCGAAGAACAAGGCCTTCATCGCACCGGTTGACGGTCTCGTCAAGTACGGTAACGAAGTGCGCAACAACCAAGAAGTTATTATTCAGCAGATGGACGGCAACGAAGAGAAAGTGCTGGTTCCGCGTGGCGTTCATCTGGCGGTCAATGACGGTGACCGTGTCCGTGCTGGTCAGAAGATCAGCGAAGGCAGTGTGGATCCGCACGATATCCTCGACGTTCTCGGACCCGAGGATGTGCAGCGCCACTTGGTGAACGAAATCCAGGCAGTGTATCGCCTGCAAGGTGTGGCTATTGCAGATAAGCACATCGAATGTATCGTTCGTCAGATGATGCGCAAGGTCCGCATTATAGATCCGGGTGAATCCGAACTCCTGCCGGGCGAAGAAATTTCCAAGACCCGTCTCCGTACCGAAAACGAACGTCTGCGCGCTCTCGGTAAGGCCGAAGCTAAGTATCAACCGATGCTCCTTGGTATCACTAAGGCTTCTTTGGCAACGGACAGCTTCATTTCTGCTGCGTCCTTCCAGGAAACCCAAAAAATCCTTACCCGCGCCTCCATCGAAGGCTGCGTGGATCCGCTCATGGGTCTTAAGGAAAACGTGATTATGGGTAGGCTCATTCCGTGCGGTACTGGTGCACGTCACTTGAGGAACGTCCAAGTGATTGACGCCGATGCCGACGAAATGGAAGAACGCTCTCGTTTGCAGAATGTACAGGCTGAAGGTTATGAAACCGGTACCGGAATCCAGATGCAGGATAACGAAATCGGTGCTTCTGATGACGAAGATACGGATAATTAACAGCCATGTACTTGAAATATTTGGAAAAAAAACTATATTTGCACTCCAAAATCTAGGAGATTAAACAGTGCCAACTATTCAACAGCTCGTCCGTAACGGACGTGAACAGATCAGCAACAAGACCGCTTCCGTGGCCTTGAAGTCTTGCCCGCAGAAGCGCGGCGTCTGCACCCGTGTTTACACCAGCACCCCGAAGAAGCCGAACTCCGCTCTTCGTAAGATTGCTCGTGTGCGCCTTTCCAACAAGATGGAAGTTACCGCTTACATCCCGGGTGAAGGCCACAACCTCCAGGAACACTCCATCGTGCTTATCCGCGGTGGTCGTGTGAAGGACGTTCCGGGTGTTCGTTATCACATCATCCGTGGTACGCTCGATACCCAGGCAGTGAACGGCCGCCAGAACGGCCGCTCCAAGTACGGTGTTAAGAAAAAAGGTGCCGCTCCGGCCAAGAAGTAAGGAAAGGAAGTAATCTATGTCTAGAAGAAGAAAGGCTCTCCATCGCTCTATCCTCCCGGATCCGCGTTTCCATTCCACTCTCGTCACCGAACTCGTCGGTGTCGTCTTGAAGCAGGGCAAGAAGACGATTGCTGAACAGATCGTCTATACCGCTCTCGACATGCTCGACAAGAAGGTCGAAGGCAAGGAAACCCCGCTCGAAAAGTTCGAAATGTGCCTTGAAAACATCAAGCCGCGTGTCGAAGTCAAGTCCCGTCGCGTTGGTGGTGCAAACTACCAGGTCCCGATGGAAGTTGCTCCGGACCGCGCCAAGGCTCTCGCCCTCCGCTGGCTCCTCGATGCAGCTCGTAACCGCAACGAAGCCAACATGGCTGAACGCCTTGCTGCAGAACTCGTTGCCGCCAAGAACAGCGAAGGCAACGCAGTCCGCAAGAAGAACGATACGCACAAGATGGCCGAAGCCAACAAGGCTTTCGCTCACTTCCGTTTCTAATTCCTGCGCGCAAGCACAGAATTATCCTAGAGGAAGGTCCGACGACTTTGGTCGCGGACCTTTTCTGCATTTTGTAGATTTGTTTTATCTGTGTTAAATTGGGAAGATTTATGGGAAACTTTTTTAGGAATTGCGTCTTGGTGTCTTGCATTGTTGCGGCGGGCGCTTCGGCCGAAGGGCTTTATCTGGAGGGCTCCTTGGGCATTGCCAAGGCGGACTACGTTGAGCAGGAACGCCCCCGCAGGTTGCGGCAGGCCGATGACCATGTGGGGGAATGCCTCGCCATTAAGGGTTGCGAGGATACGGGCCCCAGCGGGGAATATGCGCCACGCGACAAGGTGGAATATGTGGGCTATGGCCCCGTGCTTGACCTGAAGGTAGGGTATGGTTGGGAAAAGCTGGCCGTATTTGGCGTCATTCAGGGGACTTACACCGAAGGACTCCATAATTTTGACTGCTATGTGGTGGGGGAGCCCGTGGAATACACTGGCGACGATGACGGCTATGCCTTCCACAGTCATATGGTCGAGCATGAGGAGTATCTTCGTTACAGCGAACTCCATTCCCTGTCAACGCGGCTGTTCCTTGGTGGCGGCTTTACATTTTACCCTTTTGCCAAAAAGGATTCGCCCCTGACGGGATTCCATGCCGGCGCGTTGTTCGGCTTCTCCATTATCGAAACTCAGGTAGATGAGGAAAAGAACGCCGTAAGGGAACGTCATCACGGGGCTATGGAAATTTCGACGTTGACCCAGAGCATCGCTTTCGATGTCGGCCACACGTGGGCCCTTAACGGAAGGTGGAACATGGGTGTCGCCCTGACCGCCGTATTTGAAAATCCGGTCGAATCGGAAAAGGAATACAGCATGTTCAACCTCCACACTATCTGGGCGGGGTTGCGGTTTGTGAGGAAGTGATTCCCTTATCGCAGTATGTTTAGCCTGTAGATGCTGCGCGTGCTCGCCTCGGGAACGTCCAGCATGTGTTTGCCCGGGGTAAAGTGCCGCGAACGAGGCTCAAGTTGCGTTGAAATGCCGCGACGATGCGAGTGTCGTTGAAATGCCGGGAATGCTGCTAGATGGGCTCGCGAGGAGCAGAAATCTATTTTTGGGCGTTTTTTACGTGAATAATGAAGAAAAAATTGAATTAGTCACGTAAAATTCTAAATAAATTAAGCGAATTCTGCAAAAACATGCGGTTTTCCCCCTCTGGGGAACGCTGAAAAATGCATTTTGAGCTAAAATCAGCAAAAAAATGCTCTGAAAATCATGATTTCTAATGCGTATAAATGAAAATATTGCAGATAACGTTTTAAATTTACGTGAGTAACTCAAAAAATCGAAAGATTTTCACGTAAAAATTAGCGTTTCTGCGTTTTCTGCATTTTTATCGCTGTTGATTTTGTTTGTAAAACGGCTTCAGAACTTATCCATTATGGATAAAACTTTTGTTTTTTGTAAAATTTTGACGTTTAAAAAAGTACAACAAAATTTGGTTTACATTGGATGTCTTTTTCGAATTGCCGATTATTTTTTTTTTACTACAACGAGGAGCATTATGAGGAGTTCAAAAATAACCAAACTTTCGACAGTTTTGTGTCTTGGCGCGTTTGTCGCTTCGGCAATCGCACAAGATTCTACTACGGCAAAGTCCGTACCCACCAAATTCTTTGACGAGAATGGAGCCTATTACGGCCCGGACTGCGATGAGAAAAATTACACGGGTGCCTACTACACGGGCGATTATACCAGTCCGTTCAAGACAATACTCGGCAAGACCGATGAAGACATACAAAAGAAGTTGGACCAGCTATGGGATCACTATTTCGGTGGCCAGAATGACAAGACCGTGTATTACGAAGATCGCGATGGCGGCTACATCGTCGATATCAACAACAACGATATCCGTTCCGAAGGCATGAGCTACGGCATGATGATTGCCGTGCAGACCGACCACAAGGATGAATTCAAGAAGCTCTGGAACTGGGCCAAGAGCCATTTGTGGCATGACCCCGCTAGAGGTGGCAACGGCTACTTCTCCTGGCAGGCGAACCGCGATGGTTCCACGCGTGACCAGGGAAATGCACCCGATGGCGAAATTTACTTTATGATGTCGCTTTTGTTTGCAGCTCACCGCTGGGACGATGCAAACTACATGAAAGATGCGCAGACAATCTTGAAGGCCTGCTGGAAAGGCAATGGCGGCTCCCTGTACAGCGAGCAGTCCTATATCGCGACATTCCAGCCGACGGACGGCAACAACACTTGGGGCGATGCCTCTTACAGCTTGCCTGCGTTCGTCGATTTGTTCAGCCGCTGGTCCGATACGAACAAAGACAAATGGAAAAAAGCGACAAAGGCGACCCGCGACCATATTTACAATTCCGCCAATTCGAAGTCCGGCTTATGCACGGACTATAGCAACTTTGACGGAACGCCGCATTATGCGTATAGCAATAATTCGAAGAGATATTCTTTCGACGCTATTCGCTGCCCTATGAACTACGGCATGGACTATTACCTGTTCGGCGCTGATGCGGAACGCCAGACGAAAATTGCAAAGCTTATCACGGACTTCTTTGAGAAGGATAATTACAAACATGGCCATTTTGAATGGGACGGCTCTGATCCGACAGGTGCGTTCACTATTGGCCAAGCTGGCGCAAATGCTGTGGCGACCTACGCATTGCTTGACGTACCCGAATACAAGGATTTGGTCAAGAAGGTGCTGCAGAAAGCATGGGATTCAAAGCCCATTGTAGGCAACGAGCGTTACTATGATGGTTTGGTGCATTACCTCGCTATGCTCCATTTGACCGGTAACTTCAAAATTTGGAAGCCAAAGCCGAAGGTCATCAAGGATAAAGAAATGGAAGCGAAGGAAATCAATGGCGTTGCATACAAAGCAGGCGATACCATCGATTGGTTCGAAGATTGCGAACTTTACAAGGTGACGTTCAAGGCTGCGGCACAACCGCCCAAGGATACCGCAAAGGATACGACGGACGCTATACGCAATATGTTTATGCGTGCGGACCAGTTCAAGATGCAGCGCGACTACAATCTCAAGGGTTGCAAGGTGAATAGCGAAAACAGGGCTCGTGGTGCCTATTATGGAAGGAAGGTGCAAGTAAAGTAAATGTTTTTGTCGGACGCGACCTTTTAAAAAGTTTCTCTGTCGTTTATAAGGCGGGCTTCGGCTCGCTTTTTTTTGTTTGAAAAATTGTATATTTATGTCGTTTCTTATAAGGAGAACGAATGAAAAAGTTTTTAGGTTTTATATGCGTCTTGTTTTTTGCTGCGTGCGGTGACGAAAGTCCTGTGAATAAATTAGTGGATGAAGCTACTCTTTCTTCGTCGGACGCGGAAAAATCATCGTCAAGCGAAAACGTTCTGTCGTCGTCAAGCTCCGAGAATTCTTCGTCAAGTAAAAAAACACAATTTTCGTCGAGTGATGCGTCGCTGAATTCTTCAAATTCCGTACAAATGTCGTCAGGTGTTGTTTTAGAATCTTCGTCTAGTGAGGCTCTTTCTTCTAGTTCGGTTGCAATATCATCTTCGAGCGAGGCTTCGTCCTCTAGTGTCTATGTGAAAAATTGCGGCCCCGAACCCAGTTCCGTGAGCTTGGAGGAGGTTTTTGAAAACCAAAGCAAAGCTGCGTATCCGGATACTTCTGAATACCAAATAAAAATATATATAAACTCTCCTGGAGTGCTTGAAATGAATTTTGGAATGGCTCTTCTTACAGCGGGGCCAGACAAGTCGATTACGACTGTTAAGAACAATTTAGTTCAAACAGAAACAGTTCGTAATAATGGACGTATTAAAGTCACTGATTTGAAAACGGGAAAAGTTTTACCATCGTCTGATGCCGAAACCAACCTTATGGATTATAGACAATTTATAGGAACGCCTGAAGATTACTCTGGAGTTTCTTTTGAAGACGGTCTATGGAAATTGTCTCCTAAAGATGATGCTGGAAAAATCTTGTATTATTCTGCTTGTGAAGAAAGAATTATGAAGGTTTTTTATGTTTCGGGTGACACCGTGACAACCATGAATTATTCCTATTTTGACGAATCTGCCGATTTCCCTGGAACTGTCAAGTCTATGAATTTGGAACGATCGGTTTATTTAAAAGATGCGAATATGCGTGAATATATAAAATCGGATACCATGAAAGTTTTTATGGAATGGAGTCTGTATAAAATAAAACAAAGGCGTCTCTTGCCTGAGAAGTTGTTTGATATAAATTAAAATCTGAGATTAAAAAAAATCCCACTCCAGCGTTGCCCTGTGGGCGTGCTAGAATGGGGGTTGTTCAAGGAGTGTTATGAACGAGATTTGTTTAACGCTCCACGGAGAGCTTGAATAGGCTCTGGGTGCTTGCCTTGGGAGCGTCGATTGCGTGCACACCTGCGGCGAAGTGCTGCACCGGGCTCTGCCACAGGACGCGGCCCTGGTAGTCGAACTGCACGACGCTTGCCTTTAGCGCTTTGCCGGTTTGCATGTAGAGCTTGCCGTCTTGCAGGCGAAAGGAGCTGCTGGCGGCCCTCCCGGTCGGCATGATGCCTGTGTTACCGCTCGAAGAACTTGAGTTTACGTCTTGGCTGCTCGAAGAGGTGGGATTGGCGGCCTTCATTTTCGCGATGCCTGCCTTCCATGCATCGACTGCGGCCTGCGAAGTGTTGAGCGCCCAGTCGCCTTCGTTGGCTTCTTTGCTCTGGCTGAACCACATCACCGCGAACACGCGAGAAAAGTCGGTCGCGAAGTGCTCGAACATGTCGGTAATCCATTCGGCCTTGTTGCCGCCCCTCTCGGAACTCGAAATTTCTGCGATGAAAAGCGGCTTGTTGATTTTGGCAAGTGCGTCGTATGCTTTCTTGAATACCTGCGAGAACGTCTGCCAGCTGGACCAGCTTTGGCACGTGCCCCAGTTGTAGCCGTCAATGGAAATGTAATCGACGTATTCGTCGCCGGGGTAGTTGCCGGTAAGCGTCGAACCCTTTCCTGAGTTCGAAGCGTTGGTCGTCCAGACCCATTTGACGTTCGTAACGCCTTCTTCCTTGAAGATTTTCACGATATGGCGGAATGCTTCGGCGACGTTTGCGTCCGTGTTGCCGGCACCGGCCTTGCCTACGCCCCAGTCGTACCAGTCGCCGTTTGCTTCGTGGAGCGGCCTGAGCCAGATTTCTTCGCCGTAGCCTTTGACTCCCTTGGCGTAATCGCGGATGTAGGTGTCGGCTTTGCCGTCCACCAGGTCTTGGGCGTTGTAGCCGTTTGCCATCCAGGTCACCACAAGCGTGGAGCCGTTGTTTTTAGCGACGTTTGCGTACTCCTCGGTCGCATTCCAGTCGTTCATGTCGAAGAGCGCAAAGTAGCTGATGAGGTCGATATGCGTGCCCTGCAAATCCTGGAATGCCTGCACGTTCTCTTGGGTGGGTTGCGGGTATTGGCCGGGGCCACCGACCCAGGCTCCGATTTGGAATGCTAATGCGGTCATAGGCAAAATCCCCAATGTGAAGAGTAACGATTTGAACATGATAGCCTCTATGTAGAAAATGAGTTTTGTTTCCTTACATAAATTAGGTTACGGGTGTTTTCTTGTACCCGACATTTATGTATGTTTGTGCTATAGTGTATCTAGTGTTATTATATTTTGTGTAGCTGGGGACTGTATGTCGTTTCGTTGCGGCAGGCGAGGGACTGCATCGAGAGCATGATTCATTTACCATGGCGGGCGAGTTTTTTATGACAATCGAAGATTTTTGCAACTGGATTGAATCTGTTGGCTATAAGGATGGAGACCGGCTCCCTTCCGTGCGCGAGGTGGCTGCGTCTTCGGGGGCTTCGACGTTCACCGTTTTCCGTGCATACAAGAAGCTTGCCTCTCAAGGGAAAATTTATGCGGAACACGGCAACGGATATTTTTGGGGAGCGAAGCCAAAAATTGAGGTGTCTGCACATGAACTCGAAACGGAACGCGTGGAGCGTTTGTTGTTGGATGCCTGGAAATCCGGAAAGATTTCGGTTGATCGCCCGCTCCCATCAATTAAGGATATGTGCCAATCTTATGCGACGACTTTGGGGACGATGCGGCGTACGTTGGAACAGCTGCGTGCGAAAGGGATTCTAGAACGCAAGGGGCAAGGACGCTATTGTTTTATTAGTGCTCGACCGGTGCAATTTGAAATAAAAGAAATTCTTTTGATTATGCGCTGCAACCCTAACGGAGATTTTAATTGCCTTGGCGAACGTGAACTTTTGTTTATGCGAAAAGTGTATGTGGAAGCCCGCCGCAATAACTTAAATGTCAAGGCGCTCGGCTATTTCGAAGAAGAGGGGGTGTTTTTGGATGCAAGCGGTAGCCGCATCAAGCTGGAGGATTGCCGAGGCTGCTTTGGTGCTGTTGTCTCAACGATGCTTGTGTTTAATTTAAATAAGTTGTTTGTAAAGCTCGCAGTAACGCGTTTCCCTGTAGCTGTATGGTGGGAACATCCGCTGTACGACATTCCGCGTGCGCTGAAAAAGGAAAAACGTTTTGCGTTTTTCAATCTCGCCTTTGGTGAGTTCCCGGGGCGTATTGTCGGGCGGTTTTTGAAGAAAAAGGGTTTGACGCGAATTGCTTTTGTTTCGCCGTATCACATGAGCATGTGGTCGAGGGACCGCTTGAAAGGTCTCAAGAATGTGGGGCTTGAGGTGTTCGAAGCGACTGATGCGTCGCATGCGAGCCCTTATGACTTTATGCAGGAACCGCGTGCACATGTCCGTTATAGACAAATTTTAATGTCGCTCGTGAAAAAAATCCCGCCTGTGGATGCTTGGGTCGTGTCTAACGACAGGGTCGGAGTCGAGCTGATATCGCTTGTGAATCGGGGCAAGATTCCACGCCCGCCTTACATGGTCTCGTTCGACAACTCTACGGACAGCTACCGCAACCGCCTGGATTCCTTTGAGTTTAATGTGGAAACGCTTGCTGAACAGTCTGTGTTTCACTTGGTTTCGCCTGGAGTTACCTTGTATAAGAAGGGCGATTTTCGCGAACTCTCGGGGCATGTCGTGGAGAAGTAAAATTTTTTTGTTCTTATATGGTGTAGGTAAGATTATATTTGTAAATAAGGGAGAGATATTCCGATGGATTGGGAATAGTTTTATGAAACTTTGTAGTATTTTCATCTTTTTTATTGGGCTTGCCTTGTACGCCTTTGCCGCCCCGGCGGGCGTTGCGGAATATTGTGCAGAAATCCTGAACGACAGTACGTATCGCCCCCTGCTTGTCAAGGACTTGAATGAACCGATAAAGGAATGGAGTTATCCGAAGAAGATTCCTTGCGGGCAAACTCCGTGCGAAGCCAAATGGGAAACGGAAAGCAAACTCTATTTTCCGAATGATATCCGTTGTCAGAATGGCAGGCTTGTTGGTGGCCTTTGTGGTGGAGGCGGAGGTATTAGAACCTGTGTACATTGTCCGTATCACCCGATTGAACTTGCACGAATCGAGAACGTGAAGTTGTACGGAAGTAAAGTGGTTGGAGGCGACAGGTGTTCCGGTGACCGGTGGTATTTGCGCAATGCTCGTGAGACCTTGAAGACTTTTTACGGCAAAACATTCAAGGGCGAGTGGACTGGAGAGTGGGATGCTAACGGCAATGCGGAACTCCCGCAGATGAAGGTCGATTTTTCGGCAAAGCTCGTGGGCGAGTGCAGCGAAACCATTCCCGCTCTGGACTATTGCGTGGCGGGTGGCAAGGATGCGGAACTTTATCTGTTGAATCGTTACGACAATTTGCCGGAGCCCCGTTTTGTCGAGAAGAACGACAAGATAGATTGCGAGGGGGCGATGCGCGTGGAAAAATCGTACGAGATGGATTTTGGCAAGTACGGGAAGCGCCTGCTTTCGCATTTTGTGGAAGAGGATACTTGTCATGCAACAAGCAAGATTGCGGTAAAGGTCTATATGCCTATCCCGCAGCATATCGATGCGCAAGCCCTCAAGGGAATACCTGCAAAGAGTTTGTACGGGAAAACGTTTTTCGTGACATCAAAAAACTCCCTGACCTGCAATTTCGATACGGTCGAGAGGAATGTGCGTTTTAGTGTGCGTGTCGTGGGCAAGTGCGGCAAACGCGACATGCAGGGCAAGAAAAAGCTGAACATCCTTGAACTAGAACAGGTCGAAGATGTCAAGGCTTATGGGCACTCTATTGCGGGATATTGGAAAAAGTGCGGTGAAGAATACGTTTGCCCGACAAACTGTATCGAAGTGAAGGACTTGCTAAAATGAAACGTCTAGGTGTCTTGTTCTTGCTTTTGGCTTCGGGAATCCCTTGGGCGAAGGGACCTTCGACGGCACATTTTTGCGTCCTGCATTTTTCGAAGAGTGAAAACAGCTATGAAATGGTAATCCGGAATGTAGGGGAGGTTGTTGCCGATAGAAAATGGAAATGGCCCGATTCGCTTGCGTGCGGCAATGCTTTCTGGAAAAACGGTTTTGTGCTAGAATACAAGGGCGAACGGATTGAATTTGATGGAGATTACAAGGATGCCCCTAGTGGGAGCGTCTGCAAGATTTGCACGGACGAAGTTCGCTTGCGGAACAGCGCCGTGCCGGCACCGTCTATGGATAAACTAAGCGCCTACGAATATTACACCTCGCACGAAATTTCCGAGAAAAATAAGCGACCAATCGAAAAGTCCTTTATCGAAGAACTTTACGGGAAAAAGTTAAAGGTGGAATGGAAAAGTTCGCTTTCATGTTCGTGCCCCAAGTATGAAGTTTCTACCCTGAAGACGAAGCTGAATGTGGTGATTGACGGGGAATGCGCACCTGCTGCCGCAGATTCGGTGGACGACGATGAGGGTGAATGGCTTGGAGGTTGCTCCTGCTCCGGGGGCGAGAAATGCGCTTCGGATGACGACGCGAAAGAAACGAAAAAGGACACGGTGCTTGCGTCGGGAATGTTCCCCTGCTATTCTTTTTATTCGACCTACGAACATCCAAAAGTGAATTATTACGGAAGTTCCAAAGTGATGAATATGGATGGGCACCCCGAGGGAAGGGGAACGAGTCTGGGCTGCTTCAATATCCAGGGCAAAAACTACCTGGTGCTGGGTTCCAACGTGCCCGCTCAAATCCATACCGCCTTTGATGACGAGAATTATAACTATTGCTATGACAGCGTGAAAAATCTCAAACAAAAGAAGCGGGTGGAGACTCCGTTCTATTCTTGCTATGGTGGCAAGTCATCGCCGAAGGGGTGCTTGCCCAGAGAAGATGGATTCAATCTCGTATTCGATTCTAAGGGTAAATTTACCGGCAGGGAATACGACGGAGAAAAAATGAAGGATATCCTGTTGCCGGCGAACGTTTCGGAAAAGGTTCTGGCTGAAATCGGCGATGATGCAGCCCGGAAGACTGCGGGTATGGCGTTCTATTGCGGGGATGAGAGAGTCGGCTACAAGAAGTTTGTGCGGAATCAGTTGCATTCGCTGAAGGAAGCATTTGACGAATGCAATGCGAGGACGGATTCGGATGTATGTGACGCGATACGCGCGAAGAAGGATTCGATTTTGGTCGAAGAGGCCCTGCGTCAAAAAGAGTGGGAAGAAAAGCACCGCAAGGAAGTCGAAAAACTTGAAAAAGAGAAGAAGGCTTTCTACGATAGCGTGGAGGCTACCAAGAAACGATTGGAAAATGATTCCGCCTTTATCAAGTTGAACCAGGCCTACGCGATTTTCAAGCGCTATGAAAAATTGAAATATTGGGATTTGGAGGGCAAGGAGATTGCCAACCCCGATTCTGTCCATCCCCTTGAGATAGCGAAACGTAAATGGGTCGTAAGCATAGAGGATTCGGCGAAATATGCAAAGGTGATGGATTCCGTCAAGACATTGAATAGTCCGTTCTTTGAGCGGATTCATGCACGGTCCGAGGCCATTTGCAAGGGAAGGCCCGCGAAGAAAGGTGTACAGAAGGAATTGAACGATTTACTTTTGGCATGGTACAGGAAAGAAGGCGGAAAGGATTATTTTGTAGAAAATAGGTCTGTTTCTTATACGACGGAACCCTGTAAAGCTGACAAGAATCTTTCGCAAACATTCGGTGTGGTTGTGGAGACGGGCTGCAAATATACGACAATCGATACCTTCTGCGTCGATACGAAGGGAGCGAATTTCAAGAGGTTGTTCTTGACAGGTGAAGACTGGGATGCCCTTGACGTGTTTTCGGGTTGTGACCGTTGGACAGGGACCATGAAGCATGAAGAAGACAGATACAACAAAACGGAATTTTTGCCGATAGAAATCAGCTGGAATGAGTTTGATATGTGTTTTGATTATGGTGCGGATGGGCTTGGTGATATTTATCTGGATTTAGAGAATGGGGTGGCGACCGCGTCTTGGAATTGCTTTGAGCACCACTTCAAAAAGATAGACGGTGTCTGGAAATACGAGGACACGTCCGTAACGTGCTGGCATTGAATTTTTTATAAAGGACGTTTCAATCATGAAAACAATAAAGAAATCCATCGTACTTCTATTTTCAGCTTCGTTGCTGTTCCTTGGCGGTTGTGCCAAGAACCACAACGATATCATTCTTCATAAGACAAAATCTTTTTGGACGGGGAGCCCGGTGATTAAATTGGATGTCCCGTATCCTGAACCGCTCACTTTTGAACTCCCGTCTGCTGAATGGGTGCCTCTTAAAATTCAAAAGAAGGAAGGTGTAAATACGCGGATAGAGCTTGCAGAAGGTGCGGCTGATTCGTATGTGAAGGTGGCGATTGATGGTCAGACTAAAAGCTTGTTCGAAAGTCTTGAAACCGAAAGCGGTGTGGATTTTGGCCAGTCGGATTCGTTGATTCTCATGGGCCTTTTCGATCATTACAAGACGATGACTAAAGCTGAAAATTCTGATAAGCCGATTCAGTATAGCGAGACGAAATTCGAAAGGCAAGATGGCGATGCGTTTGCTTGGATGGTGACTTCAAATGGCTCTTATGGTGTCGCGTATGCGGTGCTCATGACGAAGAACAATAACTATTTCACGATTGAAGTCAACCAGAAAAATCGCGAGACGGATATTGAGAAAATTTTGATAGATATCGTGAAAAGTCACAAGACGTATTAACAATTGAATGATGAAAATGTGTTGGCTGCCGGTTCTATTGATGGCGATGTTCCTTTGCGGGTGCTCGCAATCCAATGAAGATGAAGTGCGAAAAGCAAAACGGTTTGAGGCATTGAAGGGACTGCCGTTGGACACGGTCCTTACGCGTGCGTATAAATTTTACGAGCAGTTCCAGGCAACGGGTGATACGCTGTTACGCGATTCCATGGACGATTACAGGGACCATTTTTTTGCAAGATGGGAATTGACTTCGGATTCTCTTTGCGGAACGGTTCCGGCGGATGATTCCCTGGCGGCAGATTTGCGAGATATTTATGAAGTTGTGTTGGAGTTTAATGCTAAACGTATGTATCGCTATATTCTTGACAGGGAAAAGCGCGAAGCCTTTGAGAACACTGTATATGAAACGATAAAGAACACTAAGCATATTGACATTACTGATGTTCTTGCTGATATAGAAAAATGGAAAGAAAATCCGGACTCGATACGAGCGCTTCATAATCAACGAGATAGCGTCGAGAGTGCTGACATTTGGAGTATTCCGCTTGAAGAAACTTTGGCGGGCTTGAAAAATGATTCAAACAATGTTTTGAATCGTGTATATTTTGTTCAAACGATGGATTTGGTTTATATGGATACATCTGCTTCTGATATGAATGATTTGGATAGGATTAATTTCTTCGATATAGAGCAGAAAGCTTGGAAAAAAGTGAAATCTGCCTGCTTGAACAAAACTCCAATGAATCAGCAGGTTCTTGTTCTAAACGATGATTATGAACCTTTATTGAACAATTTTATGAAAGCGAATATCCATGAGAGCCGCCGAGAGCGAAATACGTTATTGCCAAATAAATACCCCTTCTGGTATCCGATGATTTCTGTTGTGCCGTGTCATTCAGGCGACGATTTTTATTTCAATTCGTTCCCGACTATATGGAGTGTCGTGTTTAACAAAACTCATGATATGGTAATGTTGAATGTAGGGGAGTCCTTCAATAATGGAGGTTACTACTATTTATCCAAGAAAAACGGGAAATGGAAATTGGTAATGCATAAGCATGGTTGGGTTTCATAGGATGAAATTATTTTCTTTGTTCTACATGTTAATGCTTGCGGTATGTGCTTCTGCGCAGCCGTCTGTGCAGCCAGTTGATGCGAACGAGCCGGTTTTGCTGGACTCGCTGGATGCAGATTCTCTTTCGAAAATTTCGTTGACTGCTGATATTGATACAAATGATGTTGTTGATACGAATAAAGTTGAACATGTTGATGCAGGGGTTGAAAAAATTCCTATTGCAGAAAGAGAGTTTTTTCCGAGCGGTTTTGTTATGGAAATAGCTTATGCCGCACCAACGGTGATACAAGTCCCTTTTTTAGGAATGCGTGATAATTCTGCGGTATGGGGAAATGAATATGTTGCTACTGGATATGCTTTAGTGTCTGTTGATGTTGAATTTCGGTCAGATGGGGTAAGAGTTTCGGATGAGATGTTGTGGAATTTTATTCTTATTGCAACATTTTATAGCATTGGTGAACATGGAGGTACGGCTGAAAAATTAGGTGATTGGATTCAATATTTAATGATTGGCAATACTTATTGGGCGTTGTCGCAAAATGCGAAAATTGGGCTGTTTGAATCGCATCATTTTGTGGATTATCTCTTCAGCAGTGCGGCTTATTCTGAATTTTGGGAATTTGGTTGGTCACAAGCGGTAGGACTTAGGTATGTTTATTCAGGAAACGCAAAAGATGGAGGTGCTTATATTGATTTGGGCGCGCACGCGAGAATCACGAATAAACATTTCCTTTTTGGCGTATTTGTGCAGTTAGGAATTTTTGGCAATTATAAGTAAAAGTCACTGGATCCTATCGGGTTCTGCGAACCCTCCAGGATGACACCTCCAACTTCTTACTGCCTACTAACCACTAATCACTAACCACTAAAACTTTACTGGATCCTTCCCCTTACAGGGTCAGGATGACGAATAAGCATTAACTAACAACTAATAACTAACAACCAATGACTAATCACTAAATCTTCACATTTTTTCTTCCTACTGTCTACTTCCTACTTCCTACTTTTTTATATTTAAAACACAAAAAATTTTTCACTCTAACAGAAGGTTAATAAAATGGCTAAAATCGCTAAAGTTTGGGCTCGTCAGATCCTGGATTCTCGTGGCAATCC
>JAEEGF012496516.1_pt1 | contig 15978 bp, 15 predicted proteins | sample 9134171 | NCBI WGS metagenome assembly JAEEGF01 (sample SAMN16246542, study PRJNA631951) | gut metagenome | biome: gut microbiome; feature: rumen; material: AP-attached | host: Bos | place: Iran: Karaj | collected 2018-10
CCCTGCAAACCTTATCGGTATCAGAGCTTGCCAGAAGGTTATGCCCGGTGTTCCTATGGTTGCGGTATTTGATACAGCATTCCATCAGACAATGCCTGAGTATGCTTATCTTTACGGACTTCATTATTCATATTATGAGAAATACGGAATCAGAAGATACGGATTCCACGGAACAAGCCATTCTTATGTGAGCAAGCGCGCTGCTGAAATCCTCGGCAAGGATGCAAGTGACCTTAAGCTTATTGTGTGCCATCTTGGAAACGGTGCTTCACTTTCAGCTGTTGATGGCGGCAAATGCGTAGACACATCTATGGGACTTACACCACTTGAAGGACTTATCATGGGAACAAGAACCGGTGATATTGATCCTTCCGTTGTTGAATTTATCATGAAGAAAGAAAATTCATCTGTAGCGGATGTTACTAATGTCCTCAACAAGAAGTCAGGTGTTCTCGGACTTTCAAATGATCTTTCATCAGATTTCAGAGACCTTGAGGATGCTTACCTTAAGGGCGACAAGAATGCAATCCGTGCGGTTGATACTTTTGTTTACAGAGTTGTTAAGTACATTGGTGCTTATACAGCTGCCATGGGAAGAGTTGATGCTATCTGCTTTACAGCAGGCGTAGGTGAGAACAGCGGATTCACACGTGGACTTATTTGCGATAAGCTTGGATTCCTTGGTGCAACAGTTGATAAAGAGGCCAACAAGGTAAGAGGCGAGGAGAAGTTTATTTCCGGAGCTGATTCTAAAGTAAAACTTCTTGTTGTTCCTACTAATGAAGAGCTTGCTATTGCCCGTGATACTTATGCTCTTTGCAAGTGATATACAGAAAAGGTGATAAATGAAGGAATTAAATTCGTGTAAGGATGCCATGGCAGCAAGTATGGAAAACAAGTACTTTGCTGTTGCACATCTTTATAAGGATGAAAAAGCCATGGAAATGCACATTCATGATTGCTATGAAGTGTATTATTCCATTTCCGGCGGTAAGCAGTTTCTTATAGATAATAAGGTATATGATATTGCTCCGGGAGATCTTTTTTTAATTAATCAGTATGATTCGCATTATCTTACTCAGATTGAAAAAGAAAAGCATGAGAGAATTGTGATCATGATAGACCCTGATTTTATGAAGGCTATTTCTTCTGAAGAAACAGACCTTGATGCATGTTTTCAGAACAGAGGTGCTAAGTTTTCTCATAAAATCAGCTTATCAACTGAGCAACAGAGCCGATTTCTTTACTTTATTAATAAGATTCTCACAAGTAACGGATTTGGTCATGATCTTTTGGAAAGAACAACTTTTACTGAGCTGTTTGTTTTGATAAATCAGCTCATAATTGAAAAGAGCAGTGATAAAGTGGTTGATAGCCCCACAACCTATAATGAACAGGTTGATGCTATACTTTCGTATTTAAATAACAATATCCAGTATCCGATAAGTATAGGGGATCTTTCCAAACAGTTTTATATAAGTGAATCCTACATTTGCAGGATATTCAAATCTGCGACAGGTACTACAATAAACAAATACATGACTGCAAGGCGTATTTCTATTGCGAAATCTCTTTTGGCAGAGGGGATAGGAGTCAGTGAAGTTTGTGAGAAATGCGGCTTTAGTGATTACAGTAATTTCCTAAAGGCGTTTACAAAGTCCGTAGGAATTTCGCCCAAAAAGTACTCTCAGAACTGTAACAGATGATGCTCAAAAAAATATATTGACAAATAGCCATGCTATGAGTACAATATCAAAGTATGCTAATGAATAAACGTAAACAATTGCCTGACTAAGGCAGTTTCTTATACGGTTACTGTAAGGAGGTGTTACTCAAATGTCAATCTGCCCAAAGAATAAGTCATCTAAAGGCCACAGAGATCAGAGAAGAGCTAACTGGAAAATGACAGCTCCAACTCTCGTAAAGTGCAGTCATTGTGGAGCTCTTATGCAGCCACATTGCGCATGCAAGAAGTGCGGCTATTATAACAAGAAGAGCATTGTTGAGGTTGATGCTTAATTCTATTTGATTACCTCATATTTAGAATTTAAAGGCTTTCCGACTAGTCGGGAAGCCTTTCTTTCTGCATAAAAAATGAATTTATCTATATTGATTTTTGCTATTTACTCTTGTATATTATAAGAAGTCTAATTGACAGGGGGTATATATATGGCAGAACTTGTAAGAGTTGCTGTAGATGCCATGGGAGGTGACAACGCTCCTTTCGTTACAGTTAAGGGTGCAGTTGATGCTGTAAACGAATCACAGAATCTCAAGGTATTTCTCGTTGGTAAAAAGGAAATTGTTGAAAAAGAGCTTTCAGCATATAGCTTTGATAAACAGAGAATAGAAGTTGTAGATGCCACAGAGGTTATCGAGATGGCTGAGCCTCCGGTAATGGCAATCAGAAAGAAAAAGGATTCTTCTATTGTTAAGGCTATGTACATGGTTAATCATGGCGAGGCAGATGCTTATGTCTCAGCAGGAAGTACAGGTGCAACACTTGTAGGCGGACAGGTTATTGTCGGACGACTAAAGGGAGTTGACAGAGCACCATTGGCACCGCTTATTCCTACTGAAAAGGGCAACTCGCTATTGATAGATTGCGGCGCAAATGTTGATGCCAGATCCAATCATCTGGTTCAGTTTGCCAAGATGGGAACAGTATATATGGAGAATATTATGGGCATCAAAAACCCGACTGTTGCCATTGTAAATATCGGTGCTGAGGAAGAGAAGGGCAATGCTCTTGTTAAGGAGACTTTCCCTCTTTTAAAGAACTGTCCCGATATCAATTTTATCGGAAGTATCGAAGCCAGAGATATTCCTGCGGGATATGCCGACGTTATTGTATGCGAGGCATTTACCGGCAATGTAATTTTGAAGATGTATGAAGGTGTTGCCAAGTCTATGATGCATGTCATCAAGAAAGGACTTATGAGCAACCTTAAAACAAAGATCGGCGCACTCCTTATAAAGGATGACCTGAAAAAGTCTCTTGCAGATTACAGCATGGATAAATATGGCGGAGCGCCTATGCTTGGACTTAAGGGACTTGTTGTTAAGACTCATGGAAGTGCTAATGAAATAGAAGTTAAGAATTCTATTTTGCAGTGTGTTACATTTACAGAACAGAAGATTAGTGAAAAGATCAGTGCTAAGCTTTCGGCTGAAGCTTGAGCATTGACTATATAAATTATTATTTTGGCGGTAAGAAAGGTCGATTATTATGGAATTTGAGAAGATGAAAGAAGTTATTGCTAATGTATTAAACGTTGATCCTGAAGAAATTACTCTGGATACAACTTTTACAGAGGATCTTGGGGCTGATTCTCTTGATCTTTTCCAGATTATTATGGGGCTTGAGGATGAATTTGATGTTCAGATTGATCCGGAGAAGACTGAGAATATCACTACTGTAGGTGAGGCTGTAGAACTTCTTAAAACAGCACTTTCCAATAAATAAGCTGTAAATAAATACTAGAATTTAAATCTGAGGCAGCTTTTAAACTGCCTCTTTGTGTTTTTAAAGAGGATATATTATGTTAACAGAATCAGACATTTCAAAATTTGAGAATACTATAGGATATACATTCAAGGATAAATCTTTGATCATTCAGGCTTTTACACACAGTTCTTTTGTCAATGAACAGAAAATCAACAAAAAGCCTGACTACGAGAGACTTGAATTCTTGGGCGATGCAGTGCTTGAAATGATTTCCAGTGCTTTTTTGTTCAAGAAGTATCCTGAGAAAAAAGAAGGAGAAATGTCAAAAATAAGAGCTTCTCTTGTTTGTGAACCGGCTCTTGCTTATGATGCCGAAAAGCTTGATATCAGATATTATATGCAGCTTGGTAAAGGCGAAGAAGCTACAGGGGGGAGAAATAAGGAATCAATAATTGCTGATATGGTTGAGGCTGTTATTGGTGCATTATTCCTTGATGGTGGCATTGATGAAGCTAAGCGCTTCATAGACACCTATGTGCTGACAAATGTCGAGAGTATGCAGATGTTCAGCGACAGTAAGTCAATATTGCAGGAAATTGCTCAGGGTGACAACCTGGGACAGATTCGCTATGAAATTTGTGGCGAAAGTGGACCTGAGCATGATAAAATATTTGATGTATGCGTTTACGTAGGAGATAAGAATTTGGGAGAGGGGTCAGGAAAGACCAAAAAGGCGGCTGAACAAAAAGCTGCTTATATGGCTATTCTTGAATTAAAGAAAAGTAAGTAATGTATTTAAAAAGCATTGAAATTCATGGTTTTAAGTCATTTGCAAATAAGATAAAATTTGATTTTCATAATGGTATCACAGGTATCGTTGGACCTAACGGCTCAGGCAAGAGTAACGTTGCTGATGCTGTAAGGTGGGTACTTGGTGAACAGCGTATTAAACAGCTGCGTGGTGGTTCCATGCAGGATGTTATCTTTTCCGGAACAGAGCTTCGTAAGCCTTTGGGCTATGCTTATGTTGCAATCACACTTGATAATTCCGACCATTCCCTGGCTATTGACTATGATGAAGTAACTGTATCCAGACGTCTGTATCGTTCTGGTGAGAGCGAATATATGATAAACGGTTCAACCTGCCGATTAAAGGATGTTAATGAACTGTTTATGGATACCGGTATTGGTAAAGAAGGTTATTCCATTATCGGACAGGGTCAGATTGATCAGATTCTTTCCAGCAAGCCTGAAGACAGACGTAATCTTTTTGATGAAGCTGCCGGAATCGTAAAATTTAAATCTCGTAAAGAAACAGCAATCAAAAAGCTTGAAGAAGAAAAAATAAATCTTACAAGATTATCAGATATATTATCAGAGCTTGAGAAACAGATAGGACCTTTGGAAAAACAGTCAGAGGTTGCTAAGGAATATCTCAAACTTCGCGAGAGACTGAAGACTTTGGATGTAAATATGTTCCTTGTTGAGAACAAAAGCCAGAGAGATCAGCTTGAAGATGCGGAAAAAAATCTTGGTATTGCTACAGAGTCTTTGGAAGAAGCAAAAGAAACTTATGCAAAGGCTAAAGAAGAATATGAGAGTATTCAGAAAAAGCTCGAAATATTAGACAAAGAAATTGATGAAGCCAGAGCAAGAATCACTGATTCATCAGTAAAGAAGGAAAAACTTGAGGGACAGATCGGTATCTTAAATGAAAAGATAAAGTCTGCCTCTTCAAATGATGCTCATTTCAAGACAAGAATGAAGGATGAGCAGGGCAAGATAGAAGAAAAGAACAAAGAAAAAGAAAAGTATCTTTCTGAAAAGGAAGAAATAGATAAAGATGCTTCCGAGCTTTTTGAAAAGAGAGCTGAAGCAAGAAAAGAGCTTGATAGAGTTCTTACTCAGATTTCCAATATCAACGAAGAAGTAGAAGAATGTAAGAGTGCTATCATTGAAACTCTTAATACCAGAGCTACTATCAAGTCCAAACTCAGTTCACTTGAAACCATGAAAGAACAGGTAAATATTCGAAAAGCAGAACTTACCGGTAAACTTGTTCGTGCAAGGTCTGATGAATCCAAGCAGGAAGAGACTATCAAAAAGCTTCGTGATGAATTTGACCGAATTACTGCTGAAATTTCAGAAATGAACAAAAAGCAGAAGCAGGCTGAAAGTGATGTTAAAGAGTTAAGAGAGCAGATGTCTCTTAAGGACACAGAACTCAGAAAAGTTCAGGGGCTTTATCAGCAGGAAAAATCCAGACTTGAAGCTCTTGCCAATCTGACTGAGCGCTATGAAGGTTATGGCGGCAGTGTTAAAAAAGTCATGGAGAAGAAAGATACGACTCCGGGGATCATCGGTGTTGTTGCTGATATTATCAAGACTCAGCCCAAATATGAAACAGCCATAGAGGTTGCTCTTGGTGGTAACATTCAGAATATTGTTACTGACGATGAAGAAACAGCCAAGAAAATGATCGCATACCTAAAGGAAACAAGGGCAGGTAGAGCAACATTCTTACCGCTTACTTCCCTTGATAATCCTCCGGAACTTAAGGCCAAAGAAGCACTTAATGAAGAAGGTGTTCTCGGAATGGCAGAAGAGCTTGTTGATACTGATCCTAAGTACAGACAGGTTGCCAAGGCTATGTTGGGCAGGATTGTTGCGGTAGATAATATTGATAATGCGGTTAAGATAGCAAGAAAATACAACTATACTGTTCGTATGGTCACACTTGAAGGGGAACTGCTTGTTCCGGGTGGAGCTATCAGTGGTGGTGCTTTCAAGAATAATTCCAATCTTCTTGGTAGAAGACGTGAAATGGATGAAATGGAGTCCAACGTCAAGAAGTTCAAACAGAAGATGGATGACCTTCAAAAGGAAATAGAAGAAGCAAAGAGCAAGAGAAATGAAATGAGAACTCTTGCTGAAGAACTAAGAACAGAGCTTCAGGGCAAGTTTATTGCGCAGAATACTGCAAGACTTAATGTTGCCAATGAAGAGACACGACAGGCAGAGCAGAAGGCAGGATATAGTGATCTTAAAGCTGAAAGCGATGAGATAGAAAATAAGATTCAGGAAATTGCAAAAGAAAAGGAAGAGGCAGAGCTTTTGCTTGCAACTTCTGAGAATGCTGAGAAGGAATCAGCGGCTAAGGTTGAGAAATTCCAGAAAGAACTGGAAGGCCTTCATGAAATAGAAGAAGCTGAGAATGAGAAGGTTTCAAAGTGGGATATCGAATATGAGAAGATAGCCCAAAAGCAGGAATTCCACAAGCAGAATATCGATCGTGTTGAATCGGATATTGAGACTCTTGAAAAAGGACTTCAGGAAATCATTGATTCCATGGAAGAAAATGCCAGAAACCTCGAGCAGAACAAAAAAGATATCGAAGAGATCAGGCTTACTATTGAAGCTTCTGTTGATGTTCAGTCAGATGCTACAAAGGAACTTGATGAAAAGAAAGAAGAAAAGAATACTCTTTCGATTGCTCAGAAGGAATTTTTTGGTAAGACAGAAGAGCTCAACAAACAGATGTCAGATCTGGACAAAGAAGTTATTCGTCTTAATTCCAAAAGAGAGAAGTGCCAGGAAGCAATTGAAGGCCGCATAAACTACATGTGGAATGAGTATGAGATTACTCTTTCTGATGCAGCGGCTCTTCGTGATGAGGAAATGACAGATGTTCCTGCTATGAGAAAAGAAACAGGATCATTAAAAGATGCTATCAGAAAACTTGGCGATGTAAATGTCAATGCCATCGAGGACTACAAGAACATCATGGAGAGATATACATTTATGAAGACTCAACATGATGATCTTATAGAGGCAGAGAGGCAGTTAAAAGAAATAATCAAAGACCTCGATGAGTCAATGCGCAAGCAGTTCATCGAACAGTTCCACAAGATAAATACTGAATTTGATAAGGTATTTAAGGAAATGTTCGGAGGAGGAAAAGGCTCACTTGAACTTGCTGAGGATGAGGACGTGCTGGAAGCCGGAATCAGAATCAACGCTCAGCCACCTGGAAAGAAGCTTGTTAATATGATGCAGATGTCCGGTGGTGAAAAGGCACTTACTGCAATAGCTCTTTTGTTTGCTATTCAGAACCTTAAGCCTTCACCATTCTGTTTGCTTGACGAGATCGAAGCAGCGCTTGACGAAAACAACGTAGTACGTTTTGCAAGGTATCTTCATAAGCTTTCCAGTACACAGTTTATTGTAATTACTCATCGTCGTGGTACAATGGAAAGTGCTGACAGACTTTATGGTATTACAATGCAGGAGAAAGGTGTTTCGACTCTTGTTAGTGTAAACCTCATTGATAAGGAGCTTACAAATTAATGGCAAATAATTTTTTTGACAAATTAAAAGCTGGACTGTCCAAGACAAGAGATAATTTTGCAAAAGGTTTTGATAATGTTTTTGCAGGCTTTTCAAGTATTGACGAGGATTTTTACGAGGAACTTGAAGAGACTCTGATCATGGCAGATATAGGTGTCAATGCTACAAGCAGAATTATGGATGAACTTCGGGCTCAGGTTAAAACTAAGAGAATTTCTGATCCCAATTCATGCAGAGAGCTTTTGACAGAAATAATCAGAGATCAGATGAGCACTGATGAGCATGCCTATGATTTCGAAGATAAAAAGACAGTAATATTTGTTATTGGAGTTAATGGTGTAGGAAAGACAACTTCCGTTGGAAAGCTTGCAGCTATCTTCAAAAACAAAGGTAAAAAGGTGCTCATTGCCGCTGCTGATACATATAGAGCGGCTGCCACAGAGCAGCTTAAGGAGTGGGCAAACAGAGCTGGTACACCAATAATCGCCGGCAGAGAAGGCGCTGACCCTGCAAGTGTTATTTATGATGCAGCATCAAGCTTTAAGGCAAGAGACTGCGATATCTTGATTGTTGATACAGCTGGCAGACTTCATAATAAGAAAAATCTTATGGAAGAGCTTGCCAAGATGAACAGAATTATCGATAAAGAACTTCCGGATATTTGGCGCGAGAACTTTATAGTTCTTGATGGTACAACCGGTCAGAATGCTATTATGCAGGCTAGAGAATTTGGGGAAGCTGCGAATCTGACAGGAATAGTACTTACCAAGCTTGATGGTACTGCTAAAGGTGGTATCGCTGTAGCGATAGTATCGGAACTTAATATTCCGGTTAAGTATGTGGGTGTCGGAGAGGGAATTGATGACCTCGAGAGATTCAATTCTGATGAATTTGTTAATGCTTTAATGTGAAGATAAGTGAGGAGATGACATGAGTAACGGGGATAAGATGACACTGGACAAATTTGAAGAAGCCTTTGAGGACGTAAAGAAGGTAACGCTTGAAACAAAGCTTATTTACAGTGATTATTGGAGTGCTGTAACAGGAAATAAGGTTTACCTTAAGCCTGAAAACCTTCAGAGAACTGGTGCGTATAAGGTTCGCGGAGCATATTACAAGATTACTACTCTTTCTGATGAGGAGAGAAAAAAGGGACTTATAACAGCTTCTGCCGGCAACCACGCACAGGGCGTTGCATATGCGGCTAAATGCTATGGTGTAAAGGCAACTATCTGTATGCCTACATCTACACCTCTTATTAAGGTGAACAGAACAAAAGCTCTTGGAGCAGAAGTTGTTCTTTATGGAAATGTTTATGATGAGGCCTATGAACATGCTCTTGAACTTGCCAAAGAGCACGGATACACAATGGTTCACCCTTTTGATGACCTTGATGTAGCCACTGGTCAGGGCACTATAGCAATGGAGATCATCAAAGAGCTTCCTACAGTTGATTACATTCTTGTTCCTATTGGTGGAGGCGGTCTTGCTACAGGTGTTTCTACTCTTGCCAAGCTCCTTAATCCCAAGATCAAGGTTATAGGTGTAGAGCCTGCAGGCGCAAATTGCATGCAGGAATCAATTAAAGCCGGTCATGTTGTGACTTTACCTACAGTAAATACAATTGCTGACGGTACAGCAGTTAAGACTCCCGGTGAAAAGATATTCCCTTATTTAAAAGAAAATATAGATGAGATCATTACTGTTCCTGATGAGGATCTTGTAGTTTCATTCCTTGATATGGTTGAAAACCACAAGATGGTCGTAGAAAATTCAGGTCTTTTGTCTGTAGCTGCATTAAAACAGCTTAATGTAAAGGATAAGAAAATTGCCTGTGTATTATCCGGCGGTAATATGGATATCATCACAATGTCATCTGTTGTACAGCAGGGACTTATCATGAGAGACAGAATATTTACTGTTTCAGTTCTTTTGCCTGATAAGCCGGGCGAACTTTCAAGAGTTTCAGGTGTCATTGCTGATGTTAAGGGTAATGTTATTAAACTTGAACACAATCAGTTCGTTTCTATTAACAGAAATGCGGCTGTTGAGCTTAGAATCACTCTTGAAGCCTTCGGCAGTGAGCATAAAGAGCAGATTATCAGTGCTCTTAACGAAAATGGTTATAAACCAAGAATTGTAAGGACAAATATTTAAGTAATGAACAGAATTAAATCAAAAAATCTCAGAAGATTAGCAGAGTATGTGGTTATCACTATCGGAGCAATAATTTACGGAGCTACAACCAGTCTTTTGATCGATCCTAATAATATTGCTCCCGGTGGACTTACGGGTCTTGCTATTGTGCTTAACAGATTGCTTAATTTAGGAACCGGTATGTGGTTCATGATAATGAATATTCCTATTCTGATCCTGGCGATTTGGAAGTTTGGAATAAGATTTACGATTTCAACTATCTATGCAACTGTAGTAATTTCCTGGGCGACAGACATATGTACACAGTTTTTCCCTGGGCTTATTATCAGGGATACGTTCCTTGGAGCTACTTTTGGAAGCGCTGCTCTTGGTGTTGCGATAGGATTAATCTTTAAATGCCACGCCACAACAGGCGGTACAGATGTTATAATTAAGCTGTTAAGGATTAAATACCCACATATCAAGACGGGTATGCTGTATCTTTTGACTGATATTGTTGTTCTTATAGTGGCAGGTCTGGTATTTGGAGATTTTGCCGCATCTCTTTATTCATTTATGTCAGTTATGGTTACATCTTATGTCCTTGATCTTGTGCTATATGGCAGAGACGAGGCCAAGCTTATCTATATTATTTCTGATAAGCCTGATGTTATAACAAAGAGACTTCTTGATGAGCTTGATATAGGAGCAACACATGTATTTGCGAAGGGCGCATATAGTGGAGAAAACAAAAAGGTAATTATGTGTGCCATCAAAAAGAGACTTTCACCTCTTGCTGAGGACATTGTTAGAGATGAAGATCCAAATGCATTTATGATCATCTCAAGTGCTAGCGAGATTTATGGCGAAGGCTATAAAAGCTATTTTGACGAGAGAATGTAAATATGAATAATACATCTGGTGATTTCCGCGAAAAAAGAGGCATCAGGTATGCCCATAATACTATATCAATTATATTTCTGAGTCTTGTTGCGCTTTTAGCTCTTTCCTTTAGTGTTGCGCTTCTTATTAAGAATGCAATGTTAAAAAGAGAAGAGGAGGCGGTAAGAAGCGAGCTTGAAGCTCTTAACAACGAAGGGTATTACACGGAAATAGAGACTCAGCTCCTTGTAGATGAAGCCAAAAAAGAGGCCGCAGAGGAAACTGAAAAGTCAATAAAAAGTACGATTCAGCGTAAACTGGAGGCCGGAGATGGCACTACTGCCACTATCAGATCTCTTTTCCCAGATCAGATAGTTGTTGCAAGCAGTGGAAGATACTATTTCTTCCCAATTTCCGATGAGATAGAGCATCATCCCTTTGGAGAAGATGACTTTGAATTCGATGAAAATGGCTATCTTAGATATGTTGGTACGGACATGAATGTTCATGCCAAACAGGGCGTTGATGTATCTCGTTTTCAGGGAGATATAGACTGGGAAAAAGTCTCCAATGCAGGAATTGAGTTTGCGATTATCAGAAGTGGATTCAGAGGAACTACTGAGGGCAAGATTCTTCAGGATGATTATTTTGAAGACAACATAAAGGGTGCTACCAAGAACGGAATTGATGTAGGTGTATATTTCTATTCACAGGCTCTTAATGAAGAAGAGGCTTTGGAAGAAGTACAGATGATGCTTGATATGATCGAACCATATGATATTACATATCCGGTGGTGATCGATATCGAATCAGCAGAATCTGATTCTGCAAGAACAGCATCTTTATCAACTGATGAGTACGAGAAGGTTGCAAAGGTATTTTGTGATGCTGTACAAAAGGCGGGGTATAAGCCAATGATCTACGGCAATGTTAAATCATTTACTTTGCTCATGGATGCAGTGGATGTAGATGACTACGATATCTGGATTGCATACTACGGCACTCCTTTGTATTATCCTTATCATTTCAATATTTGGCAGTATACTTCTACAGGCTCTGTAGATGGAATTTCAGGAAACGTTGACCTTAATATTTGCTTTACTGACTATTGATTATGAACACACAAGACTACGAACAAAAGGGCTATTTAAACAAGGATTACAAATTTTTTCATATAAGTGACAATGAGAAGATAGATATACCTTTTCATTATCATGAATTCGATAAGCTGATCCTTGTGCTTAGCGGCAATATTAAATATATTATCGAAGGGCGAGAGTATGAGCTTTTGCCCTTCGATTTTGTGCTTGTAAACAGATATGATATTCACAAGCCTATAGTTTCAGAAGACAGTGAAAAATATGATCGAATAATTTTGTATTTGAAGCATGATTTCCTTGAAGAACTGGGGCTTTTGGATGCTTTCAAAAAAAGCAGTGAATTGGAGAGCCATGTGGTAAGGTTCCCAGCCAATATCAGCGCTGAGATATATGATTCTTTTATAAAGATAGAAAATGATATTAAAGTAGAAAAAACGGAATATGCAGGGGAACTTATAACTCGCATAGATGTTATCAGAGCGCTTATCAGTTTTAATAAGGCATGTATTTCAGAGAATTTTGGATTTACTCCTGAGGCAAGATATAACAGAAAAGTCATTGATATTCTTGAATTTATCAATGATAACTTACAGAAGGATCTGACCATTGAAAGGCTTGCAGATCACTTTTATATGAGTAAATATCATATGATGAGAATATTTAAGCAGGAGACAGGATACTCTGTTCATCAATATGTTTCGGAAAAGAGAATTCTTTATGCAAGGACTCTGATTATGTCCGGTATGCCTGCTACTACGGCATGTCTGGAATCGGGATTTAATGATTATTCTTCCTTTAGCAGAGCATTTAAGAGTCAGCTGGGAATGTTACCGTCTGAGGTAAAGATATAGGGGTCAAGAAAAAATACTTGACACCTATATCTTTTTTATTTATTATAATCATTGTTGATTTTTAGGAAGAGGTTTATCATGGAAAAAATCGTAGAGCAAGGCTTGTTATATGATTTTTATGGCGAGCTTCTGACCAAACACCAGAAACAGATATATGAAGCGGCTGTTTATGATGATATGTCATTGTCTGAGATAGCAGATGAGCATGGCATCAGCAAACAGGGAGTACATGATCTTATTAAGAGATGTACCAAGACTCTTCAGGGATATGAAGACAGGCTTCATATGATACGCAGATTCGAAGCTATCAAGGAAAGTGCAGAAGAACTTAGAAGTATATCGGACACATCGCACGATATGACAAATGATGAACTTCGTAAGAATTTGAGCATTATTTCCAGTAGAATTTTAGAGGAGCTAAACAGCTAATGGCTTTTGAAAGTCTTACAGATAAACTACAAAATGCATTTAAGGGCTTAAAGAGTAAAGGTAAGCTGTCTGAAGATGATGTTAAGGTTGCCTTAAAAGAAGTTAAGATGGCGCTTTTAGAGGCCGACGTTAACTTCAAGGTCGTTAAACAATTCGTATCTTCAGTTCAGGAAAGAGCCATTGGTGAAGATGTTTTAAATGGTCTTAATCCTGCGCAGATGGTCATCAAGATTGTTAATGAAGAGATGACTAAGCTTATGGGTTCTGAGACAACTGAATTGTTGTTGCAGGATGCCAAATACATCACAGTTATTATGATGTGCGGTCTTCAGGGTGCCGGTAAGACAACCACAGCTGCTAAGCTTGCAGGAAAGCTTAAGAATCGCAGAAAACCACTTCTTGTAGCCTGTGATATATACAGACCCGCAGCTATTGATCAGTTGGAGATCAATGCAAAGAAACAGGAAGTAGATTTCTTTTCAATGGGCACAGATGTTAGCCCTGTTAAAATCGCTAAATCCGCAATGGACTATGCTAAAGAGCATGGCCACAATGTTGTGATTTTAGATACAGCCGGACGACTTCAGATTGATGAAGCAATGATGAAGGAACTCCGGGATATAAAGGATGCTGTTACCGTTCACCATACACTTTTGGTAGTTGACGCTATGACTGGTCAGGAAGCAGTTAATGTGGCTGAACAGTTCAACGAAAAGGTTGGTATCAACGGAATTATCCTTTCCAAGATGGATGGTGATTCAAGAGGTGGTGCAGCTCTTTCCACAAAGGCAGTTACAGGTAAGCCAATAATATATGTTGGTATGGGCGAGAAGCTTTCGGATCTCGAACAGTTCTATCCTGACAGAATGGCTAGCCGAATCCTTGGTATGGGTGATGTGCTCAGTCTTATTGATAAGGCTGTAGAGGCAAATGCTGAGCGCGATGAAGAGAAAGATCGCGAAATGGTCTCCAAGATGAAGAAGGGTAAGATTGACTTCGAAATGTATCTTGAGAGCATGAAGCAGATGCGAAATATGGGTGGCCTTGCTTCTATAATGGGTATGCTTCCCGGCATGGGCAAGATCAGTGATGATCAGCTCCCTGATGAGAAACAGCTCGCAAGGATTGAAGCAATTGTTCTTTCTATGACACCTGAGGAGAGGAGAAATCCTAAACTAATGAGCCCTCAGAGAAAGTTCAGAATAGCAAAGGGCTCCGGCAATGACATTGCTGATGTAAACAGATTCATCAAGCAGTTCGAGCAGATGCAGAAGATGATGAAGCAAATGCCTGGGCTCATGGGAGGCAAAAGAGGACTTGGCAAGTTTGGAAATCCTTTTGGAGGCCTCGGTGGTAAAAAGTTCTTTTAAACAAAGATATGTCTTACAGCAATAAGCTGTTTTTGCATATAAAAAAACAAATATTTATTTTATCTTTTAAATGGAGGAATTTAAAAATGGCAGTAAAGATCAGATTAAAGAGAATTGGTAAGAAGAAGGTTCCTTTCTACAGAATCATCGTTTCTGATTCAAAGTTCCCTGTACAGGGTAAGTTCATCGAGGAGATCGGAACATATGATCCTAACACAGATCCTAGCACAGTAAAGGTTGACGAGGAGCTTGCAAAGAAGTGGCTCGCTAACGGTGCACAGCCTACAGAATCTGTTGCTAAGCTTTTAAAGCAGGCTGGTATCAAGTAATCTAAACTTGAATTATATGAATGTTTAATTACTTATGCCGGAGGTTATTCAATGAAAGAATTAGTCGAAGTTATCGCAAAATCGCTCGTTGATAATCCTGAGGAGGTCGTAGTGACTGAGAAGGCAGAGGGGCGTAATATTATGATCGAGCTTCATGTTGCACCTTCAGACATGGGCAAGGTAATTGGCAAGCAAGGTCGAATTGCAAAGGCAATCAGAGCTGTTGTTAAGGCTGCTTCTACAAGAGAAAATCTCAAGGTGGACGTAGAGATAGTCTGAGCCAAAAATAATGAGTCGAATTGGGGAATTTTCCAGTTCGGCTCTATTTTAAAGGAATATTAAATGAATTTTCATATAATGACATTATTTCCTGAAATGATTCAGAGTTCCCTCTCAAGTAGTATTACGGGGAGAGCAGAAAATAAGGGTTATATTAGTTTTAATGCTGTAAACATCAGAGATTATTCTGCTGATACAAAACATCATAAGGTTGATGATTATACATATGGTGGCGGTGCAGGCATGTTAATGCAGGCACAGCCTATTTATGATTGCTTTATAGATATCAAAAACAAGATTATCCAAAATGGTGGAAAATCACCAAGAGTCGTATATGTAACTCCTCAAGGGAGTGTATTTGATCAGAAAATGGCTCAGGAATTTTCCAAAGAGGAGGATCTTGTTTTTTTATGTGGTCATTATGAGGGCATTGATGAGAGAGTTTTGGAAGAAATTGTTACAGACTATGTTTCCATTGGCGACTATGTCCTTACAGGTGGCGAACTTCCTGCTATGGTAATGATCGATGCTATCTCAAGACTTGTGCCCGGTGTATTGAATAATGATGAATCAGCTCTCACGGAGAGCTTTCACAATAACCTTCTTGAATATCCGCAATATTCAAGACCGGAAGAATGGATGGGGAAGAAGGTTCCAAGTATTCTTTTGTCCGGTGATCATAAGAAGGTGGATGAATGGAGACTTGAACAGTCAATCCTTCGTACAAAGGAGAGAAGGCCGGATCTTTATGAGAAGTGGCTTATAGAGAATCCTCCTAAGCCGGAAAAGAAAAAGCGCAGACGTAAA
>JAEEGF010258885.1_pt1 | contig 15976 bp, 11 predicted proteins | sample 9134171 | NCBI WGS metagenome assembly JAEEGF01 (sample SAMN16246542, study PRJNA631951) | gut metagenome | biome: gut microbiome; feature: rumen; material: AP-attached | host: Bos | place: Iran: Karaj | collected 2018-10
CGGACAGTACAAGAGAATCAGAGATACATACGAGGGAGTTCTTACAGGTAAGGGCCTTACATACGGCGGATCACTTGCTCGTACACAGGCTACAGGATACGGTCTTCTTTACCTTACAGAGGAGCTTCTTAAGTGCAACGGCTCTGACATCAAGGGCAAGACAGTAGTTGTATCCGGTGCAGGTAACGTTGCTATCTATGCTATCGAGAAGGCTCAGCAGCTCGGTGCTAAGGTTGTTACATGCTCTGATTCAACAGGATGGATCTATGATCCTGAAGGAATTGATGTAGAGCTTCTTAAGGAAGTTAAGGAAGTTAAGAGAGCAAGACTTACAGAGTATGCAGCTGCAAGAAAGTCAGCTGAATACCACGAGGGCAAGGGTGTATGGTCAGTTAAGTGTGACGTTGCTCTTCCTTGCGCAACTCAGAACGAGCTTCTTCTTGATGATGCTAAGCAGCTTGTTGCTAACGGCGTTCAGGCTGTATGTGAGGGTGCTAACATGCCTACATCTATCGAGGCTACTGAGTACCTCCAGAGCAACAAGGTTCTCTTTGTTTGTGGTAAGGCATCCAATGCCGGCGGTGTAGCAACATCAGCTCTTGAGATGAGCCAGAACAGCGAGAGACTTTCATGGACCTTCGAAGAGGTTGATGCTAAGCTCAAGCAGATCATGGTTAACATCTATCACAACATTGATGATGCTGCAAGAAAGTACGGCATGGAAGGTAACTACGTTGCAGGTGCTAACATTGCAGGCTTCCTTAAGGTTGCAGAGGCAATGAAGGCTCAGGGTATTGTTTAATAAAACACATCACTGATGATAGAAGGCCGGAGCGATATAAGCTCCGGCCTTATTTTATTTTGTATGTCTGTTGTGGTAAGATATTCATTGGAAATTTGAAGACGTAAGGACTTGTTGATGATTATGGGAAGATTGGTTGATTCGGTAAAAAGGGTTGGAAGATTTCTTTTTGATAATGAGACACGCTTTAATTACCTCTGTATTTTAGGTGCATATAACGGCCTCAGTGACGAGGCGTTTCTTAAAAAGAAGTTCAAGATTGCCATGGGATATGAACCGGATTTAGAGAATCCGCTTACCTACAGTGAGAAGCTTCAATGGTTAAAACTCCATGACAGAAAGAATATATATACACAGATGGTCGACAAGCATGAGGTCAAGGCTCTGGTTCGCGACATGATAGGAGAAGAGTACGTTGTACCTGAGTATGGCTGCTGGGACCATTTCGATGATATAGATTTTGACAAGCTGCCTGATAAGTTTGTTCTTAAATGCACACATGATTCCGGCGGAATCTATATCTGCAAGGACAAATCGAGGATGGATAAGGCAGCTGTTAAGGAGTTCATGGAAAAGAGGCTTAGCAGGAATTCATATATCTTTGAGAGAGAATGGCCTTATAAAAACGTCAAGCCAAGGATACTTGCGGAGAAGTTTATTGAAGAGATTGCAAGTGACGACCTTAGAGACTATAAGTTCTTCTGCTTTGACGGAAATGTTCCGTATTTGTTTGTTGCATCTGAGAGAATGGGTGATAGCGAGACTAAGTTTGACTTTTTCGACAGAGAGTATAATCACCTCGATCTTATAAACGGCCATCCAAATGCTACTGTAATACCTGAAAAGCCTGCAAATTTTGACCTGATGCTTGAATTGTCCGAGAAGATGTCTAAGGGAATTCCGCAGGTCAGAATAGACTTTTATGACACCGGAGAACACGTTTATTTTGGTGAGTTTACTTTCTCACATTGGGGAGGGACTAAACCCTTCGAACCGGAAAAGTGGGACAGGATCTTTGGAGACTGTATCAAGCTTCCGCCCAAAACACATGAATAAAATTTTAGCCGGAGACAGTTATTTAACTGCCTCCGGCCTTTTATATTTAGCTTTATTATTCTTTTGCGGATTCTTTTAAGAGCTTTTGTATCTCTGCTTCAGTTTCAAGGCTCATAACCTTGCCTGCGAGATCATCGGCTTCTTTCTTGGTCCATTTGGAGATGATACATCTCGCTGTAAGGACAAGAACCGGGTTCACAGAAAATTCCGTGAGACCAAAAGAGATGAGCAGAGGAATCATAAGTGGATCGGCAGCTGCTTCTCCGCACATTCCTACAGGTATTCCGGCTTCTACACCACATTCTATTATGTGCTTTATAGAACGGAGAACTGAAGGCTGGAAAGTGGAGTACAGATAAGCAACATCAGCATTTCCTCTGTCAACACTCATGGTGTACTGAGTCAGGTCATTGGTTCCGATTGAGAAGAAATCGGATTCTTTGGCAAGAAGATCGGCAATCAGAGAAGCGGAAGCAGTCTCTATCATGCAGCCTATTTCAATATCCTTGTCATAGGCGATATTCTTTTCGCCAAAGTCCTTTTTGATCTCGGCAACCATCTCTTTTACCGCACGAATTTCTTCTACGCAGGTAACAAGAGGAACCATGATCTTAACCTTGCCAAAAGCACTGGCTCTTACAATGGCACGGAGCTGGATCATATAGTTGTCTCTGTTTCCGAGACAATACCTTACAGCTCTGTAACCAAGGAAAGGATTCTCTTCCTTCTTGATGTTGAGGTAAGGAATATCCTTGTCACCGCCAACATCAAGGGTCCTGATGATAACAGGCTTGCCACCGAGAGTTTCGGCAGCTTCCTTGTATGCAGCAAACTGCTCATCCTCAGTAGGCATCTTGGTGTTGTCCATGAACAGGAACTCGGAGCGGAAAAGACCTACACCTTCACCGTCACATTCAACAGCTTTTTTGGCATCTTTTGGAGTACCTATGTTGCAGAACAGTTCAAGATTGATTCCGTCGGCAGTCACTGTCTCTTTTCCAAGGAATCCCTTAAGTTCAGCCTGCTTTTTGATATAGTCTTCGCGCTTTATGATGTACTGGGAAAGGATGTCTCCCTCAGGGTTGATATATACATTTCCCTCTGTGCCGTCCACGATAGCTGTATCCTTGTCTTTTACCAGATTTGTAATGTCCGGTACAGAGAGTACAGCGGGAATCTCAAGTGCTCTTGCGAGGATAGCAGAGTGGGAAGTCTTGCCTCCAACCTCTGTAATGATACCTGCTACATTTTCCTTGACGATCTGTGATGTCATGGAAGGAGTCAGATCTCTTGCTACCAGAATTGTTCCGGGAGCAACCTTGCTTATGTCTATGTCTTCTATGCCGAGAAGGATTTTAAGAAGACTTACCTTGATATCGCTGATATCAGAAGCGCGCTGACGCATCATATCGTCGTCCATCTTTGAAAACATTCCGATGAACATGTCGCAGACTGCTTCTACCGCAGATTCAGCACACTGGCCTGCAGCTATCATTTTGCCCATTTCTCCGGACATTGAAGGATCTGACATCATTACAAGGTGTCCCTCAAGGATTTCTGCTTCCTTGGGACCGATACGCTTTCTGATATCTTCAGCCATCTCAGCTGTCTCTTTTTTGAATTTTTCAACAGCACTGTCAAAGCGGGCTTTTTCGCTTTCTGTATCTTCGACTTTCACTGCATCATATTTGAGTTCATGCTCAGCAATAACGCAGATACTTCCGATTCCGATTCCGCGTGATGCGGCGATTCCGTTGTACATGTAAAACCTCCCAGTTTCATAAGGTCGTCAAGTGATATTAATCACCCAGACCTGCCTCTACTAATTCGATAGCCTTTTTAAGTGCATCCTGCTCGTCAGCGCCGTCGCACTGGATCTCAATTTCAGCACCGCATTTGATGCAAGCGCTCATGAGCATCATAACGCTCTTTGCATCGTAAGCAGTTCCGTTAAAAACAACCTTTACATCGCTGGCAAAAGGTGTCATAGCCTGTGAGAAGACACTTGCCGGACGCATGTGCATGCCCTGTTCATTAGTTACTGTAATTTTCTGTGATACCATAATAAGTTTTCCTTTCTGTTAATCAAACAATAATAAAGCTGTCAGTAAATTTTGTTTATGCTTCCTGAGCGTTCTTTTTGAGGATTCCGAGAAGGACAGCTCCTACCAAAGATCCAACCAGGAGAGCTACAAGGTACATTACAACGTTTCCTACTACAGGGAATACAAAGATTCCGCCGTGAGGAGCCATGAGTGTACACTTGAATGCCATTGAAAGAGCACCTGCAACGCCTGATCCAATAAAGAGTGAAGGAATTACGTGAAGCGGATCAGCTGCTGCGTAAGGAATAGCACCTTCTGTGATGAATGAAAGTCCCATGATGAAGTTTACAGGACCTGATTTTCTCTCAGCTGCAGTAAACTTGTTCTTGAAGACAAGTGTTGCGATTGCGATAGCGATAGGAGGAACCATTCCGCCTACCATAATAGCTGCCATGATCATGTAACCTGTCTCGTTCTGATTTGCAAGTGATGCAAGACCGAAAGCATAAGCTGCCTTGTTGAGAGGGCCGCCCATGTCAGTAGCCATCATTGCGCCAAGGAGTGCTCCGAGAAGGATTATTGATCCGCTGGACATTCCTGTAAGAACGTTGGAAATCCATGCGTTGAGTGCACCAACAACAGGGTTGATGAGGCACATAACAAGACCGATAAGAAGTGTTCCGATGAGCGGATAAATAAGTACCGGTTTGATACCTTCAAGAGCAGGAGGAAGAACCTCACAGATCTTACGAAGACCAAGTACAATGTAACCACCAACAAATCCTGCTACAAGTGCACCGAGGAAAGCTGAAGGAACATCGCCGCCGGGAGCAGCAAAGGTCGCACCGGTTGAAGCGAGATATCCGCCTACAAAACCAACTGCAAGACCGGGACGGTCAGCAATACTCTGAGCAATAAAGCCGGCAAGAATAGGAAGCATGAATCCGAATGCGGCACCACCTATTGACTTAAACCATGCAGCTACAGGTGTGTTTGAACCAAAGTTACTTGGATCGATTGAATAGTCATCTAAAAGGAATGCAATAGCTATAAGTATTCCACCACCGATAACGAATGGAAGCATGTGTGATACACCGTTCATAAGGTGCTTATATGCTTTTCTTCCTACGCTTTCGTTAGAGGAATCGTCAGCCTTGGTAACAGTGCCTGTGTGGTGATATACGGAAACTGAACCTGACTGAGCCTTTTTGATAAGATCCTCAGGACCATGGATAGCTTCTTTGGTTGAAGCGATGATAACCTTCTTGCCATCGAATCTTCCCATATCGATGTTCTTGTCAGCTGCAACGATAACAGCATCAGCTTCAGCGATTTCTGCTGCAGTGAGGACATCCTTGGCTCCGCCTGAACCGTCTTTCTCAACCTTGATATCAAGACCCATCTCTTTTGCCTTGAGCTCAAGAGCTTCAGCAGCCATAAATGTGTGAGCTATTCCTGTAGGGCAGGCTGTTACGCCGACAAGCTTTTTGACTGAAGGAGCGGCAGGAGCAGCAGCGGCTGCTTTCTTTGCGGCTTCGGCTGCATCTTTTTCTGCTTCCTTTTTATCAATTATATCAAGAAATTCATCAGGTGTTTTAGCGTCGATGAGCTTTTGTGAAAAACTCTGATCCATAAGAAGTGTCATCAGTTTTGAGAGCACTTCAAGGTGAGTGTCAGCTGCTGTATCGGGAGCTGCGATCATGAAGAATAACTTGCTTGGATTTCCATCCAGTGACTTGTAATCAATTCCCTCGGGAATTGTGATTGCAGTTACGCCTGCGCTTGCAACAGCTGCGGATTTTCCGTGCGGAACAGCGATTCCCATACCAACTGCTGTGGAACCTTTTTCTTCTCTTGCAAGGATTGCTTTTTTGAACTCCTCCGCATCCTTAAGATTTCCAACCTGTGTATGCAGTTCGATGAGTTTGTCGATGGCTGCATTCTGGTCAGCGGCACCAACACCGAGTGCGATGCCATCCTTTCTTAGTAAATCTGTGATTTTCATAGACCCTCCTTTTGGCATTTTTTGCCTACATAGTATCCCCTTTACAAAATCTTTTCCTCTTTAAAGATTTTTATAAAGCTCTAGAATTGCCTCTCCTGTTGCGAGATCGTCTGAGAAAGCAGTGGCGCTTCCTGCTGCGGTACCCATCTTAAGAGCTTCCTCATAACTCCTGTTCTTGAAGTAACCGGCAACAAATCCTGCTACCATTGAATCTCCGGCGCCAACTGAGTTCTTGACTTTGCCCTTTGGAACTCCGATACGGAATTTTTCTCCGGTCTCGGCAATGAGCATCGCACCGTCTCCGGCCATGGAAATAAGAACGTTTCTTGCGCCCATTTCCTGAAGCTTCTTGGCGTGAAGTTCAATCTCGTCATCAGTCTTAAGCACTGTGCCAAACATCTCACCAAGCTCGTGATTGTTCGGCTTTATTAAGAATGGATGATATTTCAGGACATTTTTTAAAAGATCCTTTGTCGCATCCACAACGACATCAACTTTTTTGTCTGCTACCAAAGCGATGAGTTTTTCATAAACATCATTTGGAAGAGAGTTCGGAATGCTGCCTGCAAGGATGAGCATGTCGCCGTCCTTAAGGTCTGCAATTTTGTTAAAGAGCTTTTCTCTGGCTTCTTCCGGGATTCTGGGGCCCTGAGCATTGATCTCAGTTTCGGCCTCTCCCTTGATCTTTACATTGATTCTTGAGATTCCCTCATCCAGATGGATGAAATCTGCGATAATGCCTTTTCCGATAACGCTTTCCTCAATAGCCTTACCGGTAAAGCCTGCAGTGAATCCAAGAGCAGTATTCTCAAGGCCCAGGTTTTTAAGAATCGTTGAGACATTAATGCCCTTGCCACCAAAGTAACAGTCCTCAGACTCGGAACGATTTGTCATTCCGGGAAGGAGCTTGTCGCTCATCCTTACGATGTAATCAATGGCAGGATTAAATGTAACCGTATAAATCATTTGTGCCTCCCTTTTTATTCAACTACCTTGATAATGGTTTTACTGTGGTAGTTCTTGTCGACTTCTTTGTCGGTGATAATGCAGCAACTGGATATGTCTGCAAAAGTAACTGAACTTATCTGTCCGAACTTGCTGTGATCAGCAAGAACGTAGGAGATGTATGCATGCTTGACCGCTTCTTCCTTAACAAGGGCCTCGTCCACGTCGGGAGTGGTATATCCTGCGTTTATTGAGATACCGTTGGTGCCCATGAAAGCTTTTGTGAAGTGATATTTCCTGATTCCTTCGATGCAGTCGGGACCTATGATGGCTTCTGTTGCTGCCTTACATCTTCCGCCGATTATCATGGTATTGAGATTCTTCTCAAGAAGCTTCTTGGCGTGAACAATACCGTTGGTGATATATTTGGCTTTTGTATTTTCGATGTACTTGATCATCTCCAGTGTAGTAGTGCCGGAGTCGATATAGACGAAGTCATCATCATTTATCAGTGAAGCTGCATATCTGCTTATCAGGTCTTTTTCTTCAACATTTAATGTGGCCTTGGCTGAAACCGTCGGCTCCAATGTGTTGACATCGCTTGCGGATAGAGATGTGGCACCGCCAAAGACCTTTAAGATCCTGCGCTCATCGTGAAGCACCGAAAGGTCTCTTCTGATCGTAGCCGCCGATGCATCAAATTCTTCCATCAGCTCTGTGACTGTTACAGCGTTTTTTTCATTGATATATGCAACTATCAGATCTCTGCGTTCCTGAGTGAGCATTCTGATCCCTCCAAACATAGTCAGCTATCTTATAACTAGAGAATAGCACCATAAAAAATCAAAATCAATCAAAATAAATCACAAATAATCAATAAACTTTTTATTAAATAATCACAAAATAATATTAAATGATAAAAATCAATCAACTAATATGCACCAAATGATCACTCATTATTTCATAAGATAATCTAAAAAAAGCATAAAGCTTTGCTTATAACCGTAAATCTGCCTTTACAAAAACCGCCAAAATAAACTAAAATAGAATAGGATTCTGTACAAAAACAATTGGAGGTGACTGGCTTTGGAAGAATTTACACTGAATAATGAACAGATAGATATCCTCGGTGAGATTGCAAATATCAGTATGGGTAATTCAGCTACAACACTCAGCATGATGGTAAACAGAAAAGTTGACATCACTACTCCAAACGTCAAGGTCATAAAGAGAAGCGAAGCTCTTGATGACTATGAAAAGACATGCATCTTTGTTCAGATTCATTATGTGAAAGGTCTTGAGGGCAACAATGTGCTTGTCCTTAAAGAGCATGACGTCAAGGTTATGACAGACCTTATGATGGGCGGAGACGGAACCAATACTGCAGGAGAAATAACCGATCTTCATCTTTCGGCAGCATCCGAAGCTATGAATCAGATGATGGGAACCTCTGCAACCAGCCTTTCATCCATGCTCGGAGTGGCCACAGATATCAGTACACCGATTGTTAATCAGATAGATGTAGAGAGTATTAAAGTTTTTGAAAAAATGTTTGATACTACTTACGATAAATTTGTTAAAATAGCATTTAGGATGACCATAGGTAATCTTATTGATTCCGTTATGGTCCAGCTTTATCCTGTGCAGTTCGCGGAGGATATGTGCGACAAATTTATGAGTAAAGGAAAATAACGTATCAAATGAACAAGGCAGAAACACTAGAGATTAAGAAACAGTTTACACAGGAGAGATGCACTATCGACCACATCTGCGGATGCTATGTGGATCATGAAAAGAATAAGAAGCTGACCTTTAGAAAGGCCTTCGGATCACTGCCGGAGGAAGAGACCTTCAAGTACCTGGATATTTTCCAGCACACGCTTGCAGGTACTTTTGGCAAAAACCTTATAAGTCTTGAGTTTCCGTTGGATCAGGAACAGCCCGGAGGCACTCAAGACTTTCTTTTGACTCTCAGAAACTCTAAGCTCGAGGATGACGAGCTTGTTGACGAGTGTTATGACAAGATCATTGCGAATTACGTAAACGGTGAGAATTACTATATTATTCTGGTCCATGCGGCCTACGATGTTCCCGGTATCACCAAAGACGGTATCGAGATGGAAGATGCATCAGACAATGTCTATGACTACATTCTCTGCAGCATCTGCCCTGTTAAGCTCTCCAAGGCAGGCCTTGGATATAATGAGTCCAAGAATGCCATCGAGGAGAGGTACAGAGACTGGATAGTAGAAGGTCCGGTGAAAGGATTTCTTTTCCCGGCATTTATAGAGAGAAATACAGATATACACAATATGCTTTACTTCACCAAAAAGCCCGAGGATCTTCAGCCTGAATTTGTTGAGGCTATGTTCGGAGGACGAGCTCCGATATCAGCACCTGAGCAGAAGGACATCTTTGATGCGGTTGTGCAGAACACTATAGGTGATGATGCTGACTATGACATCATGAAGAATGTCCACGACAATCTGAATCAGATGATCGAAGATCACGTCGATGATCCGGAGCCACTTGAGCTTTCCAAAAAGGATGTTAAGCAGCTTCTTTCAGACAGTGGTGTATCCGAGGAACGTTTGGGATACTTTGACGAGAACTATATTAAGTGCGCAGGAGATGAGGATTATCCTCTTCTTGCAAGTAATATAGCTCACACCAAGAAGTTCGACATTGAGACACCTGATGTTGTGATCAAGGTTAAACCTGACAGGACAGATCTGGTGGAATCCAAGATCGTAGACGGAAGACAATGCCTTGTAATAGCAGTGGATGATCATATTGAAGTCAATGGGATCAATGTACGAACATTCATGAACAGGTAATATGATCAGTTTACTTTGGAATTACATCAAAATTAATAATGCTGAACTTAGAGAGATAAAAGAGTATTTTGATAAGTGCAGCGACGAAATAGATAAAAGCAATCTTTTCATGCTCCGCAGAGTGTGCATGTACACATCTCTGGTTTTTCTGGGCATGATGGCTTTGTCCTATATTATTGTGCCCGGATTCAGGATAACTCCCGGGCACATTATGATTATTCCGGTATTGGGCATTTATCTGGTCATAAATTCATACACCAGAAGAAAGAGCAATATCACCGGGATTAAAGCAAAAGTAATATGTCTGGTTTATTACACGCTGATGTGCGCAGCATTTATCATAATGGATCTGGCTTACAGCGAGAGACCGGTTCTGTGGGTCCCGCTGGCCCTGATGGTCTTTCCTGTTCTCTACATTGACAGACTGCATCTGTATGGAGTTGAAGAGACTATAGCAGTTTGTGTCTATGGATTCATTTCCTATCAGGAAAAGGGATACGTATATTTTATTTGGGACATGTATATGGTCATAGCGGCTTATGTTGTTTCAATGATCATAGGGAGGATAATACTTGGCGTCAGAAGTAAGGAAGGACTTGCACTGGAAGAAGTGCGCAGATTCAGTCAGGTGGACAAGCTTACCAATGTCCTTAACAAAGGCGCTCTTATTGCTGAAATAGAATCGTATTTAAAGCGCAGAAGCGATGATTCTTACTGTGCTATGTGCATTTTTGATGTTGATGATTTCAAGCAGGTTAACGATGGAATCGGTCATACCGGAGGCGATGCTCTTTTGGAACACATAGGAGAGCTTCTTTTACAGAACTTCAGACCTACCGACATCATCGGAAGATTTGGAGGGGATGAGTTTGTTGTTTTCATGCCTAACATGAAGGAACTTTCTCTTGTGGAATTCAGATGCAGATCACTGCAGATGATGCTTGAAAGCTACAGAATTGAAGATAACGGTCCTTTTACACTCAGTATCGGAGCTATAGTAGATAAGGGAGATCATTGTTGGGAGGACATGCTCCGGATGGCTGATGATGCCCTGTATAAATCTAAAATGTCCGGCAAGAACAGATGCAGTGCATGGGTTGTGAGAAAGGATATTAAGCTGACAAAACCCGGACTTGTTTTCCTTACAACTCTGGATGAAGAAAATGCACAGGTGCTTTTTGCTGAGGAGTCTGAGCGCTTTGATATTCTTGCCTGCAATGACAACGATGAGGCTATTGGTTATGTGAGCCAGTACCACAATGAGATAAAGATGGTTGTGATCGAACTTAATAATGAAAGCCTTAAGGGCAGCCTTGCGATCAGATATATCAAGGAACGTGAAATATTCAGTTCTATACCTGTACTGGCTGTTGTTGATACGGACGAAGCCATTCCTCTGGCAAAAGAGCTGGGAGCAGACCGGGTTCTTAAGACAGAAACTCCAAATGAAATATTTGCTATTACTATCAAGGAACTTTCGGGTGTATGATAGTATAGTTATCTACATATAGAAGGGAAGACATAAATGTTAAAGACGTTACTAAAACAGGTCAAGCAGTATAAGCTTGCATCCATACTGACGCCACTGTTCATGATCGGGGAAGTTATTTGTGAAATGATAATACCCGTTCTCATGGCCAGAATAGTGGACATCGGTATTTACGGAAACAACATGGGATACATCTTTTCCACAGGCGGAAAGATGATCGTCATCGCAGTTTTGGGACTTCTGGCAGGACTTCTGGGAGCGTATTACGGCTCCATGGCTTCCACCGGATTTGCCAAGAATCTAAGAAAGGCTATGTTTGATAACATACAGACCTTTTCTTTTTCAAACATCGATAAATTCTCAACTTCAGGTCTTGTGACAAGACTTACCACCGATGTATCCAATATTCAGAATGCCTACATGATGATCCTCAGGATGGCCATGAGAGCTCCCGCATCCATGATAGTTGCTATGGTCATGAGCTTTCTGATAAGCCCCGAGCTTGCAAGGATCTATCTGGTGGCTGTAATCTTTCTTGCAGTTGTTGCAGTTTTTCTCATGAGAAGGGCAACCAGATACTTCAAGGAAGTTTTTGAAAAGTACGATGAGCTCAATGAGAGCGTTCAGGAGAATGTTTCGGCCATAAGAGTTGTCAAAGCTTATGTGCGTGAAGACTACGAGAACAATAAGTTCAAAAAGGCAGCTCTTAATATCTACAACATGTTCGTTAAGGCAGAAGGTAATGTAGTATACGTGGCGCCTATAATGACAGCCACTGTTTATGCCTGTATTCTTCTTATCAGCTGGTTTGGCGCTCGTATGATAGTTGCAGGAAACCTCTCAACAGGTAACCTTATGAGCCTTCTGACCTATTGCATGAGCATACTTATGAGCCTTATGATGCTGGCCATGATATTTGTGATGATGACCATGGCTGAGGCCAGTGGAAAGCGAATTGCTGAGGTCATCGAGGAGAAGGCAGATCTGACCAATCCCGAGAATCCTGTGATGGCAGTTGCTGACGGAAGCATCTCTTTTGACCATGTATTCTTCTCCTACAATAAGGAGTCCGATGAACCTGTGTTAAAAGACATTACTCTTGATATCAAGTCGGGAGAGACCATAGGTATTATCGGAGGAACGGGTTCAGCAAAATCCTCACTTATAAATCTTATAAGCAGACTCTACGATGTAACAGAAGGTTCTGTTAAGGTCGGCGGAGTTGATGTCAGGGACTACGACATGGAAATCTTAAGAGACCAGGTTTCTGTAGTTCTTCAAAAGAATGTCCTGTTCTCCGGAACCATTATGGAGAATTTGAGATGGGGCGATAAAAATGCCTCTGAAGAAGCTGTAAAAAGAGCCTGTGAAATGGCCTGTGCGGATGAATTCATTGAGAAGATGCCCGATGGTTACAACACTGTGATAGAGCAGGGCGGAACCAATGTGTCCGGAGGTCAGAGACAAAGGCTTTGTATCGCAAGAGCTCTTTTAAAAAGACCTTGTATTCTTATCCTTGATGATTCCACAAGCGCTGTTGATACAGCAACTGATGCCAAGATCAGAAAGGCATTTGCGGAGATGATTCCGGGAACTACCAAGCTTATAATAGCGCAGCGTATCAGTTCCGTGAAGGACTGTGACCGTATTATTGTTATGGATGACGGCAAGATCAACGGATTTGCAAGTCATGAAGAACTTCTTAAGACAAACGATATCTACAGAGAAGTTTACGAGTCACAGACCGGTGTAAGCGGCGATGCTGATTTTGACGCAGCTACACAGCAGTAATTGGAGGTAATATATGGCAGAACCAAAAGCAATTAAAGGGGGACCCGGTGGCGGCGCAAGACGCGGAATGCCAAGGCCCAAGATAGAGAATCCCGGCAAGCTGTTCGGAAGGCTCATGGGATATGTTTTTAAATATTATCCGATACACATGCTGACAATTGTGGTATGCATTCTTTTGACAGTATTTTCATCGGTTCAGGGAACTCTTTTTACCAGAACCCTGATCGATTCCTATATCCAGCCGATGATCGGAGCAGCTGATCCTGATTATGGACCGCTGCTTGGTGCAATGGCAAGAGTAGCTGTCTTTTATGCACTGGGCGTACTCGCAGCTTTTGTACAGGCCAAGGTGATGATCTATATCAACCAGGGAACGCTCAGAAGACTCAGGGAAGAGCTTTTTGTACATATGGAATCTCTTCCCATCAAGTATTTTGACACACATGCACACGGCGATATCATGTCGATCTACACCAATGATATCGATACCTTAAGGCAGATGATAAGCCAGAGTATTCCGCAGCTTTTATCAAGTGCTATTACCATCGTTTCTGTGCTGGCATCAATGATAGTCCTCAGTCTTCCTCTTACGGGAGTAACTCTTCTGATGGTGGCTGTTATGCTTTTCTGTTCAGCCAAGGCCACAAAATCATCAGGCAAGAACTTCGTTGCCCAGCAAAAGAATATCGGTGAGCTTAACGGATTTATCGAAGAGATGATGACCGGTCAGAAGGTTGTTAAGGTATTCAATCACGAAGAAGAAGCCATTGCCAGATTTGATGAACTCAATGAGAAACTCTGCGAGAGTGCCTTTAAGGCCAATGCTTATTCGGGAGCTTTGGGACCCATCAATGCACAGCTTGGTAATACCAGCTATGTTATCTGCGCCATGATAGGTGCAGCGATTGCTCTTTCGGGCAGCGTGGCAGCAGGCTTTACTGTAGGTATGCTGGCGAGCTTCCTCACCTTCAACAAGAGCTTTTCGATGCCTATCAACCAGGTCAGCATGCAGTTCAATTCCATCATAATGGCTCTTGCCGGTGCCGACAGGATATTCAAGCTTCTTGATGAACCTTCGGAGACTGATGAAGGCTACGTAATGCTGGTTAATTCCGAGAAGAGAGACGGCGAGATCGTAGAAGCGGATCACCACACAGGACACTGGGCTTGGAAGCATTATCACAAGGCAGATAATACAACTACATATCAGCCGATGGAAGGCGATGTTACCTTCAATGACGTGGACTTCGGATATACCGATGAAAAGATGGTACTGCACAACATCGTGCTTCATGCAAAACCCGGACAGAAGATCGCTTTCGTAGGATCAACCGGAGCAGGCAAGACCACTATCACCAATCTTATCAACAGGTTCTATGATATTCAGGACGGTAAGATAAGATATGACAACATCAATATCAACAAGATCAAGAAGGCAGACCTCAGAAGGTCTCTTGGAATAGTTCTTCAGGATACACACCTGTTTACAGGTACTGTTATGGAAAATATAAGATACGGCAAACTTGATGCCACAGATGAAGAGGTTAAGGCAGCAGCCAAGCTGGCCAATGCCCACAGCTTTATCAAGAGGCTCCCTGAAGGCTACAATACAATGCTTACAGGAGATGGAGCAAATCTTTCTCAGGGTCAGAGACAGCTCCTTGCAATCGCAAGAGCAGCCATCGCAGATCCTCCGGTGCTCATTCTTGATGAAGCTACATCATCAATCGATACCAGAACAGAGAAGATTGTTCAGGACGGAATGGATAAGCTCATGAGTGGCAGAACAACCTTTGTCATCGCTCACAGGCTCTCGACCGTCAAGAACTCCGACTGCATCATTGTTCTTGAACACGGACGCATTATCGAGCAGGGAACACACGATGAGCTTATTGCAAGGAAGCAGAAGTACTACCAGCTTTACACCGGCATGAAATCCGAGACTGCATAATACCCGCATCGCCCATGCCCCGCGCGCCCTTCCGCAGTAAAAGACAACAATTTCCGTGGTTTCGCTCGCTGCTGTCCATGGCCTTCGGGAAAGGCACGGCTCATTCTACGGTTTAAAAGTCTCCCTCGCCTCCAAGGGCTTTGCGATACTGATGATTTTCATTTTTGAATCATTATGAGCAAATGACATTTTCTATGTGCCTAAAGTCAGTTTTTCCGGCGCATGCGAAGAAACAAACGAAGCAGGGCGGAAACCTCAAAACTAAAAACAAATGGTCACAGCTCGCTTTGCGAGCGTATAAATCAGGTAAGGAGTCACTCTCTCAAGCTCGCTTGGAGAGATGACTCCTTATCTGATTTTAGGTGCTACGCACCGTGTGACCATTATTTATTCTGATTTATCCGCCCTGCAAGTCTGCAGCATGCGCAATCAAAGAAAAACTGACAGGCGCATAAAGAAAAGTTTCATTTGCGAGTAGTGAAAAAATGGAAAACTCAGCCACGCAAAGCCGGGGAGGCTCGGTCATTAAACCGTGACAAGAATTCGCGGAGCTTTCCCGAAAGCTCATGGACAAGCCAGCTTGCTCTTACGCGAAAATTGTTTGTCTTATTACTGCTCGCGTTCGCGCGGGGCAGGGGCGACGATGTCTAGCGGTGGCGGTCGCGGAACATTTTAAGGATTTCGAAGATAGCATCTATGAGAAGCAGCATTCCACAGGAAAGCATATACCACCTGTTTTCGATGTCCGGCGTGATCAGAATGTAACCACCAAGGAAAACTGTCACAATGCCCTCAAATGAGGATCTGAAGCGTTCAAAAGCCTTGGTGTACAGCCTGAAGTTAATGACGTTCTGATATGCAAGAGATAGGAATACGATTCCGATTATCATGCTGGAAATTACAAAGAGGGCATCAGGCTTTATCAGTATTGCCGATGTCAGAACCAGCAGAATGATGCATAGCATAACTCTTGGTCTTTCTTTTCTGAATTCAAGCCCTGAATCTCGCAGGTGCTTGATGGTAAGTACTAATTCATAGATACATACTATGAGCAG
>JAEEGF011913390.1_pt1 | contig 15976 bp, 12 predicted proteins | sample 9134171 | NCBI WGS metagenome assembly JAEEGF01 (sample SAMN16246542, study PRJNA631951) | gut metagenome | biome: gut microbiome; feature: rumen; material: AP-attached | host: Bos | place: Iran: Karaj | collected 2018-10
GCCGTCCTCAATAAGTCCTGTGAGCTGTTCCTTCTGCTTCGATACAAATTTCACCTGACTTGTATAAGCATCAGTCACAAGCTTGCCCTGACTCTCTAAATTCTCAGTGATGTCCTGCATCTCCGCCAGCTTATCTGAGATATCTTCATGACAATCTCTGGCTTCCTTGGTGCAATCTACCACTTTGGTGAGACTGTGATCGAGGCGGTTGGCGCTCATGTTCAGCTGATCAATCTCCACCTGAATATCAGAAGAATCCACCGAAACCTGATTCAACATTTCCTTGGACTGATTTCCCATCTCCTGGGCTTTTTGAAGTTGTTCTTTTATGCTTTTATTACCAAACATATAACAATCCTCCGATGTCTATTATTTTAATGTTTTTAAGCCTATTATGCAATATCAGTAACTACAATTTGCAGGCTTGCGACACCTCTGAATTCATTTATTTGAGGATAATATAGAACATCCATCAAGCCGCCCTTGGCAGCATATACTTCATCAAATCTATCAGCGTCTCCGAAATACAGAGCATCTATATTATTTCCTTGCTGATCCTGTAATACAAGTTTCTTGTACTGACCTGTCTTTCCAATGGATTTGTGACTTAGGATTCTCACATTTTTCTGGGCAAAAATTGGCTTGGAATTACCATTACCAAAGGGTTCTAACAAATCTAAATCTTTAATAAGCTTAGTTGAAATGTATCCAAATGGCATAGGTACATCAATATGAATTCGTGGTTCTAAATCCTCCAATGTAACTCCAGCCTGTTCATTGAGTCGCTGTCTGAGTATGTCAACATTTTCCCTCTTGAGAGATAATCCCGCCGCCTTGGGATGACCACCAAATTTATCCAGTAAGTCTCTGCATTCGCACATCTTATCATACATTGAATAGCCATCAAGAGATCTGCCGGAACCTTTGACACCATCCTCATCTGCAGCGTCAACCAGAATAAATACCGGGCGCTCAAACCGCTCTCTGATTCTACCGGCAATTATACCGGCCACGCTCTCATGAACGGCAGGCAGATATACCACCAGAACCACATCATTTTCCATGCCTTCATTTAAGATGGTCTCCTCAGCAATTCTGATTCCCATCTCTGTCATATTCTTGCGCTCTTCATTGAGGCTCTGAAGCTTCTCCGCAAGTCTGGCCGCCTCTATTGGAGAGGTTGATTCCAATAGCTCAATCGCCACTGTGGCAGAATCAAGTCTTCCACTGGCATTGAGGCATGGTCCAAGCACAAATCCCAGATGATATGCTGACAGATTAGTATTCTCCAGCTTGCAGCGCTTAATCAAAGTATCCATTCCCAGGTTCTGAGTGTTGTTAAGTCGCTCCAACCCAAGCTTAACTATAGTGCGGTTCTCACCAACAAGTTCCATTACATCACACACTGTAGCAAAGGCAGCATTTTCCACAAAGACATAAGCCTCATCCTTGGATAGTCCACATGTTATATACAATTGCTCTATGAATTTCCATGCAACAGCTGCACCGCACAGCTTCTCAAAAGGATAATTACAATCCTGTCTGTGAGGATTAATCACAGCATCTGCTGGAGGCAGTATAAACTTGCGGCCCTCAGCTGTATCCTCATAAGGAATCTCATGGTGATCTGTAATAACCACCGTCATGTTGTATTCCTTGGCAAGTTCAATGGCATCCATGGCAGCTATACCATTGTCGCAGGTGATAATGGTCTCCACCCCTTCGCTGTGAGCCTTGTCCACCATGGATGTGTTGATTCCATAACCATCCTCCACTCTGTCAGGAATAGCATAATCCACATCAGCTCCTAAGCGAATCAAGCCCTGATGGAGGATGTAAGTAGACTGGATACCATCCACATCGTAATCACCTATTATGCGAATCTTGTATTTCTTATCAATGGAGTCTTTTATGAGCGAAACTCCACGAAACATATCCTGCATCTGACTTCCGTCATGCAAGTGCTCTGGCGCAGGATTTAGATATTCTGCCATGTCTTTTTCCGCTACATCTCTATTGATAAGCACTCTGGCAACCACCTGATCAATATTATATTTCTCACCTATCCCCTTAAAGTCTGCAGACTTGTTATATACAAACCATTTAGCCATCTATTTGCTCCCTTTATTTTGCTTCCTTTATTCCGCTTTCTTTATTTCATTTACCATCAAAATAACATTTCATAACCGCCTAAGAATTCTTCTTTGGCTGAAAGCGTATTGCCATATTCTCTTTCTTCCAGATTTTGCGAAAATCCCACCCGGTCACATCGTCCGTACCAGGGCTCAATACAAACAAAAGGTGCATGCTTTCCAACAGGAGACCATACTCCAAACAAAGGTGTGGGGCAAGTAACCGTAACTACAGTTTCACCATTTTTATCCAAAAGACTTACTCGATCCGCCTGTCCATCTTCAATCACAAGTGCATCCTTTGCAAAAAGTTCATCTGATAATGCCAGTTTGCCTTCTTCCAAAGAAAAAGTATCCTGCTCCTTGGATAAACATCCACTGCCGTCTCCGGCAATAATATTCGCCACAAGATTCTCACAAGATTTACCATCTTTTTCAAAGAACATGCTACTTTCATTTAGGTCACAATTAAATGCCGGATGTGCTCCGATAGAAAAATACATCTTTGTATCATTGGTATTTTTCACATGCCACTGAACTTGAACCTTTTTCCCGTCTAGCACATAAGTAATCTGCAATTGGAAAGAAAAAGGATATTTTTCATGAGTAGATTCATCATCTTCTAATAAAAATGACAAAGTATCCCCTGTTTCCTCAACACACAAAAACTCCATATCTCTGGCAAATCCATGCTGTCCCATTTCATAAGTCTTTCCATTATATACAGACTTCTTCTCAAAATAATTTCCAACCAAAGGAAATAACACCGGTGAGGTTCGTCCCCAATACGCTGAGTCTGCCTGCCACATCAGCTCTTTGCCATCACTTTTTCGGATAATGGATTTCACTTCTGCTCCATAATCAGCTACCGCTACTTTTAAGTATTCATTTTCAAGTATGTGATTCATATAAGCCTCCTACGACAAACAATCCCTCATTACAGAGGGATTGCCTTCCATAAATATCTGCTCTTATTATAAATGCAATGTAACATGAACGCCACTGTATTTTCTAATAAAAGTTTGGTTGCAAAAACAAAATGGATGCCACCTGTACAATACAGGATAGCATCCATGTGTTCCGCCTAGTTCATAAATATATGTCCAGGATTCTGGGTACATATCACCCAAATACCGCCCTTTTCTTATTTACTTTTATAGCTAATTTGGTTGAACGATGCACCATTTCCGCCATATCGTTCAAGTTAATGATATACAAAAATTAAAATTTTTATATTATTAAACTGAGGCTAATATTTTATAATTAATTTGCATAAATTATATCTGAAGCTGATCTTCCATCAGGAGCTGTAACTGTCACTGTTACAGAATAATAACCAGGACTATATTCCCTAGATACTTGACAATCCTGAATCAAACATCCTAAAGAATGTGCTAATTCAAAACTTTTATCCATTATAGGCGCATTCAAACTCATAAATCGCTCTGATTCAGCATGAGCTTCAGCATAATTAGGATCTAAATTATGGTCATAATTTTCAGTATCATTCGGGTCAGAAGTTCCTGAATTAGAATTATTACTGCTACTACTATTGTTACCACTATTATTATCAATATTATTATCTGTAGAAGTTTCTTCTTTCTTTTCTTCACCAATAGGATTATAAAGTAAGGTAATAGTAGTATCAGCCTTTAAATCACTAAAATTACCATCATAACGAGAAAATTCATATCCTTCAATCTCTTCAGGTTCAGGAAAATCCTTTTCAAAATCTAATGCATATCCTTTTTCAAATTTTTCTTCTTTTATAATTTTATTATCAACATTATTTATAAATTTTACGGTTACATATTTAGAATATCCACAATATTTGCAGATTCCATCTTTATCAAATTCGCATTCCTCTGTAGCTGTTTCTGATTCAAAGCCTTTACATTTCTTTCCATCTTCATCTGTACAATAAGATGTCTTATTATGAGTACCATCATTAAGACTTTCAAACTTATAATCTACAGTATGTTCATGCTTTATAGCCTTTTTGTAGATAAAGAATGAAGCTGCACAAATAATTACTACTAGAGCAACAATACCGCAATCAAAAATCACTTTGTTTCTGGTTGAACTTGATAACCAAATTTTAATCTTTTTCATAGTTTTAAATCCTCTCTTATTATTTTTATTATATAGATGAAAACTTGTAGTTTTCATAAACGTCTCATCCCCGGATATATTTTCCATACCTTCATACTCTATTTCAAATCCATGAAACAGAGGCGCTAGTCTAGCAATGTCCCAAAGAATAAAAGGATTTGTCTGCTTTTTCGCTCTCCTTTACACCGACACTCACAAATATAATTTTAGTAAAGATATTTACTAAAATCAATAGTAAAAAACTTTACTAATTATAATTATAAATATTACAGTAGAGAGGAGGCGACAGGTGTGGATTATACAAAAAGAATACGCGATTTGCGTGAAGATTCGGATTTTACGCAAGAATATGTCGCCTCAGTTTTAGGTACATCCCAAACGATGTATGCTAGATATGAACGCGGAGCAAATGAACTTCCGATTCGACATCTTATCACGCTCTGCAAGTTATATAACACCTCCTCAGACTATATCCTTGGATTATCAAAGAGGAAATGAAAAAGAACAAGCATTGCTCTGTAAACGACATTATTGAATATACACCCACAAAACAAAAGCATAAAAAAATGAACCATATGCAGCTCCAGGACGGAACAACATATGGCTCACTTTTAATTATAAGAGTTATTAAGATTTTGTCAAAACTGAGTTCTCTATTGAAAAAAAGACATAGAAGAACATTCTATTGTTGAACAATGCACCATTTCTGCCCAATCGTTCAAGTTAATGATATGCAAAAATTAAAATTTTTATATTATCAAATCGAGGTAGAAATCTCATATTAATAATAAATTTTAATATTATTCTTTATAATGTACTGTTTGTGTTACTCCATCAGCACCAATTAATAATAGATCGTATTCTCCACCAATTCCTTCTGTTAATTGTTTTACTCCTGCAAAACCATGCTCTGTAAAAAAGGCATCTACAGTAGGGTCAGTTGTGAGCCAAGTACCAAACTTTTCTCCAGCATCTCTATTATTTTGTTCAAGACCCTCAGGAAATACTTGAGATGTGCTGCCACTATTAGATGAATTATCATCATTAGATGGACCGCCATCATTAGAGGGATCATCATTACTATTATTACCATTATTAGATGAGTTATTGATATCATTATTATTAGATACACTATTATTATTCTTATTGTCACTATTAGATGTATTACTATTATCAGATGCGTCAGAGTTTTCTCCATTAATAGAATTGTAAACTAAAATTATTTCAGTGTCGAAACCAATATTTTCACAATTTCCCTCAAACATAGAAAATTCATATCCATCTACTTCTGGTGGTTGTGGATAATCTTTATCAGGATTTAATGAAGTGCCTCTTTCTACTTTCATTTCTTTTACTACAGAATCATCAATATTGCTTAAAAACTTAACTGTTACATATTTAGAATATCCGCAATATTTGCAGGTTCCATCTTCATCAAATTCACATTCCTCAGTAACTGTTTTTGATTCAAAATTTTTACATTTTCTACCATCTTCACCTGTGCAATAAGATGTTTTCTTATGTGTACCATCATTAAGGCATTCATACTTATAGTCTACAGTATGTTCATGCTTTGTAGCCTTTTTGTAAATAAAAAATGAAACTACACAAATAATTGCTGCTAAAGCAACAATACCACAAATAAAAATTACTTTATTTTTGGTTGAACTTGATAACCAATCTTTAATCTTTTTCATAGTTTTAAATCCTCTCTTATTATTATTTTTATTATATAAATGAAAACTTATAGTTTTTCTCTTATAAAGAAATAAGAAACCATTAGTTGAACGATACACCATATGCAGCATTGTGTAGGCAATATTGCCTATATTATTCAAAATTATTATAGGCAATAATAAACATACCGTCAATAAATGATATTTAAGAGGGACAGTATGATTTCTTATGAACCGTTATGGAAAACTATGAAAGCGCAAGGTGCTACCACATACACCCTACAGGTAAAAGGTGGCATCAGTAGTTCCACCATTCGAAGGCTAAAAGCCGGAGATTCTGTTTCTACGAATACGCTGGATGCGCTATGCGAAATACTTCATTGCTCTATAAATGATATTATTGAATATAAATCCACAAAACAAAAACTCTAATCTCTCAGGATGCTTTCACTCCCAAAAGATTAGAGTTTTTTATTAATCTTTTAAACACGAAATCGGAACAACAAGAACTCCATCTTCACGTTTATATGCAAATGGAGCCACACCGCATAAAACCATTAAAAATGATGGTGCTTTCATTTTATCCGTATCTATCTTGTTTGCCAACTTAATTAGAGACTTGGCTCCCTCATTTATTAGACTATCTCCACCCAGCTTAATCTCTATCAGTCCGTAATTTCCATTTCTCAAATGAACAACAGCATCACACTCCAGTCCTGTTTTATCTCTGTAATGATATACGCTTCCATCCAAAGCATCAGCATACACTCTTAAATCACGAACGCAAAGATTCTCAAATATCAATCCCATGTATTCCAAATTATTTACTAAATCACTAGGTCCTAAGCCCAATGATGCAACAGCAATAGACGGATCTACAAAATACCTAGTATCTGATGTTCTAATTGCTGTCTTTGACCTCAAATTTGGGTTCCACGCCGGTGAATCTTCGATGACAAAAATCTTGATTAAAGACCTCAGATAGGAATATAGAGTCTCTTTATCGAAAGTTTCAATGTCATTACTTATCACATCCTCTCGTATTGTTTCAAGTGCCGCTTGCGTTGCAATATTTCTGCTGTAAGATTTCATTAGACGCTTTGTTCTCTCTGGATCCCTTTTTATATCGTCCACCCTGGAAATATCATCATTTACGACACCATCATAATAATCAAACGCTTGTCTCAAAGCTACTTTTTCCGTCCGTTCTAAAGCAGACGGCCAGCCACCTCGACAAATAAGAAATGCGATATCATCAATCGTATGGTTATCTATCGCAGATATCTCTTTCCCATCAAATACATCTTTCAAGGACACCTGCCCTGAGGAGTCTTTTGATTCAAACAAAGACATTGGTCGCATCCGCATACGAATAATACGACCTGTTCCCGTATGCATACTCTCATCTAACTTTGCAGGTACAGATGATCCTGTTAATATAAACTGACCAAAATCACCTCTTTTGTCCACTTCATATCGTACTGCATTCCAAATATTGGGTGCTATCTGCCATTCATCAATCAAATGAGGAACCTCTCCTTCAAGAAGATTGGAAGGTCTTACTTTTGCCATCTGCTGATATTGTTCCGTTAAATCCGGCCGATCCATTTCAATAACACTTTTAGCAAGATGTTTTGCCGTTGTTGTCTTCCCACACCACTTGGCACCTTCAATAAGTACTGCACCTTTAGATTCCAAATGTTCGATTAATACTTTATCAGATATTCTTTGGTAGTATTCTTTCATAACGATACCTCTTTCGTATAACGTCCGAGTATTTGGACGGTTTTGGTTCGAGTATTTGGACGATTTTCACCCGAGTGTTTGGCTATATTTTATCCGAGTATTTGGACAATTGTCAATCCCTCATTCTTAATTCTCCTTACAATAATTAGAATATAGATAAGCACTATCAAAAAAAGAATATCCTAATACCAAGTATTAAGATATTCTTTAAGTCCCTACTCTTATGAAATATATGACTTGTTCATATTACTCAACAGTCTCATCATCTTCATCAACCATGTCTGAAGCATTTGCTGTATATTTATCAAGTTCAGCAGATACTTCCATTACATCATTGAGGAATGTACGAGCATTGCCTGCATTCTCAAGGTTCTCATTTGACAGAGACTCTGCCTGAGATGATGATGCTGTCACTTCCTCTGTAGTTGCAGAAAGCTGTGTGATTGCATCAACAATCTGATTATTAGCCTGAGCTAATTCATTTAACATATTATCAACTTCATCAATCATGCCAGTTAAGCTATTAACATCCTCACTGATATTTGAGAAGCTATCAGATGCATCATTTATCAGAGCATCCTCTGTATTTGTAGCATCAACAGAAGACGAAACTGCATCGGCTGCAGCCTGAGCATTCTGAGACAACTCATCCAACACACGCTCAATATTTTCTGTCTCTTCCTTGGTCTTCTCAGCAAGCTGACGAATCTCATCTGCTACTACTGCGAAGCCTCTACCTGCCTCACCAGCGCGGGCAGACTCAATAGATGCGTTTAAAGCCAAGAGATTTGTCTGGCTTGAAATCTCGAAAATAGTTCCAACAACACTCTTTACTTCCTCAGCCTTCTCCTGAAGATGAGCCATAGTCATGGATACATCAGCATTGGTCTCTGAAATAATCTTAGCCTGCTCTTTCAGATTATCCATGATCTTCATACCATTCACATTTACCTGCTCAGAATCCTTGGCAATGGAAACCATCTGCTCAGCACGAACCAGGATATCATCAATTGACTGTTGAATATTCTGTGTCATCACAGTCTGATTCTGAATATTTTCCGCAGTATTATGAGTAGACTCAGTAATATCACGAACTGCTCCAGTAACAGTACCAGTAGAATCAGAAAGTCTGTCAACCACGTTCATTGCATCTGTAGTACCCTGGCGAACCTTTCCAGCCACATGAAGCACATCCTTCATCATAGCCTGAACCTGATTCTGCTCTTCCTTCAACTTACCTGTAATATCACGCAAGAATTCAGAATTAATCTTGCCCATAATAAGCGCAGCCAAAAGTACAAGCAACACAGCAAAAACTGTCTGGGCATCAGCCAATGGTTCAGTTAATGATTTCAAAACCAACCAACGAATGAAGAACTGTAATGAATCAACAATTCCAAGTATGAAAAATGCTCTTTTCTGGAATTTGAAATCATTGTAAGCAATATATCCAACTGGTGGGAAACAAGCAAATACCATTACATAATTAGAATTCAAAAACATAGAACCAATAATGACCATAATTGCCATCAGTATAACTGATACATTTCTGGCAGCATTTCCCATAGGATTCATTTTCAGCAGTAAACCTACTATCGCCAAAAATACAATTGACAAAACAATTATAGTGCCACCTGCTATTGCACTAACCTCATGTGCAAAAAGCTGTGTAGCTGCTGCAACAATTATGCAGAAATAAATCATTCCAAAGCCGATAAAAAGTGCTCTGTTAATTCGTCTAACGCGCTCTCTTTCGTTGGCGTATTTAAACTTCCCTTCCTCTTTCATAGTCTAAGAAAACCTCCTTCATTATTTCCTCCCCAAATGTCTAGAAACATTCTAGCATATATTGGTAATATTTAAAACGAAGAAATATCATCCAGATATTATCATTTCCGACTTACATTCCTAATAAATCAAACTGTTCAAAGCTTACAACAACCTTATAATCCTCCTCTATGTTTGGATACTTTATCTGCACGCTCTTAAGAGTCTGATCGTAATACCAGCCACATGACGCTTTATCATATTTGGCCTTGTGTAAAATGTGAGGTATCTCCTTGCCATCAACAGTCACCCAATATGGGCTTGATGCTCTATGAATCATATCAATACTCATATTTTCCACAGATGTTTTATAATTGCCCTCTGTCTTGAAATCAAGCTCAACTTGTTCTCCAGATTTCATAGTTATCTTGGTCAGGCTATACTCACCTTTTTTATAATCGAGAGTTTTGCCGTCATCCTCATATAACTCAAATACATTTTCCTCACCACTGTTTCGTGATGGAGCACAGAGGATATTCAAACCAGTCACAACTTCATCAGTCAGGTTATATAATTGATTAGAAGCCTCAACTATAATTCCGCCTTCTTTGACATACATTGGAATAGACTTCAATGTAACAGGTATCTCATACTCACGGCCTCCAACATATTCTTCTCTTGTATAGTAATCATAGAAGCTATATCCCTCTGGGAAATATATCTTCTTGGTCGTTGCACCTTTATCCACAACATTTGCCACGAAAAGAGAATCTCCCTCCATGAAATTGATGCTTTCCTTATATACATTGGCATCATTCTGAAAAGCACTTACAAGGGGCTCCATTATTGGCAAACCAGTGACAGAAGCTCTTCTCATAAGAGAATACAAATATGGACTCAATCTGTATCTGAACTTAATCGCCTCAGCCACATCTCCTTTAGTATTTTCATACATCCACGGTTCAGTAACGGTGTTATCCGTGTTAGTTGAATGGATAGAAAATCTTGGCTGGAATATTCCATTTTGTATCCATCTAAGAAGCAATTCTTCATCTGGAGCAGGTCCATAAAAACCACCTATATCACAACCCTGATTTGCCACGCCACTGAGCCCCATTCCCAGAATCGTCGCAATATTATATTTCAAAGTATCCCAGCTGGTGAAGTTATCTCCTGCCCATGTCTGTGCATATCTCTGAATTCCTGCATGGCCACTTCTACAAACCACAAATGGTCTCATATTAGGATGTGACTCTTCAACAGCTTCATTGGCTATATGGCACATAATATTAGCCATCTCCGATTTAATCTGACCGATTGTTCCGCCCTTTCCTTCAAAAGAGACTCTGGCATCCTTATCTGTCAGGCCATCATATTCACAGTTATCATTCCATACAGATGTGGTTCCATAATCAAGTACATTTTCCTTCAGATATTTCTTCCACTGGTCTCTGTTGGTTTGGCTGGTATAATCAACATAATGTCCGTTCCCACCCCACCAAAGTCCAACTGCAGGCTCATCTGATTCAGAATCTAATACAAAGAATCCTTTCTCAATCATTTCTTCTCTCATAGGATGTGATAAAAGCATTCCTGGCTTCACATTAGAAGAAACAGTAATTCCCTTTTCAGTCATTCGATTATAGAAATCTGCAGGATCTTTAAATCTCTTATTATTCCATGTAAATGTACATCTCTTCAGACCATCTTCTGTCTCTATATTGCAATAGCCACTTGATAACTGAAAACCATCAATAGGAATATCTTCTTCTCTGGCTGTATCAATGAAGTCTAAAATCGCTTCATCTGCATCTACAGGAAGTTCTGCATAGTACATTGAACTTCCCAGATATCCCAAAGCTGCTTTTGGAAGCATGGCGCTCTTGCCTGTCAAATCCGTATATCGCTTTACAACATCTCTGACCTGTGGACCTGCAATCAAGAATAAATCAATATCTCCACCGTCAGTTCTATAAGTACTGTGATGTTTTACATAATTACTATGGCTTCGTCCCATATTAAAATCGCACTCGTAAGTATTGTGATAGAAATATCCCACCGCCTGATGGTTTTTATCATTTACCTTAATATAAAATGGAATATGCTTATACAGCGGATCTGTTTCAATAGGGTTATATCCCATGGTGTCTCCCGGTGCCATTGTCATGAATTTATTTCTCTTATCCAGCTCGCCGGTTCTTTCTCCAAATCCATAGAAATGATCATTTTCCTCTAATACACAAGTATGAATTCTTCTATTGTTGGAATCCTGTAACCAGCCTCTCTCAGGAATATCCTCATGTAACAGATTTCCATCTGTATCATAAATTTTGAACATAAAAGGTTCATGAATCGCTTCGATTCTAAAGTTACCTGTTTTTATTTCTGTCAAATTATCATTTACATCTATAACTTCTATATCCTTCAGATCAACACGGGTTCGGTAATTCTTCATATATTCATCCATTCGATCTTCCCAGGCAGTCATAGTCAAATCATAAGACTCCTCGGCAAAGTCACCATCGAACCCGGCTCTTATTCTGAGAATATTATCTGTCAATCCATAAATTCTAATCTCAACCGCATTGGTATGAATAGATACCACATTGTTTGAGTTTTCAATTCTTTCAATCTTTCTTGCTATCTTCATTTTCCGTCCCCCCCCAAAGTGACTTATTGTATTTCATTCTCCAACACCTATAATATTAGCCAATCATTCGCAGCAAGACTTTACATATTTTGCGTAAAATAATGCGTTTTTCAACAAATCTTGTGGTATACTCTGATTATATCTTGAGAAATATTATTTTACATTTCACAAATAGATTCATAGAGGGGGTAATCTAATGGTTGATAAGGCAAATATGCTAATGCAGCAGGGAGCAGCAATTGCCGCAGAAAGAGTATATGACAATAGCAACATGTACCAGTCACACTACCATCCACATTTTGAATTGTATTATCTGGAAGAAGGAACGAGACTTCATATGTTGGAAAATGATATATATCAAACTGACCCTGGCGACATAATGCTATTTGCACCATTTATCATGCATCACTCATACTCAAAAAATGCCAACACTGACTTCAAAAGGATTGCATTATATTTTACAGCTGAATCAATTGAAGATCCCATTGTCCTGAAAAAGCTAAAGTCCCAAAGCGGCTTATACCATGTGGATAAGAAGGTCGGACAATATATACATAGTATGTTGGGCATGCTACTAGTGGAGCAGGACAATCAGGACGATTTACGGGATGCTTCTATGAAGGCTCTGTTAAATATTATTGTAATTTCTCTCCTCAAATCCGGTATTCAGGAAAATAAGCCTGAATCCCAAACCTTAGTTGGAAAGGTCATTGACTACATTGATAGAAATTACATGAATGATATTAAACTAGATGATTTGGCTGAACATTTCTATGTAAGCAAGTATTATCTATGCCACGAATTCAAGAAATATACCAACAGAACTATCAATCAGTATATTAATACAACCAGAATTCTATATGCCCAGCAGAAAATAATGGATAATAACCTCAATTTCACTGAAATAGCTGCTGAATGTGGATTTTCATCATGTACACATTTTGGAAGAACCTTCAAAGCTGTTACAGGTGTAACTCCATCAGAATTCAAGTCGAATTATAAGGGAAAAATAAGGAAGAAGTAGTAATATGGAATACAGTAAAATTACACCTGAAATGAAATTATCTGATTTAGTAGGAAACGATACCTATGGTATTTTCAATATCAAAAAAACTCAGAGCCCGCAATGGGTTCTGAGTTTTTTAATTCCTATAGATATTCCTTTATTATATAAAATGTTTTGTCTTATGCAAGTGCTGCTGTAATGATAGCCATTGAGTAAACTTCACCAGCGTTACATCCACGAGAAAGGTCATTAACTGGAGCATTAAGTCCAAGTAAGATAGGACCGTAAGCTTCAAAGTTACCAAGTCTCTGTGCAATCTTGTATCCAATATTTCCTGCATTGATGTCAGGGAAGATAAATGTGTTAGCATAACCTGCAACTTCAGAATTTGGACACTTAGTACGAGCAACTCTTGGAGAAACTGCAGCATCAAACTGTAACTCACCTTCGATTGCAAGGTCAGGTCTAGCAGCCTTAGCCTTCTCACATGCATTTCTCATCTTATCAACATCCTCGCCCTTTCCAGAACCAAATGTTGAGTAGCTAAGGAATGCAATCTTTGGATCAACACCGAAGATCTTAGCACAATCAGCTGTCTCAGATGCGATTTCAACAAGATCATCCTCAGATGGCTTGATGTTGATAGCACAGTCAGCCATTGCAAGAACTTCGTTCTCACCTGTAGCACCAGGACGAACCATGATAAAGCATGAAGATACAATCTTGTTTCCTGGCTTTGTCTTAATAAGCTGTAAAGCTGGACGAACTGTATCAGCTGTAGAATATGTAGCTCCACCAAGGAGTGAATCTGCCTCACCCATCTTTACAAGCATTGTTCCAAAATAGTTAGCAGCCTTCAATGTCTCTCTAGCCTGCTCTGGTGTTACGCCTTTGCTCTTACGAAGTTCGCAGAACATCTCTACCATCTCATCCATCTTGTCATAGTTAAGTGGATCGATAATTGTAGCACCGTTGATATTGAAACCAGCTTCCTCAGCTGCTTTCTTTACTTCATCTACATTTCCAATAAGAATTGGCTTAAGAAATGTTCCGGCCAAAAGTCTAGATGAAGCTTCAAGGATACGAGGATCTGTACCCTCTGTAAATACGATTTTCTTAGGGTCCTTCTTGAGGATGTCAATTAATTGTCCAAAACCAAACATAAATTATACTCCTTTATAAATAAAGTTTATTTTCCGTTTTCAATTCTAACACCTTGACATTGTTTTTCAAAGTATTTATTGTAAAACAATGTGGGACCGGTCATATTGTAATTGAAGAAATAATAACAAACCGGCATATTATAATTGAAGAAATATTATTAAACCGGCCATATTATACAAGAAGATTACTTCCGCAAAAACGCTTGCGCTACAGGGAAAACGCAACAGTACTAAATTCGCAATAAATTGCTCATTAAGTGCTGGCGTTTTCCATGTTTTTGCTTTAAGTAATTCTTCTTGTATAATATTAGCGTGATGAAAAATATCAATCTCTTCATCAAAATCTAATACGATAAAAGCTTCACCCCCTGCATAAAAAGTTAATTGCTATAAAATAATAATTTAAGGAGATATAACCATGAATTTACCAAAAGATAAAGTAATGCTACTCAGTGTAATCAATACTGCACTCAGGGATAAATATAGCAGTTTGGATGAACTATGTGAAAGCGAAGGTATCGACAAGGAACAGCTCATCAAAGATTTAGCTGAAATTGACTATAGATATAAAGAAGAAGTAAATCAGTTCAAGTAAAAAATGGATGCATCCATCACGTTGGACGCATCCATTTATATTAACCGCAATTATTCTAATATTATACTTCAACAGCCTTAATAAGGTTTGTTGTACCGGAAATTCCAACAGGAACTCCAGCTGTAAGTACTGCAACATCACCCTCTTTTACAAGATGTGCAGCCTTTGATCTTTCAAGAGCATGATCAAACAACTTCTCTGCATCATCCTGCTCCTCAACAAGGATTGGTGTAACGCCCCAGCACATACCCATCTGACGCCATACCTGCTCATCAATACATCCAGCAATAATTGGAGATGCTGGACGATATTTATTAATCATCTGTGCTGTTCTACCAGACTTTGTTACAGTTACGATTGCTGTAGCATTTAAGTCAGCAGCAAGAAGACATGTTGAATGTGAAACCGCATCTGTAATATTTGGCTTAACATCCTCTCTCTGCTGAAGTCTATGAGTATAGTTAATATCCTGCTCAATTCTCTTGGCAATTCTATCCATTGTCTTTACGGCATCAACAGGATATTTACCAGCAGCAGACTCACCTGAAAGCATGATTGCGGAAGTACCGTCATAAATAGCATTTGCCACATCAGCAACCTCAGCTCTTGTTGGTCTAGGATGGCTCATCATAGAATCAAGCATCTGAGTTGCAGTAATAACAATCTTGCCTGCCTGATATACCTTCTTAATAAGCATCTTCTGAATTACTGGAACTTCCTCCATTGGAACTTCAACACCCATGTCACCACGAGCAACCATTACACCATCAGATACTGCAATAATATCATCAATATTTTCAATACCCTGATTGTTCTCAATCTTGGCAATAATCTTGATTTTCTCTCCGCCGTACTCATTTAACACATCACGAATTTGCATGATATCATCAGCTGTTCTTGTAAATGATGCAGCAACGAAATCAAATCCTTCCTGTACTGCGAAAATCAAATCTTTCTTATCCTTAGGGCTGATGAATTCCATTGAAAGGTTAGCATTTGGCACATTTACACCCTTCTTATTGGAAATCTTACCACCATTTAACACCTTACATACAATGTCTTTGTCTTTGACATCAGTTACAATCATTTCAATCAAACCATCGTCAATGAGAATGTGTGTACCTGCGTG
>JAEEGF010022282.1_pt1 | contig 15975 bp, 14 predicted proteins | sample 9134171 | NCBI WGS metagenome assembly JAEEGF01 (sample SAMN16246542, study PRJNA631951) | gut metagenome | biome: gut microbiome; feature: rumen; material: AP-attached | host: Bos | place: Iran: Karaj | collected 2018-10
GCATGAGCACCATTCTTTCACAGCTCTATCACGACGGTTATATGGAGGCTGTCAGTGTTGAGCAGACAAAGGTATTTGAGGCTGCAGAGCAGTTCGCAAGAGTTGAAGGTATTTTACCTGCTCCCGAAAGCTCACACGCTATCAGAGTTGCCATTGACGAGGCTCTCAAATGCAAGGAAACAGGCGAGGAAAAGACCATTGTATTCGGTCTTACCGGTACAGGTTACTTCGATATGGTTGCATACGAGAAATTCCATAACGGCGAAATGACTGATTATATTCCGACAGACGAAGAACTTGCAAAGTACAGAGCAAAGCTTCCGAGCGTGGAATAATAACTAAAAAGCATAATAAAAAAGCATACCTGAAATTTTCAGGTATGCTTTAAATTTTTTATCTTAATCGGACAGGAATTGCGGGTCAATAATCTTGCTTACAAAATCGTTGATATAAGAAATGCTGAAATTGCCGCCTTCTTTAAGCCTTCCTGCCTGCTTCTTTGCAAGCGTATCATTGTACTGGGAAAGCATATAAATCTGAACATCGTCAACGCCTCTGACATAGTGCGTAACAATGGGTATAAACCTTACATCACTGATTTCAACCGTATTGCTTGCCGTGTTTTTGGTGACATTATAGCTTATCATACCGCCAACGACTCTTGCGGGTGTGTTCTGCTGCGAAATGAAATTGCCCAGAGAATAAGCGACGAGCGTTCTTGTTCCGTCTGCTCTTGTAATGAATTCAACAGGCTGAATAACATGCGGATGGTGTCCGATAATAACATCCGCTCCCCAGTCGGACATCTTTTGCGCGAGATTTCTCTGGTCCTGAGTGGGCGAGGTCTGGTATTCGTTGCCCCAGTGCACATTTACAAGCACCATATCGCATTCTTTTTTAGCGTTTTCAATTTTGGATTTGATAACATCCTCGTCGGCAGAGTAAATAATTTTAAGCTCTGAATTCTGTGGCAGAGAAAGTCCGTTTGTGTATTGCGTAACGCCTACAAGACCGATTTTCATACCGTTTTTCTCTATGAATTCAACTCTGTTGAGATCCTCGGCATTTTTGTAAGCGCCTGTGCGTACTACGGGCTGTGAATCCCAGTAGTCAATGGCTTCCGCAAGTCCCTTGGAGGTCTTGTCAAGCATATGGTTGTTCGCCATGGCTATAACATCAAAGCCTGCCTTAACAATTTCATCTCCCACTTCTCTCGGAGAATTAAACATCGGGTAGCCTGAAGGCTGATAGCTTGAGGCAATTATTGTTTCCTGATTTATCGTAGCAACATCAAAAGCAGAAACCGTTGCCGCAATATTCTGATAACAAAGAGCAAAATCGTAACCGTTACCGCCTGCCCGTTTATGCGCCTGCTCATAAATTCCGTCATGAATAAGATTGTCGCCGACAGAAATGAAATTAACGCTGATTTCGACAGGCTCCGTTGTCGTTTCTTCGGTTGACTGCTCAACAAATTCGCCTGCGTTTGCGGGAAGGCTGTCTTCTCCTGCGGGTTTGTCGAAAATAACAATTATTCCCGTCAGTACAATAACGGCAGCAATAAGCGCTATAAATATTTTAGCTTGTTTATTCTTCATCTTTTACCCAATCCTCAAAAAACTTATTTTTTGAATTTTTCTTTATATCTTGCTATGGCGTCGTCAATAATGTCAACTGCCGAAAGTACACCCTTAACCTCGTCAATGTCGGTGGTCTTGTTTTCAAGCTCCTTATAAACGGTAAAGAAGTGTTTCATCTCCTGGAAAATATGAGACGGCAGCTGAGAAATGTCCTTGTACTCGTTGTATGTAGGATCGTTTTCGGGTATGGCAATTATCTTATAGTCGGGTGCGCCGCTGTCAAGCATCGAAATAACGCCTATCGGGTAGCAGGTAACGAGAGTCATCGGCTCAATAGGCTCAGAACAGAGCACAAGCACATCAAGAGGGTCATTGTCCTCTGCGTAGGTCAGCGGAACAAAGCCGTAATTTGCAGGGTAGTGCGTTGAGGTGTAAAGCACTCTGTCAAGACGCAGAAAACCTGTTTCTTTGTCAAGCTCATATTTCATTTTGCTGCCCTTGCTTATCTCGATTACTGCGTCAAAACGCTTTCTTGTAATTTTTTCGGGCTTAATGTCATGCCATATATTCATTATTTAACAACTCCTTTATATTCTTCAATCAGATTGTTTCTTACCTTCCATAAATCCTTTGACAAATCAACATAGTATTTATGCGGGTTTTCAAAGCGCTTGACCTCGTCCCAGAGAGTGTCAATCTGCTCTGCGCAGTATTCACGGATGTCATCAAGCGGGGGACTCTGATAAACGCACTCACCGTTTTTGAAAATCTGCTTTAGCAGCGGTCTTGCGACAAATGCCTCAACATCCTTGCGCTTCCATGTGAAGTCGGGGTCGAACAGAGTGTAAGGCTCTGACTCGTCAATTACCTCGCCGTCAAGAGTCAGCACATCTGCAATCGCCTTGCCCGAAGTCATATCAAACAGTCTGTAAAGCTGCTTTGACGAGGGAATGGTAATCTTGCTTACATTTTCGGAAAGATTGATTTTCGGTACTGCTTTGCCGTTTTCCTCTGTTGCGCACAGCTTATAAACTCCGCTGAAAAGAGGGGAGGAAGCCGAAGTGATTAGCCTTTCGCCTACAATAAAGCAGTCAACCTTAGCGCCCTGCGAGACCATATCGTTGATAAGGTATTCGTCAAGAGAATTTGAAGCCATAATATCACAGTCGGGATATCCGGCTTCGTCGAGCATCTTTCTCGCTCTCTTTGAAAGGTAGGTAATATCGCCCGAGTCAATTCTTATGCTTACCGGCCTTTTGCCCATCGGCAAAAGCACATCGTTGAATGCTTTTATTGCATTCGGAATACCCGAGCGTATAGTGTCATAGGTATCAACCACAACCGAGCAGTCATCCGGAAAACGCTTTGCATACTCGCAGAATGCGTCATATTCCGAGTCAAACATCTGCACCCAGCTGTGAATCATTGTGCTGACCGCAGGAATGCCGAAAAGCTTTTCGGGTATAATTCCCGAGGTCTTTGAGCAGCCGCCGATATACGCTGCCCTTGCGCCTAAAATTGCCTGTGAAGAGCCCTGCGCACGGCGTGTGCCGTATTCCGCAACCTCTGTGCCCCTTGCCGCTCTGACAAGTCTGTTAGCTTTTGTAGCAATTAAGCTTTGCTGATTTATAAGCATTAAAAGCGCAGTTTCAATTAACTGTGCCTGCACAAACGGACCTCTTACCTTGATAATCGGCTCATTCGGGAATATCGGCGTTCCTTCCGGCACCGCCCACACATCACAGGTGAATCTGAAATTCCTGAGATAGTCAAGAAAATCCTCACCTACGCCCTTGTTTCTCAAAAAATCAAGGTCATCCTCGGTATATTTAATGTTTTTAAGATATTCAATTACCTGCTCAAGACCTGCCATAATTGCAAAGCCGCCGTTGTCGGGCACCTTGCGGAAAAACAGGTCGAAATATGCTGTTGTATCCCGTTTCGGGCTGTTGAAATAGCCTTCTGCGGTCTGTATTTCGTAAAATTCGGTCAGCATTGAAAATCCGTCAAATAAATTCATAAACATCACCACATTGTATTGTATCATAATAATTTGTTTATAGCAAATGATTTTATATAATTAAGAAAAAAAGATACTAAGAGCGAAAAAGTGAAAAAATTTGACAAGAATTATTATATCCGAGCCGTAATTCTATCCCCCATGGGGGCTTGTATCGGTATTGAAATGAATATATAATCAGTTTGTTGAATAATAAAAAGGAGGATTATATTATGGCATGTTTTGTTGTTCCTGCAGTTGAGGCAGTAGCCGTTACGGCTGCTTATCTCGTTGCAAAGAAAAAGGAGCAGAAAATTGCAACCCCCAAGCTTTCGGAGGGCGCTGAATTTTCGGCAAGCGATGTTAAAATCACTTGGTCAAAGAGATTAAGCTGGCTTCTTGCACTTCTTTGGGGCGGTGTATTACTGCTTGCATTTGAACACTTCTGGCACGGCGAGGTTGTTCCTTTCCCGCCGTTTCTGACAGCAATGGCTGACCCCGAGGACACAGCCGAAATGCTTCACGAAATGGCGACAGTAGGCGTTTCAATGGCAGTAACAGTTACAGCGGTATGGGGTGTAATCTGCGCTGCGGCTCAGGCTAAGGTTGCGAAAATCAGAAAGAGTCTTACTTCAAAGGCATAAGGAGATTATATGACACTGCTTATTACAGTTATAGCAGCCATCGTTGCAACAGTAGTGTGGTATGCTAACGAAAACAGAGATACATATAAGCTCGGTACGCTTTCACTCATTTACTGGGGCGCATCACTTATGTGGCTTATGGATTTCGTGTTTGAATATGCTGAGCTTAAAACAGAATATTTTTCACAGAGCTTTGCCGACATTCTCAACGATTCGCTTTTAGGCGTAACAGTTGTAGCTCTCGGTCTTGTTGCGTGGATTATCATTCTGCTTATCAAAGACCCCAAAGGCGTAATTAAAGCAAAATTCGCCGGAAAATAATCGGCAAAATCATTTGCAGGGCGGTTTTCCGCCCTGTTTTTATTTCCCTGCAAATCGCAGTTTGCGAGCCGTAGGGGCGAGCATCGGTCGCCCGCCAAATGCACGGTAAACTCAAATTTGCATTATTCTATTTACAATCCTAAGATTATTTAGTAAAATATATAAAAAGTAAGAAAGGCGGTGTGAGCGTGAGCGAAAAAACAAACAACGGTATGCATAAGCATATACTTGAAGACGGGACGATTGTCGAACACAGCCACGAGCACAACCACGCCCATACCCATCAGAATACAAAAGCCGTCATAAACCGCCTTGCCCGTGCGATAGGCCATCTTGAAAAAGTAAAGAAAATGGTCGAAAACGGCGAAGACTGCAGCGAGGTGCTTATTCAGCTTTCTGCGGTGCGCTCGGCTATAAACAATACGGGCAAAATCATTTTGCAGGACCATATTGAGCACTGTCTTGTGGATGCAGTTGAAAGCGGCGACCTTAAAGCAGTAGAAGAGCTGAACGAGGCAATAGAAAGATTTGTGAAATAAATACAGAAAGCTTAACGGGCGGAATTTCAATTCCGCCCGTTATTTATGTCGGTTCGCTCCCGTCCTGTTTTATATCAAAATCAAAAAGGACAAGGCAAAACGCCTCATCCTTTTTAATGGTGGAGACGGACGGGATCGAACCGTTGACCTTCTGACTGCCAGTCAGACGCTCTCCCAGCTGAGCTACGCCCCCGTGCAGATAAGATATTACCATAAAACATTTCGTTTTTCAAGTATTATTTTCAATTTGTTAATTTGACAACAACTATACTATTTGATAAAATTTATAGGATAGTGAAACATTTCAGAAGAAGGTGGGCTTATGAAGATAATCGACATTTCACGCGATCTGCTGACGGCGCCCGTTTACGAGGGCGATCCCGTACCCGAGCACGAGTGGATTAAAACCATCGGCGACGACAGCCAGTACTCGCTGAGCGCAATATGCGCGTGTCTGCACAACGGCACTCACATTGACGCTCCGTCGCATTTTCTTATTGACGGCGAAAGCATTGAAGAGTACAACCTCGAAAAGTTCATAGGTCCCTGCAAGGTACTTGAGGTCTCCGAGGGTATAATTACCGGCCAGACGGTTGAGGATTATTTCCCGCGCGACTGTAAGCGCGTGCTTATCAAATCTCACGGCAGAGCCTTCATTCACGAAACAGCCGCCGAGGTTATGGCGCTGTACGGCTATGATCTTATCGGTACGGACTCGACGACGGTTGAGATGCCCGGCTCGGACGGCGCGGCGCACCGCGCCCTGCTTCGTTCAAATATTGCCGTGCTTGAAGGGCTCAACCTCGACGAAACGGCAAAGGGAGACTATTTCCTAATCGCGCCACCTGTCAGGATTGACGGCGCGGAGGCATCGTTCACGCGCGCTCTGCTCGTGGCAGACTATATTTTCTGGAGTAATGCGGTAAAATGAAAAAAGTTATAATAATCGGCGCGGGCCCCGCAGGACTTACGGCGGGTTACGAATTGCTGAAAAAATCAACTGAATACGAAGTAACGGTTTTTGAAGCGAGTGACTGTATAGGCGGTATCTCAAAAACGGTGAACTATAACGGCAACCGTATGGATATGGGCGGTCATCGCTTTTTCTCAAAGGTTCCCGAGGTTAACGAGTGGTGGGAAAAGATGATGCCGACTCAGGGCGCGCTGCCCTTTGACGACAGACTGCTCGGCAGAACCTCCGCAACCGCAGAGGGCGGTCCCGACCCCGAAGCGGACGACAGAGTAATGCTAAGGAGAAACAGACTGTCGCGGATTTTCTTTAACAGAAAGTTCTTTGACTACCCTGTTTCTCTTAAGCTTGATACCGTAAAGAACATGGGCCTGGGCACAACGATAGTTGTCGGGTTAAGTTATCTTAAAAGCGTATTCTTCAAACGTGAGGAAAAGTCGCTTGAGGATTTCTATATCAACCGCTTCGGAAAGAAGCTTTATTCGATGTTTTTCGAGAACTATACCGAGAACCTGTGGGGCAGGCATCCGAGTGAGATTTCGCCCGAATGGGGTGCTCAGCGCGTAAAAGGGCTATCAATAACAGCCGTGCTCAAGGACATTCTCTCGAAGGCGTTAGGCAGGAAGAACAGAACCGTTGAAACCTCGCTTATCGAGGAATTCTCGTACCCGAAGCTCGGTCCCGGTCAGCTCTGGGAGCTGACGGCTGACGAAATCGAAAAGCTGGGCGGCAGAATTGTAAAGAATGCTCCGGTTAAGCGTATTATCCGCAACGGTGAAAACAGCGTCACCGCAGTTGAGTTCGTTAAGGACGGCAAAAAGCATTACGAGAAGTGCGACGTACTTATTTCTTCGATGCCGTTGAAGGACCTGATTGCGGGAATGGATGGCGTGCCCGAAAGCATAAGAGAAATTGCAGCAGGTCTCCCCTACCGCGACTATATGACCGTCGGCGTACTCGTCCCGAAGCTGAAGCTTAAAAACGAAACTAGAATTAAAACCATCGGAAACATCGTGCCCGACAACTGGGTTTATGTTCACGACAGAAGCGTAAAAATGGGACGCTTCCAGATTTATAACAACTGGTCTCCGTATATGGTAAAGGATATCAAAAGCAGCGTGTGGCTCGGGCTCGAGTATTTCTGTAACGAGGGAGACTCAATGTGGAATATGAGCGACGCCGAATTCACCGCATTCGCTGTCGGCGAGATGGTTAAAACAGGTCTTATTGACAGCGCCGACGAGGTTATTGACACACACGTCGAGCGCGTTAAGAAGGCGTACCCCGCATATTTTGACACCTACGCACGAATTGACGAGCTTAAGGACTGGCTTGACACAATTCCTAACCTTTACTGCGTCGGCAGAAACGGGCAGCACCGCTACAACAACATGGACCACAGTATGTGCACCTCGTTCGAAGCGGTTAAGAACATTACACAGGGCAAGACGGATAAGACGAATATCTGGAACGTAAATACGGAAAAAGAATACCACGAGGAAAAGAGCTGATATAATGGCTGACAAGGTTTCGCAGTGCGAGAGCTGCGCGTATTACTACTATGACGACGAATACGACTGCTACTGCTGCGAGGTGAATCTCGACGAGGACGAGATGGCGAGATTCCTGAGCTATCAGGACTACGAATGTCCTTACTACAACCCATACGACGAATACAAAATAGTTCAGAAGCAAAACTGAAGGAGAGATAAATATGGAAACCTATATGGAGCATGTTCACGAAATTATCAACGGCCAGACCACGTTCGGCGCTTTACTGTTTTATATCATCTCGGTAATCGCGCTCTGGAAGGTATTTAACAAGGCGGGCGAAAGCGGAATCTGGGCTTTTATCCCGATTGTCAACCTTTACAAAATGTGCAAAATCGCCGACGGCAACGGCTGGAAGTTCCTGCTGTTCATAATCCCGATTGTCAACGTCGTTTATGCATTTCTGCTCAATATCAGAATGGCAAAAGCCTTCGGCAAGAGCGCACTGTTCGGAATCGGACTGGTATTTCTGAATATCATTTTCACCTATATCCTCGGTTTCGGCTCGGCAAAATATATCGGACCGAGAGGACGGCAAAGATAATAAAAAAGTTCCCGATAAGCTGAACGCTTATCGGGAATTATTGTTTTATTCTGATTACGCCTTGCCTGCGCAGCCGAGAACGGTTTCAATCTTGTGTGAAACAACCTCTTCGATTGCGTTTCTCGCGGGAGTGAGATACTTTCTCGGGTCAAAGTCGCCGGGATTCTCTGCAAAGTGCTTTCTGATAGCCGCGGTCATGGCGATACGGATATCGGAGTCAACGTTAATCTTGCAGACTGCCATTGACGAAGCCTTGCGAAGCATTTCCTCGGGGATACCGATTGCGTCGGGCATCTGTCCGCCGTACTGGTTGATCATCTTGATATGCTCCTGATTAACAGAGCTTGCGCCGTGAAGAACTATCGGGAAGCCGGGAAGCTTCTTCTCAACCTCTTCGAGAATGTCGAAGCGAAGCTGCGGCTTCTGGCCGGGCTTGAACTTGTATGCGCCGTGGCTGGTGCCGATTGCGATAGCGAGCGAGTCAACGCCCGTTCTCGTAACGAAATCAAATACCTGCTCGGGCTTTGTATAGCTCTCGTTACCGGCTTCTACAACTACGTCGTCCTCAACGCCGGCAAGTGTGCCGAGCTCGCCCTCAACAACTACGCCGTGAGCGTGAGCGTACTCAACTACCATCTTGGTCAGTGCAACGTTCTCCTCATAGGGAAGCGATGAGCCGTCGATCATAACTGATGTGAAGCCGCCGTCGATGCAGGCCTTGCATGTCTCGAAATCGGGGCCGTGGTCGAGATGGAGGGCAATCGGAAGTCCCGTCTCCTCAGCGGCAGCCTTGACCATAGCGAGAAGATAGCCGTGAGCGGCGTACTTTCTCGCGCCCGAGGATACCTGAAGAATAACGGGTGCGTCGAGCTTCTTGGCAGCTCTGGTGATGCCCTGAATAATCTCCATATTGTTTACGTTGAACGCGCCTATAGCATAGCCGCCCTCATACGCTTTTTTGAACATTTCGGTTGTTGTTACCAATGGCATAATTAACACTCCTTGAGTTTTTTCATTATTTATACAACGCTGACATTATACACAAAATATAGTGTAATGTCAAATGATAAATACAAAATTAAGAATTAATCAGCGCTTCAAGCTCAGTTCTTATCACAGGTGTCCACCAATCCCTGTAGCCGAGCCTTGTCGGATGAATGGAATCGTTCATATATAATGCCCTCTGTTCCCCGCTCACAGAATTAAGCTGCCCGTTATTCCACAGGTCAATGACATCTATATCCCACTTTTCGGCTATTTCACCAAGGAGCTCAACCATTTCACCGTAAGCTTCGCTGTCATACCGTGTTCCCGTATAAAACGCAACGGGACAGTTCCACGTTTCCTTTGCGTATGCGATAATATATTCGATCGCGCCGGCTACGGTGTGAGTGTCGAAGGTGTCGACATCAAAGCCGTCTGCAATCCTGCCGAGCGGTTTTTCCTGCGTCGCGTCATTGGTAGAAAGCTGGCAGACGAATGCGTCCGCCTTAATGCTCCTGTCGAGCGTTTTCATTCTCGAAATATAACTGTCCGGTTTGTCGTCAACGAGCGTCGTGCCGTTTTTCGCTTCCTTGACGGCAATAAGTCCGTCCTGAGCGACGAGATAGTCAACAAAGGACTCGCCCTTTGAAGCAAAGCCGTAAGTCACGGAGCTGCCGAGGAAAATTACGGTTCTGCCGCCGAGAGCGCTGTCAACCGCTTCACTGTTTTTCACGCTGTATTGTGAAGAATTGCCCTTATTGAAATATCCGAACATCTTTCCCGCATAACCTCCCGCGCAGATAATACAAATGACGAGCAGAACGGTAATTACCGCAATAACACGTTTTTTCATAGATTAGACCTTTTCCCATCCGTTAAACTTATATGCTGAAATTATAATACTGTCACGGGTGTTAGTCAATCGGTTAAAAAATACATAACTATTTTTATCAAAAAGATATTGACATCGCAATTTTTGTTTGATATAATATCTCTCGCCGTTAAAAAACGACACGCGGAAGTGGCGGAATCGGCAGACGCGCACGTTTGAGGGGCGTGTGGTAATCCCGTACGGGTTCAAGTCCCGTCTTCCGCACCAAAAACAGGATTGAACATTTCGTTCAATCCTGTTTTTTTAATTCTATCTGGTGGTCTGCAGTCGCATAAACTGTGGCAGTATCGCACCGCCTAAGCCATAAAGTTTAACGGCGTGTCATACAGAGCAATCCAGTGCTTTCTATTTTCATCCCAAACCGCAGACGAGTTGCAACGGAGGATTGTCTCATTTTTTCCTAAACCCATCTTTCGATTTGGAAAGTGAACCGTCCATGTATTTTTTTCCAAACTTTGCAAAGCATTCATAGGCATCAGTTAAAGTTGATATAAAGGATCGGGTTTCGGCATCTTTAATATCCAGGTATGTTGCCTGACCTTTATAGTCGGAAACAAACCAATAGCGAGAGAATAACTCACCAAAATCTTCTACATAACGAGCAATACCTTTTAATTTTGACATTGTATCTGCAAGATGTATTCCGTGAGGATCAACTATCGCTGGCATTACTGAATCTCCAACCTTTTCAAAGAAAATAAAGTCAGGATGCAAAACTTTTCTGTCATCGCCTAAACGGTAAGGAATACGTAAGGATTGCCCTGTTGTTTTTCCAACGGGATTTCTATACCAACATATGATTTCTGGTCGTTTTAATTCATGCATAACAACAGCATCTTCAGAATCATAAAAACTAAACCACGCCATGTGCGTTTTCGGATCGTTTACTACATGCTTGGGATACTTTTTGCCACCGGAATCCTGAGTGTCAGCAACTGGCTTATCAAGGAATACCGTATGCGGGATACCATGTTTGCTCATACCGGAGGAGAATTGATTTCGCACGCTGGTGGGATACTTTGCAATCACCGGATCATACTCTTCTGTCAGTTTTTCCAGCTTGGTTCTGGCGCTTTGCTTCACAGCCTCAACAATTTCCGGAACGGCGGCTGCTGCAGCAATCTCCACATTAATATCGAGCGGTTCCATACCAAGCAAGATCTGCTGACGGAAAAATGCATTCGTTACACTTGGGGAAAGAGTAACATCGCCGCGTCTGCGCGCATTGGCAATAGCATAGGAATCCGCATCGTCTTCATAGACCTTCGTTTTTGCAGAAGCCGCGTCCAAGTATTTCAGCTCGACTTGCGTTGATTTTGCATGGAGAACCGTGTTCCGAGCAGCTTCAAATTTGTCATTGAATGTGACTATGCTTTCATTCAATGCCCGGAGCATGGCATCAATGGCTTTTTCAAGTTCGCCGGGAGCATCCGGTTCCGTTTCTGCAGTCGGTATATGCGGCGCTGCAGGAGCAACAGCCGGTATGCCTGCGACGGGGGCTTTTGCTTCTGTGGCTTCACTGCCTGTTTTTGATGATGAGTCATCTCCAGCCATTTCAGGAACAATTGGAGTTCCTGCGGTTTCAGCATTGCCCTGCGTGTTTCCGGATTCTTCTTCGGTTTCTTGCGGAATAGACTCTGCGCCGATATCATTTTCCTCAAGCATACCTGCATATGAAATGACACCATCGATGTAATTCGATGTGGCGTGTGCTCTTTCACGCGAAGCAATGCCCGTGAATACATCGTCAATTCCAAAGGTGGAGTCCCATTCGACATTGACTGGCTTTGTCACGATCTCGCGTCCGGATTCTCTGGAAACGCCGCTGTAGTCATCGTTGCCTTCTTCGGTCAGATATTTCACGACTTTTTCCAACGTAGCGGGATCAAAGTATGGCAAGAAGCAACTAACCGAGTTGAGGAGCTCAATATTCACGCTTTCTGCAAGCGGAGTACGTACCATACGGCCAATGAGCTGTGCAATATAAGTATCATCCTGATGCGGACGCATAGAGAAGATGACCTCAGCGCGTGGACAGTCCCAACCGGTACTGATAGCTTCCTTAGCGAAAAGAATCCGAATATCGCTCTTTCGCTGCACGTCTTGCGGCTCAACGCATGGCACTTCATATGGAGCAAGATGCATATCTCCTTCGCCGCTGATAACATGTGCAAACGCAGTAGAACGGTCCAAAGAGGGGATTTTTTCGTAGATCTCAGAGCATATTTGCCGTATCTTATCCGAGGAAACCTTGTTCGGAACCTGAACGACCATCAGCGGCCGTACCATCGGAGCATCGTTCTTTTCGCAATACATCTGCCACAGTTCCGTAGATTGTACGAGCGTTTTACATGCTTCAGTCAGATAGATGTTATAGACGGCCGCTCCTTCTGTCGGTGCTTGCAATACGATCTTATCTTTCAACAGACCACTGGCCTGAACATCTGCAGGGCTGACTTTTACCACGGGATAAGGAATGCGCTCAGAACGGCCTTCCATGGCAGCGGTAAAGCGTTTCGGCGTTGCAGAAATTCCAACTACAACAGGAATTGGACTCTTTCCATCATCCCCGTCGATGATTCTGCTTGTGATGGTTTCACTAGCAATATCCTTCTTATCTGCACTTCCCAATCCCTTATGCGCTTCATCATAGAGCATATAGAGATGGACAGAACTATCGTTGATTGTGCGACGCAGCAATTGCCAGAACGTAGGTGTTTCCCCGCCTTTTGTAAGCAGTCCGGCGCTGGACAGCTTTTGACGGTTTAGAAAGTAGATATGTCCCGGCTCCAGTTCATCATGATCGCCGGTAAAAGTATTTTCAATTGTTTCGATCAGCGTCGGATCCAAATCCGTGGCTTCACGGAATTTATATATGGTCTGCTCGTTCAAAGACGGACTATCAGAAACCCAAAGCACAGTTGCAAATGGATCGCGTTCAATGCCCCATTCTGGATTTCCGTTGAAAATCGCTTCCACAGCAGCAGCTACCATTATGGTCTTTCCGGAGCCGGTAGGCGATGCCAAGCAACACGACGCAGGATCACCATCGCGGTAATATGCATCACGTGCTTTTAACATCCTGTCAAGCAAGGCTTTTGTTGCTGTTACCTGAAAATCTTTCAATTCAAATTTCATGTGTCTTTCTCCTTATCCTATGGCGTTGATTTCAAAGGAACGAAGATAGCTTTCATACAATTGCATCACTCTGCATCCTGGCAATTCTGCACACAAGCTTCGATAACGCTCTGCTGCATCTGTTACGATAAACACGGTTTTTATCTCTTGGTTTTTCAAAACAACATTAACAAAAGACATTTTGTAGCGAGGATCAAACAGCACAGCATATGTTTCGCCTATCACATATCCATTCTGGCGCTGTAGGATTTTACCTTTGCATCCACCACAAAGCCACAATATTGGAGCGATGTAATCAAATGCTAAATCCGCACTAACTACGGAAGGTTCCAAATACTCAAGGTCAAAGAACACTGCGTTTTCTTGGAAGCCATCTTCCATAGGAATTTTTGTCGTTGTTTTCTTTTTATAAGTCGCCCCAAAACGTTCAATAATCTTTGCTTTTACATTTTTAAACGATTTGGCATCATCTGTTATAATCAAGTATCGATGTATATTTTCATACTCTTCTAATGCATCTAACCATTCGTCCACGGAATTCGCATCCCAAAGGATAGTCACATCTTCATTTGAAATAGCATAAGTATCATCTTCTTCTATTGTTGATTTGGAAATCGAGTTTTTTGACAGTGTATATATAATATCTTTTTTGGCCGAAAAATTATACGAAATGAAATCTTTAAGATACGAGATCCTTGTTATTGTTCGTTTTTTATTTGTTTCTTCGGTCAAGTCTGTGATGTAGTTACCTTTAAGCGGATTCCCTTTAATGTCATGTCCTTCAATTGAACAGACTGTTCGTGGCCATGCAACATATCGAGCAATACCTCGATTTTGCCACTCTTCATTTCTAGGGCGCAATCCTTTTGCTGTCATGCTTTTTTCTTCAGCTTCCGACACTTCATTGTTAGTAACGAGAATGCATTTTCTCTGTCCGTTGTCTTCAGCATTAACTAGATTTACTGCATGAAGCGTTGTCCCTGATCCACCAAAGAAATCAATAACAAGTGCAGATGGCTTGTTAGCGATAAAAAAGCGAATTGCATCATGAACAGCGTAAAGGGATTTGGGATAATCAAATCGTTTGCTAAAAAAGATCTTGTTAATCAATTGTGACCCAAGATATGAAGCATCATGTGAGGCAATATTCCATTGAGACCCTGGGACAAAATTTCTAGTATATTCAGCTGAATCTACTAATACTGTTCCAGATAGTTCTTCATATCCTACAACTTCTACTTCGCCATTTTCAATTTTATTGATACTTCCTTGTTTTAGGTAAGATAAAAACAAAGAGTTTTCGTGCCTCGTGCCAACCTTTATGTATCCCTTCTTAGCACACGACATCAATTTAGCCGGAGATAAATTCCAATTACACTCGACGCCATCCTGCCGTATAGGCCAAAGCCAAATCTCATTGTCTTTTTCTTCTATTGTTGACGCTGGGTGACTATTCATATCAAGCAAAGGATCGCCTACGCCAATGATTCTTTTCGCTCCCTTATCCATAATAATTGGATAAAACAAGTTTGGGCGATCAGTACGCAGATAATTTGTAGCACCACGTCGCAAAGATGCCCATGCAATACCATTTTCGCTCAATTTAGATTTTTTACCAAGAGCCCATTCCTTTTGCAGAGGAAGCGGTTGCACAGAAGACTCTCCATACTGTACAAAATATATAAACTCATTTGTTCGATAGAATGACGAATTCCTTGCCACGCCTTTTTGAGAAATAATACTACTTACCATTTGAATTCTGGCTTCAGGGAATAATTGCTCCAAAAGCAATCCAAGTCTTAAATATTCCTTTTCATCAATCGTTACAATAAGAACCGAATCTTTAGGATTCAGCAGCTTTTTTGCCAACCTGAGACGGTCTTCCATAAATGTAAGCCACTTGGAATGACGGTATTTATCGTCTTTGCCTACGTAGTTATTATTATATTTCCAGTCTGTTGCTCCGGTATTGTATGGAGGGTCAATGTAAATACAATCCACCTGACCCTGATAAGCGTATATCAAGGTCTGAAGCGCATGATAGTTTTCTCCGTTGATGACGACATGATATGGTTTATCGCCCCCGCGCTCCACACGACCGGTTTCTTTCAGCCCGGCATAAATCGGCTTATCAAAGCGGGCTAATGCAACAATATCATCAACCGATGCTGTAACGGTTTCATCCGTTTTTTCGTTACGCAGCGTAGCTACACCGTTAGATATGCTGATAACCTTATAAACGATTTCAGAAGGATCGTCCTCGTTTTTTGTGTCCTCCATCACTCCACGGGGAGGCAGGATATTTACGATATCACCACGAACCACGGGCTTCTTCCACATCCGGACAAATTCAGGCTTGGAGGCCTCATAGACCAAACCATACCTGCGCCCGTGAACATAGTCTTTGATATCACGTGCGAGATTCTCATCGTATTTCGCGGCGCGCTCCATCAAATCTTCCAGTTTCATTATAATGTCACATCCAATCAAGGTGGTGGTATTATAATTTTACCATATTTCAACCACTTTTACAACACGAAATTGGCTCTAAATAACGCTTTGTACCAATAGTCGGACTTGTAAAAAGTGGGCGCGGGCTTCTGCCCGGTCTTTCGGCTTGCCGAAACAAGACGCCTTCAGGCGATGCTTGGACTCACGGTTAAGGGAGTTATTATGCGAAAAAGCAGAATGCCGTTAAAATGCGGTGCTAAAAACCGTTTGTTTTCTAAGGCGAACTCGATTTGTGACGTCATAATTGACGTTAATTTGCTAAGTATGCCGTCATCATTAAATCCCGCCCAGCGTTGACGTTG
>JAEEGF010354234.1_pt1 | contig 15974 bp, 6 predicted proteins | sample 9134171 | NCBI WGS metagenome assembly JAEEGF01 (sample SAMN16246542, study PRJNA631951) | gut metagenome | biome: gut microbiome; feature: rumen; material: AP-attached | host: Bos | place: Iran: Karaj | collected 2018-10
AACTGGAAATGTATCTACTCCAACTATTACAAGTAGTCTGGGACTTACCGGGGAAAAGTTATATGATGCAAGACAAGCAAAGGGAACAGGTGATTCCAACCTAATTACTTTTGTTGTATCCGGAGATACCAGCAAAGGTTTCTATGGAACTGCAAAGATTTGCTATTATATCAATCCTCAGCCATTGGGCGGACAGAGAGTTAAGGCTACTACAACAAAAGAGCAACCTTATACAGGTAGCGACATAACTGTAGATCCTACATTTGTATTTACATATTCTTACAGTAATACAAAAACACCTTATACGACAGTAGAAGCAAATCATTCTATGGCATTAACTGCTGATGATTTTACTTGTGAAGGCAATATTGGATCAACAGTAGGTACTAACGTAACATTAACAGTTGAAGGTGTTGGAAATTATAGTGGCGATGCGTCTTTAGGATTTAAGATTGTAGAAGGTTATGAGAATGTCTATCTTAAAACTATTGCTACAGATACTTTAATTGCAACTACTGATGCTGCGACTAATAGTTATTCATTAGATGATAAGACAACATTTATATATACAGGAGAAGAAATAAAACCTGATCTTGTAATTACAGATGCATCTAATAATATATTAGATGAAAATACTGATTACACTGTTGCATATACAAACAATGTAGATCCATCTACTGATGGTAATACAGCTGTGGCGACATACACTATTACAAATAAAAACTTTGTTACTAAAACTATTACATTTACATACACAATTAAGACCAATTCAATTGAGAACTTTGATGCTGAGTTAAGTGATTTTGTATACGATGGTAGTGCTATTACAGCAGAAGAAGTAAAGAGCGCTATTGAAGCAGGAACAGCAACGCTTAGTTTGAGTTCAGAGAATAAAGAACTTACATATGGAAGCGATTATTCAATTTTAACTAGTGCACCTTCAGATTTGACAGATTATGTGGGTTCAAATGATGCACCATCAACTGGTGAAGCATACATTTATGTAAAAGGTAACTTGCCATATAGTGGTTATAAGAAGGTAACATTCAATATTCTCTTGAATTTGAACTCAGTATATGCAGATGTAAGTATTCAAAATCCATACTATGAATTGGATGCAAATGGTAAGACTACATCAGATATAACGCCTGTAATATCTTATAGAACAACATCGGATGATGCGGGTGTATATAGTGGCACAATTTCAGATACTGTTAGCAAATGTACAATTACTAGAACTCGAGATACATTACCAGGACCTGATGCAAATATTACAATAACAGCAAAATCTGGAACGGAGCTTACTGGTTCAAAGGTAAATGCAAGATATGTATCATCGGCAGGAATATCAAGTGTTGTATATTTCAAGGCAGATTTAAGCACCTACAAGGGAATAACTATGACTAGTGGAACTGTATATGAATATACAGGAGAATCAGTCAGCGTAACCTTCTCCGGATTAGAGGATGCAACTGAAGCTGTTGTTGGTGCTTTGCAGGGTGATTATTCAGTTGTATATACAAAGGATTATAATAATTACACAAACGGTGTTGACCCTATTGAAGTAGGAACATATTACGCAGTAATAGTTCCAACTCAAGAAAGTAAATATTTCATATATGGAAAGACATCAGAAAATAGTTTTTCATTCAAGATTAAATATAATCTATCGAGTGCTAACACAAAGGTTAAGTTTTATAGTGGAGCTGTAGAGGTTAATAATATTCCATATACTGGAAGTGCGCAGGATGTACCAGCGATAATATATGCAGCGTACGACGCAAGTGCTGATTCATCCGATACTTTACACAATGTGCAGATATACGACTATAAAACAACAAACACTATGGTTACGATTGATCCAGCCACAGCAACAAAGATGGGTACATATTCAATTGTAGCTACACCAAAAGATGATGATTTGGTATATGGTAGATTAACAAGCACATTCACAATATCTGGAGTTGATATTAATGAATGCGATATTAGTATCGAACAGGGACCATTTAGCTATACAGGTTCTGCTATTAAACCGACTGTTACAATAACTCACTCCGGTTCAACACTTAAGAAAGATACTGATTATACTGTTACTTATTCAAATAACATAAGTGCAGGAACAGGAAAGATTACAATTCAAGGTATTAATGCATATTCAGGTGTAGTAGATGATATAACGTTCACAATAGAACCAGTAGCAATTACTCCGAATATGATAACTGTAGATACAGCTACTTATGCAGGTAAAAATGTTGAGGTTAAACCTGCCATTACAGTTAAATTGGGTAACTATGTCTTAACTGAAGGAACTGATTATACAACTCCAGTTTATGCAAATAATACATATGCTAGAACAGATGCTTCTGTAACTATTTCAGCAGGAACTAGTGGCAACTTTACGGGAACAAATATTAAAAAGACGTTCACTATTGAAAAGTTAGATTTAACAGTTGCAGATATTACAGTTTCTCCAAGTAGCGTGGAATGGACAGGAACTGAGATTGATCCATACACAAAAGTTACAGTAAAACTAGGAGATGTACCACTTATATCAGACAAAGAGGATACAACGTCATACGACTATAAGATAGTTGTATTGAATAATGGTGTTGAAAGTCCGCTTAAGGACCAAGGAACATATCAGCTAAGAATAGATGCTGGCAATAGTCGAAATTGTGCTAATTACAAAGAGATTAGTTTTGAGGTTACTAAACGTTCATTATCTAACAATTATCATTACTACTATGATAAGGTAAGCACAGATTATGCAGGTGCAACATGGGCTTACGAATCTACAAATAAGAGATATGTGACTAATTATTCAACTGGTTTAACGGTATACATTCCAGATGTAGTAACGATAAGTGGAGACAACGAACCAGATATTCTCGTTGTAGATAAAGGAATCGTAGATACAAGTACAACAACAGGCTATAAACATCTAAAGAAAGATACAGACTACACGATTTCTTTGAGCAATAATTCTGGTGCAGGTAGTGCTGCATGGAATAAAGATGGTGATGAAACAACTAACGCAACGGTTGCATCATCGTCACCAACAATAACAATAACTGGTATTGGCAACTACATGGATACCATTTCATTGCCATACAATATTGGTCAAAACCTTAATACTCTAGACTTGACCGTAACCTATACACCAACCGGTTCAAACATATCAAATCAGATTACATATGTTGAATCTAAGAAGGATGAGGTTGAATGGTACTACGAGTATAATGGACAGCAATTAAGACCATCCGTTACTGTATTTAATGGTACATCACAGCTTAAAGTAAACACAGATTATACAATCTCTTATACTGACGCTAGCGGAAACGATGATACATGTATAAATGCAGGATACAAGTATATTGTTATTACTGGAAAAGGTGATTATTGTGGAACCTTATCAAAGAAGTACGCAATACATAGAAAAGCAGTAAATGCTAAATTACTAAAGACTAATACAAGCGATTTAGTCCAAGGTACAGTATTTACAACAGAAAATCCTATGTTAGCAACTTCTGATGGAACAAGTGCTGGAACAACAATGCTTACATTTAGTGTTACAGGAACAACACTGAAGAGGTTTACACAGGCAACGGCTGAAACATATTTGGCTAAATCATATACAGACGAAGATGGTAATGTAACTGGAATTATGTCTACAGAAGATGCCGACAAATTCGAAGGATATTACTATGCTGTTTATGACGGAACAACAATAAATCCTACTGTTACAGTAAAAGATAATGTTTTAGGAACAACAATTAGTGAAGATGATATTAATGTAGAAGGCGCAAGCAATACAGTAACATCATTTACTAAGACAAATGGAACAGTAACAAGCTACGTATGTAGCAACATTGAGGTTTCATTCAAGGGAACTGAAGCAATTGGTGGAACAGGTGGAAATTATTATGTTCCTTCAGGTGGATCTAGTACATTTACAATTGAATACATTGTTGTACAGCATGATATGAGTTCAGATTTTGATGTATCGATTGCATTTGATGATACAGTTGATGGATTAGACGGAAACAACGTTAATTATGACGATGGTAAACTCATCACAGGAACGGTTACAGTTACAAGAAATCAGTTGGAATTAGTAGAAGACACTGATTATACAGTTGAATATGAAAACAACTGGTTGCCAGGTGAAGCTACTGTTACTATAACAGGTAAAGGTAATTACAAAGGTACCAAAACACTGAAGTTCTATATTTGGGGAAATCTTGACGATACATTAACGTACTATAAAGATGCCAATGATAATTACGTTCAAGGTAATCCATTGACACAGCAATATACTGGTAAGGGTATTACCTATGGAGAACCTAGAATTTATCTTGGTTTACCAGTATTACCGGGAGCTTATCAAACTGAAACCTATATACTAACAGCTGGAACAGAGTACGAGGCAACAAAGCAGCCTACATCAAATGACAGCTTTGTATCAACTGGAAAAGTATATTATTCAGGTGTATCATCAGCATATTGGTCTGGCGATAAAGAAATTGATTATGCAGTAGATTTCAATACATCTGATATCAAAGCCGATAACTATGATCCAAGCTATGAATTTACAGGATATCCAATTGAACCAGCCTTTGAGATAAATGTTTCTACTGCGACTATCACAGGCATTACATATAACAGAATGGATAAGAACGGAAGCATACTAGAAGAGAATACTTCTGATTTGACAAGTATTACTCCAGATGATGGTTACATTGAGGCAACTATCGCATATTCAATTGGAGATCGTACTGGAAGCGTAACAGCAGATTATAGTATTACTGCAAGAAATTTGAGTACGAATGATGATGAAAAAGATGATAGGGTTGTAGTAATTTGCTCATCTACATATCCTCGTTATACGGGAATGGCTGTTAATCCACCGTTTGAAATCTATATTCAATCTAAGAACCTAAAGACAGGTGCAGTACAAAAGTATTATGATTTAACATTATATGATGAGACTGCTGATAACCCATCTGGTGATTATGCTGTTGATTATGGTAATTATGTATATGGAGATGGTGTAATTAAGTTTACAGGTAAGTCAGATAGACTCACAGGAACACTTAACAAATCATATACTATAAAACTGCAAAGTGTCGCAAATCTGAGAATTACAGAGGACACTGGTAGTACCATGACAGCAGAATGGGTTAGAGATATGTATTCTGATGGTACAGCTCTGAAGTTGCAGAGGTTGGATACAAGTACAAACGAGTATGTTGATGTTATGATGACTGGTGTATCTGGCAAGACAAATACATACACATTTACAGGACTAGCAAGTAGCACCACATATAAAGTAATTGCTACAGCTTATGCAACTACAAGCGACGGAACTAGCATAGAAAGTGAAGAAGAATTTGTCATTGAAACAACAGGTGTAGCTTCTTCAGCTATAAAAGTCGAGAGTAAGAAGGCAGGCAAAGCTACAGTTAGCTGGAATACATCAGGAAATGTTATAGCTTACTATATTTACAGAGCAGATGATGAAACAAGTACTGGTAAATTAGTAGCAATCATTCCAGCAAGTACTGGCAAGTATACAAATTCTAAATTGACGAGTGGAGCAACGTATTACTATCATATTGACGGATACGCCGTTGTTGATGGTGAGTTAACGAAAGTAAACGAGTCAAAACACGTTGCAGTAACAATTAAATAATGCTAAAAGGAAGGCTCTAGGGCAGTATGCCCTAGGGCCTTTTTGTAACTGAAGATTATCGTATTGACGCAATGCGTATATATTGATATTATATATTCTAGAGATGTATTAGGTATGGATGCTGCAGCAAAGTAAGAATTAAAGATATGAAATTGGTGTAAAACAGTTCACCACTCCTGGGGAGGAATAATTTAGATAGGAGTTAGAACTTGGAAACAATAGAACAAAGAAAAGCAAGAGAAAGACAGGAGGACTTACAAAGACTTAAGAAACTAAGACCAATTGATGATGATTTCATGAGATGCTTGTTTAAGGACAATATTCCATTAACACAACATTTATTACAAGTATTAACAAAAAATAGTGATATAATAGTCAAAAGTGTAAAAACACAAGCTGATATGAAGCGTCTAGTAGGTGCAAGATCAATCTGTTTAGATGCTTATGGTACAGATTCAAACGGTACTAAATATGATATAGAAGTTCAGAGAGCTGATAGAGGAGCTTGTGTTCGTAGGGCTAGATATCATTCAAGCGTCATGGATGTAGAAAATCTTGATGCAGGACAGGACTTTGATGAATTACCAGAAACATATACAATATTTATTACAGAAAATGATATATATAACAAGGGATTAGCTAGTTATCCAATTGAAAGAGTAAATACGGAAATTGGAGAACTGTTCAATGATGGAGAACACATAATTTATGTAAATGGTTCATATAGAGGCGATGACGAGATTGGAAAAATGATGCATGATTTTTCGTGTTCTAATCCAGATGAAATAATAAATAAAGACTTGGCAGAGCAGATGAGGTATTATAAGGAGTCAGAGAAAGGAGTGGAAGTTGTGTGTAAATTGATGGAAGATATGAGAAATGATACATCTATTCGTACATATATAGATGCATGTATAGAGTTTGGAATAAACGATAAGGAAGAAATTATTAAGAAATTAATGAAGAAGTTTAAGTTTTTGACAAAGCCGCAAGCAGAAAAATATTTTTAGTATTGGATTTTGCCAGAGAGGTACATAGTGTGGATACTGCAGAAGAAATAAAAAACTTAAGAGATGAAATGGGAATGAATCGCAAAGAGTTTTGTGAGTACTTTGAGATACCATATAGAACAGTTACTGACTGGGAAGCTGGCAAAAGAAATATGCCAGAGTATGTTTACAGACTTATGAGATATAAAGCTGGTATTGAAGAGCTAATTAATAAACAGAATAACGAATAGTCATAATAGGGCCAAGGAGTATTATCCTTGGCCTATTCTATAAATAGAAAAATTTTTAATCAATTAATTGTGTGTTCCTATTGAATTTGATACAATATATTGTAGTATCATGTGCAATAGGAAGAACGATATATGTCAGACAAGAAAAGGTTTAGTATTGGTGGGTTTGAGTTTGAAACTCACTATGAATATCGTGCAGCCCAAGAGGACGTCAAAAAAATAGAGTGCATCAATGAGGAGCTTGATATACAAGATCCAGAGGTTGCCCTACGCCTATATAATGATATTCGTGATGGCATCATTACATTCAACAGTCCAATCGGTGCTCAGTACACAGAGCACGTGGCAGATATTGTGGCAAACAAATCTGCAGGACTTCTAGACGATAGAGAGATAATCGAAGAGGCAGCAACCAAGGCAAAAAGCTCCAGACGCCTGGGACTTATATTTGTAGCCATGGCGGTGGTACTCATTGGAGTATATGCTGGGGTAGAAATAAAGGACGTTTACGAGACCAGGAAAATAGCTGCAGAGATACAAAATCGAGAAGATAATACCCAAAACACTAATATTTCACAAAATAACGTTAATATTGATAATGATAATGACGATATAGATTCTGTAGAGGACTCAAATGGAGGAGATGTGTCGTCCAATTCCGCTGCAGCTAATGAAATCACTGAGGATTTGATAGTAAGTCCTTGGGATAAGAATTATGCAGCAGATGAGCGAGAGATTCTTCCGGATATGACTGAGCTATACTCGCAAAATAGCGATTTCGTAGGAATTCTGGAAGTAGTTGACACGGATATCAACTATCCAGTGTGTCAAACTCCAAACGACCCTGAATACTATTTGAGAAGAGATTTCTATGGAGAAACGAGTACCGCCGGTACTTTATTCGTCGATTATCGTTGCGACATAGTTAATCCGACCACTAACACCATCATATATGGTCACAATATGAGATCTGGAACCATGTTTGGTGGATTAAAAAGATACTTAGACTATGATTATTATCAGTCGCATAAGACGATAATCTTTAAAACTCTATACGAGGAGCAAGAGTACGAAGTTGTTGGTGTAGGCCTGTCAGCAGTGGGTTATGATGATGACGACAGCTACAAATACTACAATTTCATCGACGCAGTTACAGGCTCAGAGCTCCAGGAGTTTTTAGATAACATCCAAAGTTTATCGGTATACGACGAGACAATCGACATTAGTTCTACGGACAAGATTTTGACCCTTAGCACTTGCAATAGCTACACCGAAGACGGTCGCATGTTTGTAGTTGCAAAGAGAGTCAAATAAAAATAACAGAGCCTAAAAACTTGGATTTAGGGATGGGAATGCTATGGTGAAAAAGAACAAGGGATTATTGAAAAAAATAGGATGTATTCTTATTAGCGCATCTATTCTTCTGACGGGCTGGACCTTCTTTGGCAGCTCAATTTCGATTGCAGACGGGGACACGACTATCGCGGACGAAGTTCTGAATGAGGACCCAGATACAACTGAAGAAGATGTTGAAGAGGTGGCAGAGACCGAGGAGACTGAAGAATCAGAAGACGCAGCTGATACTTCAGAAGAAACAACGACAACCTTCAGCACTGATTCATTAGAATTATATAGCTTACCAGCTGCTTCTCTTGGTGCATCGCTTGCATCAACAAATGATGACGGTACATATACAGCAGATGACGGCGCTACTTATTCGGATAGTAGCATGACAGTCTTGGTAAAGGTTCCTGCTTCAGTGGGATCAACATTTTCAGTTCCTAGTTCAGTATCGACGATTAGATCTGGAGCATTCGATGGAAGCAATGTTACAGACATAACATTTGCATCTGATGCAACAATTGGCAGTCACAGCTCATGGCCAGCAAATGGTACAGTAGTTCATGCTGAGGCTTTAACAAGGACATCGGAAGTGGTTACATATTTCGAAAAATTAATAAAAGCTGGACGAAATGTTAAAATTTTATTCGATGAATCATCTACAACAACATATTCAATTACATTCGAATACTATAAGGACTCTATTTCGACAGCCAATAAAATTGGAACAGAGACTGAAGAGTATGATGAAGATGATGATTTAGAGCTGCCAGACGCTATAAAGACATTTAACAGCGTATCATATAATTATGTATCAGGCCCAACGCCTGATTTTGAAACAGTAACAGCAGATGCTACTTATAGCTTTATTTACACAGAGGCGACTACTTGGGATATTACATACAACTATGTATTACAAGATTCAACAGGTGCAGAGACCGGTACAAAATCCGAAACAGTAAAAGTTGTTGATGGTGAAACACCATCAATGCCGGCAACAACAAAGACATTTGACGGAACAACTTACACTTATGTATCAGGACCAACACCTACATTTGCAGCAGCGACAGCTAATGCAGAATACAGTTTCGTATACAAAGCTTCATCCTCATCCGGTGGAGAGTCAGGCGGCGGCGGAACCACAAACCCTACATACACAGTTACAATCAAGGGTAACTTCTACGAGAACGATGGCACAACATACATCGGCGAGCGTACAATTACATCCTACACACAGGAAGCTGGCAAGGTTATCACAGCTCCTACAGTAGATGGCTACACAGCATTTGGCACAACAACATACACTGTCACAGCTTCAAACAGCCAGACAGCCACATTTACTTATAAGAAGAGCACAGCATCTTCATCTTCTACAAAGAAGTTTAAGGTCACAGTTTACGACGTATTCTACGACCAGACAATGACAAAGAAGATTGAGACAAAGACACGTCAGACTGATACATACTCTCAGGGCGACACATTCAGCTATGATCCAAAGACATACTCAGGATACGAATATGTAAGCGCAGAGAACCAGTCAGGCACAGTCAACGCAGATAGAACAGTTACATTCAAGTACAAAGCAACAACAGCTTCTGGCAAGACAACAAGCAACTCAAAGTATTCAGTTACAGCTGGTGCAAACCAGAAGGTACCATCAAATGTAGGTACAGTTACAATCACATGTGACGGCCCACTTGATAAGATCGTTGCAATCAAGGTTGATGGTGTAACACTTGCTCAGAACCAGTTTACTGTAGAGTCAGGCTCAACAATCCTCACTCTTACAGCATCATATGTTTCAAGCCTTTCAGCTGGCGACCATGTAGTCAGATTTGAGTACACAGACGGCTGGGCAGAGACATTACTTACAATCACAGGAAAGACAACAACTACAGTTACTTACAAGGTAAGCAGCGACGGTTCAATCTCTTCTGGACACACAAAGGATACAACACCTACCACAGCAGATGGATTCGATAGCAGATATTTACTTTGCTTAGCAATCTTCTTACTTGGAGCAGGTACAATTCTTTTCAGTAAGCAGAAGAAGCTTGAGGCTATTCTTGCAGGTGAAAGAGACGACGAATAAGTCGGGTGAAAAATATGATAATAGAAACTATTATTTATGTAGCACTTATAATTGCATTATTTGCTGTATGTGATAATAGATTTTCAAGGAGATACTATGTCCCATTAAAGGTGATCTGTAGTATCTCCTTTTTGGTTATTCTATTTATCAATCAGTGGTATTCAGAAAGACTAGGCTTGCTTCTGTGGGCCCTATTAGCCTGTTTTATCGGCGATTTGATGATGGGCCTATACAATACCTACAGTCGCAAACAAGCCATGGAAATCGGCATAATAGCCTTTATGCTGGGCCATGTAGGTTTGCTTAACTACATGTGCCGCATCACGGTAGGCACCAATGTCTTAGTATACATCGTGCCGGTGATTCCATGCCTGATACTTATTGGCATGCAGAAGTGGTGTCACCTCCATATGGGCAGCCTTTTCGTCCCATGCATAATCTACTGCTACTTCGTATCTACAATGACTCTAAAGGCACTGGAATGCGGCCTCAACGGCACACCAATCCTTGGCATCGCCGGTATGCTGTTTTTATTCAGCGATTTCACTATATTGTTTTTGTATTTTTATCATTATAAAAACCGTGGTAACAAGAGGATAGTGCATTACATAAATTTGGGTACGTACTATATAGCAATATTGTTATTTATATTTAGCTTACAATAAAAGCCAGTATGTAGGCATCAAGCTCTACTATTTCTCAAGCGAGACGTGTTTTCGAGCGGAGAAATCAGTAGGCTTGTAGCCGTAACATACTGGCTTCATTATAGTTTACTGTATGTATGACACGAATACATTGCCAAATGACTCAAAATAGTCACTAGCTTCGGTTAGTGACATTTTTTGATTCTGACTAGTCATAGGATCAAAGCAGATGATGGAGCTTGCATCGTATCCTACGATCAGCACTGCGGTGTCATCACCGGTGTATGCGTACACCGGCGTGCCAAGGTTTACATAGTAGAGAACCTGGTTAAGTGACAATCCTGTTAAATCAAGAATGTCGTAATCTTTCAATGTCTTTGAAAGCACCGAAATAGGTGTTTCTCCTGATTCTAATAGTGTGTGTACCTGCACATTTTCTCCAGCCTGAACAAGCATAGCTGAAAGTGCTCTGGCGCTGCCAGAAGCCTCCGAATCACTGGAACCAACGGCGATTCCTGTGATTGCATTCTGATATGACTTGCGGCCTCGTTTCCACACATATTTAGGTGTGTTATCAAGCACGATACCCATGTTTTCATCGGCTTCTGTGATGGCACGATTCAAATCATCAGTGGCCAGCGAAACCTTGCTGCCTACATATACAAAGTACTGTGTAGAGCTTGTGGCAGAGGCAACAGAGATAGAGTGGCTGCCATCGGCAAGTACCAGGCCAGGCACATCGTAATCCACCTTGCCAAGCTTTTCATCTTCCTCCAGCTCAGCCATGGTGAGAACAACAACCTGTTCCTTTGCATCGTCTGATATTGTGCTAACATCAACCGCTTTGTTTTGCTCGCCGGCACTATTCTTGATAGTGTCCCCGTCAGCGGTGGTGATAATTCCCTCAGAATCTATCTGAATTCGTTCAAGATAAATGGTGTAGGATTCAATTGAAACATCAGTAATGTAGTAACCATTCTTCTGATATGTCATCAGCTCACGTCCTGAGCCAGAGGAGATATCAGCGATTGTCAGCTTGTACATTGGGTAAACAGTAGAGCCGGCACCGTCAGTAGTGATGTCTTTCTCATTTAAAGTACCATAGATCAAATCGTCATCCAAAAAGGCAAGTGGCTTTAAAAGCTGTCCTGTGCCTGCGGTAATATCATAGGAATTTCCAGTCTCCAAATCCATGATGTGGATTGAATCTGACATATCCTCCTGATCCATCCAAGCCAGGTATCTGCGGGATGCAGATACAGCGTATTGAGCATCATCAAGGCCTGTCATCAGCTCCTTGGTAGTAAGCTCGTTAAGGTTCATATATAGAAGAGTTCCATTTACCATGATGTAGAACTGGTTGTCAGCTGTCTCGTACAAAAGCTCCGAGAAGTTGGCGTTCAAAATCTGGTAAGAGCTTGTAGAGGTGATGAACACCTGCTCAGTGGAAGTATCTTCGATGGCATCATAGTGATAAAGATTGATACCACATTCGCCTTCGTGGCTGCCGGAATTCATGTATCCATAAACAACATAGTCCATAGTACCGGATTCATCGATATTCAAAAGAAGAATCTGGTGCTGATTATAAATAGAACGGCTGTCAGTAGGATCATCAACAAAGCTGAAAACTTGCTTAAGTGTGCGGTCCGTTTGATTGTATTCGTAAAGTGAACCATTCTGTACAAATGAAACGATGGTACCAGTTTCGTTTGACATGTACTGCAAATCAGGATCAGTGATGCCGATGTTCAGAACATTTTTGCTAAATGAAACGGACTGGTCATCTAAAATCTGCTCCATTGTTCTGTCGTAAGAAAGCAGATACAATCTGTCGGAAGTATAGCGGATTCTAAACTCCTCCACGCATGTGTAATATTCTGACTTGCCTGAGTTATCTCTATTTAATAGGTAAGTGAATGTGAGGCTGATGTAGTTGCTGCTGATATCAGTGAGAGCTGTATTTACATCACCAACCTGTGTGCCATCAAATCCACCATAGGAAATCTGAGCAAGATTTGAATTGATAGTAACGTGGTTCAAATCCTCAGATGCAGAAGATGAAGGCTCGATATATGTAGCCAAATCCGATGCATCCTCTGAAAGTGCTGTATTATGGAAATACTGAGCAAAATCTAATATCTCTTCTTCGTTACATCCTTCTGGCTGCATGATTCTGGTGTAGTAGTAGATTTCATCATCACCGCTTGTGATTGTAAGAATAAGAAGATATTCTTCGTTCTTTTCAATCAGGTTTTCAGCCTGGAAGCTGGCGGTAAGAATGCCGTCCTTAGATGTGAATTCCAGCTCATTATTCGAAATGTTTCGCTGTGTATCCAAAGAGCGTATCTCGTATGATAATCCATCCACATCGTAGTCCTTGGAATCAACTGTTATAGATACGTTTCGATTGGAATCCAAAGGAATGATGGCGTCTCGCATGTAGGCTGGGTCCATTTCTGTCACATAGCCGTGAAGCTCTGTTGTAGCATCACCCAGATAATCGATGGTGACAGTTGGCAGCGTAGGAGAGGACTGGGCGGTCACCTCCTGGGGCTCACTGATATTTGTGACTATCTCAAAAAACACCACTGAAACCACAAAAACAACCACTAAAATACCCACTCGCTTAAGGATTTCTGTAGGGATGCCCTTCTTATAGAATTGTAACTTCATATATTCTCGCTTTCTTGATTAAATATCTTTTAAGTGTTATAATCCGTTGGAATTTTGATTTTAAGATATTCAGATGTCCTATCTTTAATAAGAAATGATTTTCTTTGATAGGCTCTGAATATTTAACATTTTATCACTATTTTTTCATACTGTCTTGATTAAATTAGATTAGATGTAATTTGTGCTAATCGGAGGATTCATGAAAAGATTTTTTTCAAAAATAAAGTCCGGCTTTGTATGGCTGGGAAAGAACATAAAAAAGCCATTTATCAAATTGGCTAACTCAAAGGCTGTTCAGTCTTATCTAGGAAGTAAATTCCATAAAACATGGTTGATGTTGTGGGATAAATACTCATTCTGGATGCACATTCCACTGGCTATGCTTCTGATATTTGTTATGGAGTGGATGTCCCGTCATTCATTCACAGAGGCATGGGGCTTCGTAGTTAATCACACAGGACCTTACCTATTCAATTCATATTGCATATTCGTAGCACTTTCGATTGTGTTCCTTAGTAAGAGACGTGGTTGGTGGCGAGTATTCATCAGCATGATTTTTATAATCCTTGGTATTATAAATTGCGTCATTCTGTTGAACCGTGTTTCACCATTTGGTTACACTGACCTATACATGATCAGCGATTTGCTGACAATGCAGGATTCCAATTACTTCTCAGCAGAGGAAGCTATGCTTGCAATCACTGCCCTTGTAATCTACATAATCATCATGATTATCTATTTGAAAAAGGGCAAGAAAAAGCAGAACGGTAAGCCATTCTGGCAGAGATTGATCCTTGTGGTGGCCCTTTGGGTTTCCCTTTATCCATCCACATTGCTTCTTAGAAACTCAGGAATCATGACATCCTACTTCGGCAACCTTGCCCAGGGATATTTGGATTATGGTTATTTATACGGCTTCTCTACTTCGGTTCTTGACCGAGGTATGAACCGCCCATTTGGTTATTCAAAGAGCAAAATCGAAAGCATTGTTGATGAAGATTCTGCTTATGTAAGCACACTTGAGATACCATCTGAGGATGCATCACAGCCAAACATAGTTGTTATCCTGCTTGAGTCATTCTACGATGTATCTGAGGCAGATTTCATCGAGACAAGTGAGGACCCAATTCCTTACATTCACTACCTTGAGCAGAATTACTCTACAGGCCACTGTATCGTACCTGTAGTTGGTGCCGGTACATGTAACTCTGAGTTCGAAGTCCTTACAGGTCTTAGCTGTAACTTCTTCGGCCCAGGTGAGTACCCACAGAAGACCATCCTTAAGGAGACAGATGTTGAGAGCTACGCTGATGTTCTTTCAGAAGATGGCTACAGCACTCATGTTGTCCACAACAATGGTGGTAACTTCTATTCAAGAGCAAACGCATTCTCCATGATGGGATTTGATACATTCACATCTAAGGAGCTTTTAGATATTACAGATTACACTCCACTTGGAAACTGGCCTACAGACGACATCCTTATTGATGGTACTCTCGATGCCATGAATTCCACACCAGAGAGTGATTTCGTATACACAATCACAGTTGAAGGCCACGGTGCCTACCCAACTTACCAGGTTGAGGAAGACCCAGCTATCAAGGTCAACGCAGTTGGCAAGACAGAAGAAGAAAACTGGGCTTGGGAATACTACATCAACCGTATCTACAACGTAGACGATTTTGTTAAGCAGTACATCGAGGCACTTGATGCCAGAGGTGAGGATACACTTGTTATCATGTTTGGTGACCACCTTCCAACTATGGGTCTTACAGACGACGAGGTTGCCACAGGTGATCTTTACCAGACAAAGTACTTCACATGGAACAACTTCGGTATGGAAAAGATCGACGAAGATTTAGCTTCATACCAGCTTGTATCAGAGTTCTTAAACAGACTCAACATTCACAACGGTAACATAAACGCTTACCACCAGACAGCAATGGCTGAGGGCAAGGAGCGTGGAACTAGCGAATACATGAATGACTTACGTATGCTTCAGTACGACATCATGTACGGAGACCGTTACACATATGAAGTCGGCACAGAATACGGCCCTTCAGACCTTATAATGGGTGTAAATGATGTCACAATCGACAGTGCATATTTCTTCAATGGAAGGTTGCACATCTACGGAGATGAGTTTACAAAGTGGTCAAAGGTATATGTAAACGACGAACAGGTTTCAACTAAATATGAATCTGGACAGGTTCTTTCAATAAAAGCTTCAGACGTTCAAAACGGCGATGTAATCAAGGTTTGCCAGATGGGTAGTTCAAACACCATCTT
>JAEEGF011985209.1_pt1 | contig 15974 bp, 10 predicted proteins | sample 9134171 | NCBI WGS metagenome assembly JAEEGF01 (sample SAMN16246542, study PRJNA631951) | gut metagenome | biome: gut microbiome; feature: rumen; material: AP-attached | host: Bos | place: Iran: Karaj | collected 2018-10
AAAACCAATTTAAGATAGCGGAGCATACATCACACCCGCTGCGGAGCACTTATCACGCCCGCCGGCTATCATCTCTCATCCGGGATTCCCCGTGCAAAAGCAGTGGAGTCATTTCACAGATCAGATATTTATTAATTATGCCGGACTGCTTTCGCATTTGAGGTCATACAAAGGACACATGCACATTATAGAGTAATCCTGTGGGAAAGAATACTGATGGAAGAAAAGGAGAATAGGAATGAAAAAATCCTTACAAAAAGTCATTTGCTCAGCACTGTTTATTGCTATGGTTCTGCCAATAGCAGCATGCGGTAAAAAGGACGAGAGCTGGACAACCATAAGCACCTCGCAGGAAGATCAAAATGTTGTAGATCCTGATGTTACAAAAATTACTTTCGCCGTGCCGGATTTTTGCAAAGTCGACAGTAATCATCTGAAACTTTTCAACGAGGAGCTTCAAAATGACGGTCACAACTATCAACTTGAGATAAAGACGCTTGCTGACGAAGAATACTTTTCGAGTCTCGAGAATGAATTGAAAAACGGAAATGTAGATGTTGCATTTTTGGGATTAGGTGATGGAAGCAATCGTATAATCAGCCTTATCAACTCAGGGTTGTTACTTAACCTTGACGAGATACTCTCGTCAGAAAAAGGGAAGGCATTATACGATTCTTTCCCAAAAAACTTATGGGAGTCTGTTAAGTGTAACGGCCACGCTTATTCTATACCGAACGCTAATGCCAGCGATCTCGGTGTATATGCAGCATTTAATAAGGATTACATCGAAGAAGCTGCGATCGAAAGCTGGGACGGAAGCATTGAAGGCATTTACAAGATAATTAAGAACGTTAAATGGAATGATGAGGAAGCTCCCCGCCTTCAGTATCTGGTATCCGATTTTGATTTTGCAGATATGATCAGATGTGAGTTCCAAAACGGCTTGCTTTATGATTATGACACCATGAAGATAGAGAACCCTTTGGAATCGGAGAAATTCATCAATTACTTTAAAGTACTTGAGCAGATGAAGTCTGACGGGTATCTGGCTGATTCCGTGTCGTATTATCAGAACGCCTCATTTGCCGAGGAGAATGCAAACTTAACTTCGGGAAAATTCCTTGTCGTATTAGCAACAGGCGAACCCGATGAATATCTATTAAAAAATAATATTTGCATCAAACAAACAACTTCTTACCTGTCATCAAGGATAAACGGCTCCATCGGAATCTCAAAAGAAACCGGCAATCAGGATGCTGTTGTGGATTTTCTGGGAATTCTATACAGCGAAGAAAAGTATGCAAATATTTTAATATACGGCAAACAGGATGAGGACTATAAGCTTGCAGACGGTTTCCCGGTAAACATGGATGGTTCTGAAGTTTACGATAATTATCTTGCAAAGATTTGTCTGAACCTGTTTATAAATGTGCATCCGGTTAAAGATGACATATTTACACATAACCGCAAGGAAACATTTTTCGCATTCTATGATGATATTAAACTATCACCTTTTATCGGATTCGAAGCAGATTACGCCGGTGCTGGTACTATATCGAATGATCTCGAATTATTTATGGAAAAACTTAGCCAAAAGTCATTGGATGAAGCAGTCAGTGCGTATTCCGGGAAGTTTAAATCAGATGGCATTGATGCCTATATAGATTCTGTGAAAAAACAGTGGGATTCATTTCATCTATGATCCTTAATAGGAAATCTGTCAGCAAAATGCCATAAAGGAAAGACATGAAAAACAAGCTTATAAACAAAATATTATCTCTGATTTTAATATCTGCAATGCTGCTTCCGGCCGCATCATGCGGAAAGAAGAGCTCCGGGAAAGCGGAGAAAAAGATAGCTTCTGATGATCCCTGGTTCGACTCCAAGGTATACAGTATCAAGCCGGATCTTGATACCGGCGGTAAAGAGATCAACTTTAGTATGCAACAACTTGCAGGTGCAGATGACAAATATATCGTAGTATTCTCATATGGCTACTATGTTAATCCGAATCCAAACAAAGAATATTACACGAGTGATTATTCCTACTATATGGCCATAGTAATTGACCGGAATACGGGTGATATGATCAATACTCTGGATTATGGTCAATATCTTTCAGGCAATGGTTTTATTAGTGATGTCAAGTATTACAACGGAAAGATCACTTCAAAAGTATATATAGAGGATGAGAAGGGCGGCCGCACCGTAGAGATGGATAATGACGTCCTTACGGGGAAAAAACTTGATGAACGCGCATGTGCCGAATCATATTACGGTTTTAGTAAAGCATTATTCCCAATCGGAAATTACACGATCCTCGCAGAAAGTGCGACTGATCAAAGCAGTTCATCATCAGAGTTTTACTATGTGCTTACGATCATTCCTTCCGAAGGAAAAGAATATAACGTTAAATTGAAGAAAGAACATACGGATCTTTATTCTGTCTCTGTTGTCCTTCCATTGGACGAAGACAGGCTCCTGGTACCGGTTATGTCGACATCGACTAATATTCCGGCTTTTTTCGAGGTTGATCTAAAGGCAGCAACGGCAGTTGAAGTCGATGGCAAAGACTACGACTGGATCGATTTCGACAGGGTCAGAAAAACATTGGTCAATAAGGATGGCCGGGCTTATTTTTCCACCTCGGCAGGTATCTCTACGATCGACATGAAGAATAAAAAGATAGAAGAGGTCTTCAACTACAACGCCTGTCCGATGAACAAGGTCCGCCTTCTTTCCACCGAAATGATCGACTGCTCTGACAAGGAGATAGTACTTCTTGGTAAAAGCATATCGTTTTCTATGGAAAAAAGCTTTACACCGGATTTTGAAATTTACGTAATCACTAAGGTCTCCGATAATCCTCATGCCGGGAAGACAGTTCTTGAACTTTATTCAACTTACGGAGTGGAAGAGACGATCGCCGAAGCAATTACCAGATTTAATGAGACCAACAAAAGCTTCTTCGTAGAAGTTACAGATCGTTATGAATTTGATTCTGTTAAAACTTACTTGTCGGCTGACAGTAAGGATGATGAGGCGCTGGATAGTCTTCAGACTAGTTTGTCACTTAATGACAAGCTTGCCATGGACATCATGAATGGTACGGGGCCCGATATCCTGATAAATACCGGTGATATGGGCAGGCTGTATAATTCCAATTATCTTGTTGATCTAAGCACATATTTCGCAGATCTCGATCAGGAGAAATACTTTACGAATATAATCGAAGCAGCTAAAACTGACGGCAAATTATATCAGCTGCCTATAAGATTTGATATCGAAGGCATCCACACCGATTCCAAGTATGCGGGAACATCAGGTAAGGGCTTTACGACCAAGGAATATGAAGATTTCCTCTATGGTCCTCTGAACGGCTTTGATCTTAATCAGACAGGACAAACTTTCTATTTTGCATCTCTCTTTACTGCAATGAGTGACAGATTCATCGTTAACGGCAAGGCGGATTTCTCAGGTCCTGAATTTGCTGAGATCGCTGAATTCGTAAAGAACAATGTCCATGAGAAAGCATTATCTCTTGAAGCCGAAATGTCTGATGAGAGAAGTCAGCAGAATGAAAGGATTGCACGCCTTACAAACTACACTTTGATAACTTCATATTTGGAAGGTGTCAATGAACTTCAAGGTGCAAATGCCTTTCTCGGTATCCCTTCTTCTGACGGGCGGGGACCCATGGCCTGCTGCAGAATATCTGCTTCAGTTTCCGCACAGGCATTAAATACCGATGCCTGCGTTGATTTTGTAAAGATCCTTCTTTCTGATGACATTCAGAATGATTTATCCATGATGGGGTATTTCTCCTTAAGCCGTGAGGCTTACAGGAATGCCGAGAGCACCATCATTGATTACTGCAACGGTCCCAGAGGCAGTATGGCTTTCCAAAAGATCGACAGCTCCGGACAGCAGATCACCAGAACAACTGAATTTACAAAAGATGATCTGGACAATCTCGAGAAGATAATCTCAAGCTGCACTCATTTCGATTCGGCTGATGCGTCGATCAACATGATACTCATCGAAGAGATGCCGGCATATTTCCTGGGGCAGAAGGATCTGGATTCCGTAATCAAGATCGCTCAGGACCGCGCTCAAAAAGTATTAGATGAGCGGGGATAGCTATGATCCTTGCCTGTAAAGGCTTTTTGATTATTTTACTTTATCCCCGGATTTTTTACTTTATCCCTGAGTTTTGCAAATACGGTTGATTATCAAACGGGAAACGTGGTATTAAAGTAGATAGTTTTATCATCATATGCTTTAAGAGCTGAATCCGGGAAGGATTGCACCGGACCGGGCTCAGATCGTTCTGGACTAGAGATGGTAAGACAAATAAACTCGATTCTTAAATTTCGAGGCTTTCCAACAAAATGGGGCTGTCTTAGCAACACTAAGGCAGCCCTGAGTTTTTATTCAGAGCGAAATCGCGCCCGGAACATATATGCTCCGAACATATAATTTCTTGTCGGTAAAACCTCCGAAAACCGACAAGAAAACTGAGAAGTTCTACAGAAAATCCCTGAAATTGTCGGTTAGCCGAATCGAATATCCGACAAAACACGACAAAACCCTACAAGAACCGACAATGAAAACCGACAACGTGAACACTTTTACCGACAATGGAATAAGGTGGTCGACGCAGGAAAACGGTTTACAGCGTTGTATCAGGCTGTTGCTGTGTGAGCAGCTCGTCAGACGGTTCGGTGGCTTGGTCTTTTCGAGACTTCTTAAATACAAAGAACTTGCTGAACAGATAATTTACGATGACTATGATTATCTGCGTTACAGTTGTTACGCAGAATTCGTACAGCAGGCTTGGCGTGCCGATGAAGGTGCCAAACAGCCTGAAGAAGATATTGTCATAATTCAGGCTTTCCAGATGCATGAGGCTGATGAAAAAGTCCTTGTTAAGCTCAATGAAGATGAACGCCATCAAGAGATCGAAGACAAACATGGCGCTGCGGCCGAAGGCGAACTTGACCATCTCGATCAGCATGGTCTTGAAGCTCTTGTCTTTGCTCCGGAAGACCCAATATTTGTTGATGAAGAACGCGAATAATATCGATACAACTTGCGCCACGCACGCACAGAAAACGGAGTTGTCAGAGAAGATGTGCGTTGCAAACCGGGTAATGTAATAGACGATAGTTGTAAGCACACCGGCAATTATATAGACGATTATCTCGCGGTATTTAGTTAAGTACTTGCGCATAAGATTCATTTCCACAAAACTTTATTATTTATTGTATTTGTGACCCCGAAAAACGATATTATCAGGTTTCTCCTATCGAAACAACCTGATTAAAAAATAGGGCTGCCCGTGATCAGGCAGCCCCTGCTATTATTCAGGTGTCGGATGTGTCAGTTTGTCTTTATTCTCACCTCACGCATTTGACTTAGTGATGGATCCGCTTGCAGAGTACTTCTCGGCGTATTCGGATTCTGTCCATGTCTCATAGTATTCCATCGTGTTGACGTCAGTATCGCTTGTCTTGAAGGTGTACTTAACACCGTTCGCAGCTTCTGCCTGTACGATGAATCCGCCTGCAGCAGTCTTCTCGAGCTTGGTGATCTTATCGGAATACTCCTCAACAAATGCGCCGTCCTTCATCTGGCCGTACTTGATGTCTGCGGAAGTAAACTGAATATAACGTGAAGGTGCTAATGTACCGTCAGCATTGCTGGACATGGATGCTGTCTGCCATGTGCCCGGTATCGCATCGGAAGCTGCTGCATCCTTGTTATCCGTGGGGTTCTCGGACGCAATGATATCTGTGGCACCAAGGTTATCTCCGACCTCATCCTGGCCTGCACCTAACTGCTTGTCTACCTGCTCCTCCGTCAATACGACAGATGATTCAGGAGCTTTTGTGGCCTCCGTGATCACTTCCTGTGTCGCACAACCGGCCATTCCCAAGGCCATTACTGTGGACAATGTTGCTATTAAAACTCTTTTCATTTTGTTCTCCTCTTTAGGTTTTACTAGGAGACACTACTTCGGAAAAATCCAATAAGGAATACACCGTTCCAATAGTCATTAAGAACGACAAAAACCAGATTATTCCATTGTATTATCCCCCGGTTTCAGCATACCGTTTCCTGCTCATGCAGGACGCGGAACACATCCACTGGTCAAATGATACCCCCGACGGATATCAACTTGTGGGCAAACCGGGGGCAAAATTGTGTGACTTGCACTGAAAACGATGCTGTTTTTGTTGAATTTAACTATATTTCGAGGCGCTCGAAAAGGAATCTTGGTGAACGGCACCTTTCCCTCAAAAAGGCTCTTACCTGCCCTCTTCGTCCCATTTCGTCATGCATCCGACGGCAATATCGACGGCCTGGTCACCATACTCGCCTTTGAAGGTGTGGGTGGCGCCTTCTATAACATAGTATTCGCTGTATGGGAGCGAAGCCCTTGCCTGATCGAATTGTTTGGCCGGGTCGCACGCGAAGGCCTTGGTGCCGGATATTATGACAACCGGAATATAGCATCTGGAGATAAGCGGATAGATATCCGTTCTGATAGTCTTCTCTTCCTCGAACTTCATGATCCTGCAGGCATAGTAACTGGGGTCTAAAAGGAGCAGCCCCTTTATCTCTGTCTGACGCATCGTTCCGACATAAGATGTGACGAGACCGCCCATGCTGTGGCCGAAGAGATAGATGTTATCAGGATCGACTTCAGGTATTAATTTCGTGCCGTCCAAAACAGCATAGAGGTCTAAGACCTGCTCGTAGATAAAGTCGCCCAGATAGTCCGGATCGTGGTAAGGCGATGGCGCAGTTCCGTTCTGGTACTGGTACTCGATCACGGCATAACCATGAGTCGAAAATCGCTGCGCAAAAGCAGCATATCTTCCAAATCCGGCATATAATCCGTTCGAAATGATTATCGTCTTAAAAGGCCCTTCACCTTCTGGATACGTGATCCTTCCCGTGATCGTATTGCCGTCACGGAAGAAAGTGATGTTCCTTGTCTTGTAGCCCAAAGCGGGCGCTATTGACTTATAATCCGGCTCAAACTCAGGAAACTTGGGAACCGGCCTTGTTGTAGGCGTAGGGATCGGCGTGGGAGTAGCTTCCTCGGTTGTTACCTCTGTGGTCTCCGGTGTCTCGTAAATCTCAGCCGGCTTCAATCCGCTCGGCCAATCGGAACAGGATGCCAGTAGCATCGCCGACATTACAGCTGCAATAACTTTTGTGAATCTTCCGCTCATGGGCATATTATAGCATTGAGCGGAGAAATGATAAAAATATTTAAGAAATCGCCGGAGAGCGCGCGACTGCACTATTTCCGTTCGTCCAGCACCTTCTGGATCCTGTTCTGCATTACCGGAATCACCTGATCTAATGTCTTCTGCCCAGCAAAATAAGCCGGCATCTCCTCTATCAGGATCATGTTGATCGCGGCATCAACAGAGTCGGCCCCGGAGCAGCTGAGAATGACGTTTTCGAGGTTATTCAGATCTTCATCCGTGAACTTGATATTTATGGTTACATTCGTTCCCGCTGTGTAGTCGAAAATGTTCCTCTGGCCCTCTTTGGTGTTATAGAATCCGACCGCTTTGGCAAAGCCCTGCCTCAGCGCTTCCTTGTTCAGAACAAACCGGTCATTCATGACAAATTCAGTTTGGATCTCATCTGTCAGGAGCATCTTTATGAATTCGATGCAGGCATCCTTATTTACTGCATTTGCAGACACGGCTACTGATACATTGGTTCCGAATAAAGGTCCTCTGCCGTCTGCAGAAGGTATGCCCAGGATAGTTGTCGCCTCTTTTAATCTCGCGCGCTTTACAAGATAACCTGTGATGCCGGGACAATTGCAGTAGAGAGCTTTGTTGCTCTTCAGAAAGACCGGATCGTAAATAGCCATTGGATCTTCCTCATTTTCTTCGCTCTTGGGAAGCCTGACCTGCTTGACGTTATCCTTGACGTATTGCGCGAGCTCAGCAAATTCAGGGCCTGTGAGATCAGCTTTTCCGTCCTTGATAAAAGCATCTCTCATGTTATTGAACAGCTTGGCAAAATAAGGTATTTGCGTTACTTCGATAACGTCTCCGCCGTTCAATGTACCATATAGGAAATCCTTATATTCTCCGGTCGTAAAACCGGTACCTGATCTTCCGGCAAGCTCTTTGCTGGTCTGTATTCCCTTAAGCGTGTAACAGACCGGCAGCTGGTAAAGTTTGCCGTCAGTTTTCGCGCCCTCGACAATATTTGCAAAATACTTATCCGGATCAAGATCCTGAACATAAGGTGAGAGATCGATAAGATAATCCGGATTATTGAGCTGCCCGAGAGCACAGGTGTTCATCAGGATATCAGGACCCTCGCCGTTTAAGATGTCGTTCGCAAGATCGTAACTGAAATCCGCGTCCTTCTTACTTTGGGTTATTACGTCTTCGTCTTCGCTGGCCATGTAATCCACAGACTGATAGTACCTGCCATAATACCGGTCGGTTATGCGAATGAAGCACTTCTTGTTGGTCTCGTTAAACCTGATTATGGCATCGGATACAATGGCATTCGAATCTCCGCCCGGCATATAAAGTTCAAGTATTGTCCTTCCCGCATAAGGGTTCTTGGGAGCCTTTGTTAATTCGATGATGACGAAATCCCAATCAAAAATAGATTTGAAACTGTCTGTAGATGCGTATTGGCCTCCGAGAAGAATCTTCTCATCAGTATAATCTCCTATTTGCAAATAACGTTTGTAAGCTTCATTTATCTGACACCAATTGAAATCAAAAGTCTGTTCATATGTCTTTTTCTCCAGATCGACTCTGTAAATACCGGAGTTTTTGGCTATATATGAGTTTCCTTTAGGGCTGTTATAGAGATAGTAGAAAAACTCATCATCAAGCCAAGAATACTCTTCATCAGCCGGAGAAAGCGTAATCGTCTTAAGATCCAATTTGTAATACTTTTTATTCATTTCCTTGGAAGCAGGGATCAGGGCAGTAGTATCATCAATCGCCAAAACAAACGGAACTCCATAAATATCGCCTGAAGGATCTTTTAATTCCACTTCTTTTAAAGAACCGTCCGGCATAACAATATTAAGAATACAAAAGTTATCGTCTGCTGACTTCTTTTTCTCAGGTATTATTCTGTATTCACCAACAACAAATGAATAAACTCTAACGTTAGACGTCAGGGGTTCGCCGTCAGGGCTTAATTCACGGACATTGAGCAGTTTTCCTGTATCAGCATCGATCTCATATTCCTTATTTATCGCAGTATTCGTCTCAATATCTGTTGACTCAACATAAGCTAAGATCTTACCGTTACAATAACTTGCATTCATGGGATATTCATATCTTCCCAAATAATCAAGAAGATCAATGCTCTTAACCGTTTTCTTTGTGGTCCGGTCTATTAAAGTAACGAAGCTGATCATCCAGTCTTCATATTCAACATCGTCAGTCCATTGAGCAACGTCGTACGCACCCTTAGAATATACAGCAATGTACTTATCGTCAGCACCCAACAGATAATAATTCAAACCATTTACGACTTTATTCTTCTTTGTCTCAAGCTTGAAAGGTATGACCTCCGCATCGTACCACGGCGAATCAGAAGAGATCTTTTGGGCTTTTCCGCCCTGTTCTTTCGCGCCGCACGAAGCAACAGATAATGCTATCGAGAACAGCAATACCAGCGCGATGGCTTTATACAGTTTGTGATTATTCATCCTATTCATATTCATTAATCCCCCATATATGAATAGAACAAATCACTGCGGATTGCAACTAAATCCCCAAAACTCAGGGATAAAGTAAAAAATCCAGGGATAAAGTAAAATTTTTGGCCTTTAGTACGTCTATCCGAAGGATGTCACTCCTGACGATCTCAATATTCAATATTATTGTCTTCGTCATCGTTGATCCCGGTATCGATGCCTTCGGCCTGGTCCAAGAATCTCGCGAACCTCTTGGTCGTTAATCTGATGTCGCGCTCGTTGCCGTTGGCAAGGCACGCTTTGTAATCCATGAGGGCTTCCGTGATGATCTTTCTCTCGAAGCTCAATGTCTCTTCAATGATGCGTTCTGCGCGCGCTATGAGAAGCTTGTATTTCTCGTCGTCAGGCGCAGCTAATCTGAGCCGGTTCAGTTGCTCTTTGCACTTCGCGAGCTCTTCTTCGCTCATCGTGTTGCTCTCGCTTAAGATTACCTTGGAATATGTCTTCTTGTCGTTAGCCGTTACATCTACGACCAGGATGCCGTTGATATCATATGTGAGTCTTAATGACGCAATATACTCATGGAGGGGCGTGGGCGGGCATTCGATGACCAGTTCGCCCAGCTTGATGTTGTTCTCCGGAATAATGCTCTCGCCCTGATATACCGTTACACGGACTTTGGTCTGGTTATCGGAGGCTGCATAATAATCGTGCATCTTACTTGTAGGCAGCATCGAATTGCGTTGAATGATGAAGTCCATGATCCTCTCCATCGTGCGGCTGTCCTGAACGGCTGTTCCGAGCGAGAACGGGCAAATGTCCGTAAGGATCACATCTTTGAAATCCTTATTACGGTCCTTCATCCCGGCAAAAATACCGGCACCTACAGCAATGGCTGTATCAGGATCGATGTCGGTGCAGGGCTTCCTGCCGGTAAGCCTCTCGATATAAGCGGCTACGATCGGCATCTTGCAGGAACCTCCGACCAGGATGATGTCCTTGACCTCGTTTATGTTCATGTGGCTGTCGCGGAGAACCCGCTTTATCGGTTCTCCGATCTTCTCGAAAACCTCATGTGCGATCTTAATGAGCGAATTGTTATCAAGGTTCAATGTATAGCTCTTATCGGCAATGTTGACCGACATGATGCTCATGGGAATGTCGCTCAATGCGATCTTACATGCCTCTGCGGACTTGTAGATCGACGCCTTCTGCTCTGCTGTAAGCGAATCTTCGTCAAGTCCGTTCTCCTTAAGGAAATACGTATAAACGGCCGCGTTGAAATCTTTACCGCCCAGCTGGTTGTTGCCTGCTACAGCCAAGATCTCCATGACGCTGTCGAAAGAATCGATCATGGAGACGTCGAGCGTTCCGCCTCCGAAATCGATCACCATATACGTTCCGTCTTCAAATCCATGCTTCTGCATATAAGCGAGCGCCGCAGCAGAAGGCTCATTTATGAGTCTCTCGACCTTAAGGCCTGACATTTCCGCAGCCTGCTTTGTAGCGCTGCGCCTGCAGTCATCAAAATAAGCAGGAACGCTTATAACTGCTTCAGTTATTTCATCTCCAAGGAAAGCTTCCGCATCTTCCTTTATCTTGTTCAAAACAAGTGAAGACAGCTGCTCCGGCGTGAAGCTGTTATCACCAACACTGAATGTCTTTTTGGTGCCCATGGAACGCTTGAATTCGGAAACGGTCTTATCAGGATGCGAGATGAGTCTTTCTCTTGCCACCTCGCCAACAACGACATTATTATCCTCATCAACACCAACAACGGAAGGCGTGAGTATCGATCCCAGAGAATTCCGGATTATCACCGGACGGCTGTCTTTCCATACACTTGCAAGACTGTTCGTCGTGCCAAGATCTATTCCTATTACTGCCATTTATGTCTACTCCTGAAAATTAGTTATTGATTGCTGAACATGACGATCGTGTATACCGTTATAGCCAGAAACCCCACTACTATTAATGCACCTATGATCGTCCCAACAAGGGGCACATCGATAAGAAGCGCCGCAAGGAACAGCGAGAATATCAGTTGTGCCAGCCATGCCAGGATCATGATGATCAATCCTTTTTTCCTCTTTTCGAGACTATAAGTAAAACCTTTTTCCTTAACGGTTATAAAGCTGGAACTCGGCACTTCTTCGTGCTCTGACATTAACTTCTTTACAGCTTCCAGATGAGACGGATTCTCTCCGAGCTCATGCAAAACCGTATCCCTGAACTCCTTATAATCCAGGCAGTATCTGATCAGTGGCTCATTGAAAAAAGAATCCCAGACTGTAACGTCGTCTGTCGTATATGCCAGGATCCTGTACATTGCAAGCATCTGCATCGACATGGCTTCCTTCATGGGATGCGATAACATCTTAAGATCTCCTCTGGAACTCAGATTATTGCTTTCCCTGAATGAGATAATATCTTCGATGATCTCCTCGGCAATGTTGTTATCCGGGAGATAATCCTGATCGACCGTGCTGAAATCGAAGGCGTCATTCTCCTTTTCTTCGGAATATCCGGTCTTTTTAGGATCTTCAGCCTCTTCATTATCAATGCCTGCATTATCAGCCAGCAACAACGCCTGTTTATATGCTTCATGTAATTCCTGGAATTTCCCGGGTTCTTCTTCGGGATTGTATTTTCGCGCAAGCAAAGCATAGGCGCGCTTGATCGCTGCTTTATCATCTGTGGGTTCAATATTCAGTATTTCCCATATCTTATTCATCCCAATCCCCCCTGTGAAACAATTATATCATCGCACAAAATCCCCTTAAATTATTATGCTAAAATTAATTATTAAGGGAGTTGGGAAACTGTTACAGATATGTGGTTTTGGGAAGTCCTGGGAATCGAACCTACAGATGATAAGACCGCCATAAAACGGGCTTACACCAAGCTTGCCCATGAGACCAATCCCGAAGACGATCCCGAAGGCTACGCCAGACTTCATGAGGCATACAGAAGCGCGCTGGATTACGCATCAGGGAATATTATCGTCATCGGAAATATCGAAAATTCCGGCACCACCGGGAAATCAACATTCGACTTTTCTTCAGTAAAAGATCCGAATGATCCTTATATTCTGGAAATTCCAGAGATCCAAGATGCCATTGCGACTTATAAAATAGAAAACAACATAGTCTCTTTTGCGGCGAGCTTTGACCGGGAGCAGAAAGAACTTCTCGATATCTCAGCCGCTTTGTTTAAGCTTTATTCCGCACTTGCAGTAAAGACAGACGATCCCGGAGTCTGGAACGATTTCTTCAATGAGCCGATCCTGAGTTATGTCATCTATGATGAGAATTTCAGGGGCTTCATGACCGACTCGTTTCCTGACGGTGACAGGAACAAATCTGCGATCACAGAGCATATCGGAATCTACAAGCAGGATGTAGCTGACAGACGTCTGGCTGAGGAAAAGAAAAAAGCGAGAGCAAGGCTGATCAAGAAAACGGCCAACATATGGTTGTATCTCGCGGCCGGGATCGGCACAGCCGGCGTCATATTGTTCTTCTCAGATTATTACTTTAATTTTAACGGAAGTTTTCTTTTATCAACAGCGTGTGCTCTTATAGCTTTTGCTGCCTATTGCCCGTTCAGATATAACGTCATAATGACGAAGATCAATAACGTACCGGCAAAACCGGCAGTGCCTCCCTCAATGTATATCGCGTTGTCATTATTATTCATGGGTATCGGCATCGCTTCCATTTTCGAATATGACAGCTTTACAAATATCAGCGGCATGTGTTCTTTAGCGATTGTCCTCGTTACCGCGATCGCCGAGATCCTTCTCATGACAGTTTTCAAACCGTCTCTTAAGCATTATTCATAAAACCGTAAGCCTTAGTCGTCAATATACACATCCTCATAAGGCTCGTTCCAGTCGTCTGAAAAATCATCGCTATATACATCGCCTGATGCGAAATCCTGATTGTAGAATGAGCCGGACGCGCGCTCCGGGTAGAGTGAACCGTCGAATTCGTGATACTTGTCGGCGATCTCATCATCGGTCAGCATGAAATACAGATCCTGGTGATCCTTAAATACTGTAGCGTCGCAGTGATACCACTCGCCGTTAAGCTGAACGAGATTCCAGAAGTGACCGTTCCTTACGACAGGATATCTCTTGACCATAAGGTTAGGGATCCTTGCGCGGTCGAGAAGCATTTTCGCGCACGAGAAATAAACATAGCAGTCACCGGTCCTGTTCATGAAGCCCATATAAGCCGCTTCCTCATAAGTCAGGCTGCCGGATACGTGCTGGTAGTAAATGTTCGAATGGACCCAGTTGAAGATCTCTCTTGCCGTGTCAACATCGTTGTCGCACTTAAGAGACATCAGGAGCTCGTCCGCTATATCGTAAACGTCTCTCTCGCCGCTTTCGGGCTCAGGCTTGACTTCTTCCTTAGACTTGGTGGTATTCTCGGGAAAATCCTCGTGTCCGAGCGGAATTACCTTTGCGCCGGCCTTGTTATTCGGGTTATTCGAACCCGAATTGACAAAGATATTCTTTATAAAATTGCCGCCGTCAGTATTGTCTGACATATAGTACATGGCACCTAAAGCAACTGCAAAAAGGACTGCGATGACTGTGATAATACCGGCAAAGACCTTTCCGGCACCGCTCTTCTTTCCGCTGCCCTTGAAGTTTCTGACCTTGGCCTTTCTGACAGACCTGTTCAGAACAGGGCTGCTTGCCGCCATCGTAAAATCCGTATATCCGCCGGATGCTGCCGTAAAATCCGTGTAGCTGCTGCCGGCAGCTGCGTAATCGTTGTATCCGTTTCTGAAGCTTTCGCTGTTCCTGTTTGAATAGCTGCTGCCGTATCCTGTGAAATCGGTGTAGCTGCTGACAGGTTCATTATTCATAGAAGTGAAATCTGTGTAACTACTGTCAGCTTTGTTGCCCTCAGTAAAATACCAAAATTTCATACTTAAAGTCTCCTTTATACTTTTGTTTCCGGCACATGCGTGCCTTAGGTTTCTGTATAAAGGTTAGACTTGCCGGATTTCAAATAGTCTTCGTTTTGGCATCAAAACGCCAACGATAATGAGAGAAAAAAGGGGCACGCCGGCCCCTTCAGATGGTTCAAAACCCTTTATCCTGCCTTATTTTCCTCTCTCATCCAGCACTTTCTGCACCCTGTTCTGGGCGATCTTAATGACGGCATCCAAAGATTTCTGGCCGAGGAAGTAGGCGGGCATCTCTTCGATCAGGATCATGCTGATGTCGGAATCTTCGCGTTCTATTTTCGAGCAGGTGAAAATAATCCTCTCGATATTGTCGATGTCGGCTTCGGTAAACTTCGTCTCGTGAAAAATGCCGGAGCCGGAGGCAGTCTCGTTACCGCCGTTGTTGTAGTATTCATTTGCAGCTGTGCCGGCTTTCCTGAATGCACTGCGGTTAAGGACGAAATAATCGTTCATGGCAATGTTCAGCTGAATCTCGTCCGAGAGCAGGATCTTTACGAACTCGCCGCATGCGTCAGGGTCTGCAGAGTAAGCAGAGATCGCGACGGAGAAATTGCAGAAGAACATCGGTCCTCTGCCGTCGATCGAAGGGGTTCCGAGAACGGTGGCGCTCTTGACGGGACCGCTCAACATCTGGTAGAAACTGCCGACTCCCCTGACCGGAAAGATTTGGGCTCTTTCGCTGTTGTAATTGCTATCGTTGATCTCATCCCATGACATGGCCTTCTCGGGGACGTTGTCTTTCACGTAGTCGGCGAGTTCTTTGAATTCGGGACCTGAAAAATCGGCCTTGCCATCTGCTATAAATTTCTCGTTCATGGTGCTGAACAGCTGCGAAAAATAAACTGCCTGGCCTGTCATCATGGGGTCAAAGCCGTTAAGATCATTTCTCACGAACGACTTATATTCATCGAACGTAAAACCTATGCCGGAACTGCCGGCATATTTGATGTCAGTACATAGCCCATGGATCGAAAAGCTTACCGGCAGCTGGTAAATGGCGTCGCCGGTCTTGGAGCCTTCTATTATGTTCGTGAAATACTTATCCGGACCTAAGTCCTTTACATAGGGCGTGAGATCGACCAGATAACTGGATTTATTGAGCCTGCTGTAACTGTCGGTGTTAAGGAGGATATCAGGACCTTCGCCGTTTAAGATGTCCATGGCAAGCTGGTTGCTCTCACCCGCGGCGGACTTGAGTTTTATCTGGTTCAAGTCGTCTTCGTTGTCAATATCATTGTAGAGCGACGTGTCAACGAAATCACCGGCATCATAAGTA
>JAEEGF011885227.1_pt1 | contig 15972 bp, 14 predicted proteins | sample 9134171 | NCBI WGS metagenome assembly JAEEGF01 (sample SAMN16246542, study PRJNA631951) | gut metagenome | biome: gut microbiome; feature: rumen; material: AP-attached | host: Bos | place: Iran: Karaj | collected 2018-10
AAAGATGTTATACAAAAATTGGATCTTAATTCCGAGGGTAGTATACATACCCTTCATGGAAGAGCAGAAGATTTTTCTATGACGAAGGAAGGATCCCTTAGAGAGACTTTTGATATTGTTGTTTCCAGAGCAGTTGCAAATATGGCTACATTATCTGAGTACTGTTTACCCTATGTAAAGGTTGGGGGCAAGTTTATTGCTTTCAAAAGTGAGAAGGCCTCCGAGGAATTACAAAACGCCAAGGGTGCACTTCATCTTTTAGGTGGTAAACTTACTGATTGCCAGGAATTCATGTTACCTGATACAGATATCAGCAGAACAATATGTATAGTTGATAAGGTTGAGAAAACTTCCAAAAAGTATCCTCGCAAAGCAGGGGTTCCTTCAAAACAACCTTTGCAATAGATATAGTGATTATAAATTTTGTATTAACTAAATGTTTCACGTGAAACATTTAAATTCAGAACAAAGGTAATACTAAAAATTGTTTCACGTGAAACATTCATACCCAAGATATAGTGTAAAAACCGTGAAACATTAATAGAATACCGATAATTGTACTGCTTTTGAATACAATTTTGCACCACAATATATAGAAAAAAAGTCCGATTACTTAAAAAATTAAGCAAAAGAAATCCTAGTGTGCTACAATCATATTAGTGTTTACAAAATGAGTGGAGGAGAAATGGGAAGAATCATCGCAATCGCTAACCAAAAAGGTGGAGTAGGAAAGACTACTACATCAATCAACCTTGCAGCAGCTCTTGCTGAGAAAGGTAAGAAAGTTCTGGTTATTGATACTGATCCACAGGGTAATACCACCAGCGGATTTGGTCTTGATAAGAATGAACTGGAGAATACCATCTACGAACTTATGATAGGGGAGTGTTCAGTAGATGAAGCAATTAACAAGAATGTTGTTGAGGGTCTGGAAGGATTAGACATCATTCCTTCCAATGTTAATCTCGCTGCTGTCGAGATCGAACTTATCGACGCAGATCAGAAGGAATATATCCTTAAAGAAGCAATCGAGAAAGTAAAAGATAATTACGATTTCATCATTATTGATTGTCCACCATCTCTTAGTATGCTGACAATCAACTCAATGACAACAGCAAGTACAGTACTTGTACCAATTCAGTGTGAGTACTATGCGCTGGAGGGATTAGGACAGCTGGTTCATACAGTTAATCTTGTAAAAGAGAGACTTAATCCTGAACTTGAGATGGAGGGTGTGGTATTTACCATGTTCGATGCAAGAACAAACCTTTCACTTCAGGTAGTAGAGAATGTAAAAGAACATATCGAGGAGAATGTCTACAAGACAATCATCCCAAGAAATATCAGACTGGCAGAAGCACCCAGCTACGGACTTCCTATAAATTTATACGAACCCAAGTCCGCCGGTGCGGAAGCATACAGACTTCTTGCTGATGAAGTAATCGCAAGGAAGTTCTGATCGTATGATATACATATTGCTCCATGACTAAAGTCATTCTCGCAATTCTACAAATATAAATGTTGGAGGAGAACATGGCACCAAAGAATGCAAAAAGAGGATTGGGAAAAGGAATCGATTCCCTGATCCCCGCTAAGGTAACACCTTCCAAGGCAAAGGAAACCAAGGAAGCGGAAGCACCTGTTGAAGGACAGGTTACCAATGTAAAGATCACAAAGATTGAGCCTAACAGAAATCAGCCAAGAAAGACTTTTAACGAAGATGAGTTGTTAGAGCTTGCAGATTCCATTAAGCAGTTCGGAATCGTTGAACCACTTATCGTTGTAGACAGAGGAAGTCACTACGAGATCGTTGGTGGTGAGAGAAGATGGAGAGCAGCCCAGAAACTTGGTCTTAAGGAAGTTCCTGTAATCGTTAAGAATCTAACCGAGACAGAGATCGCTGAGATTGCTCTTATCGATAACCTGCAGAGAGTAGGAATCAACGCAATTGAAGAAGCACTTGCTTTCAAGCGTCTCATCGATGAGTTCGGATATACCCAGGAGCAGGTTGCTGAGAAGATGTCCAAGAGCCGAGTATATGTTACCAACTCACTGAGACTTTTAAAGCTCTGCGAGCAGGTAAGACAGATGGTAATCGACGAGCAGATTTCCAGCGGACATGCAAGAGCACTTATTCCTGTAGAGGATCCTGAGGAGCAGTTCCAGTTAGCTCAGCAGGTATTTGATCAGAAGCTCAGCGTTCGTGAAACCGAGAAGCTTGTTAAGAATCTTGGTAAGACCTCCAAGAAAAAGGCTCCCAAGAAGAATGAAAGTCTTGAAGCAGTATATGCCAGTGTTGCAGAAAAGTGCAAGCAGGCCATCGGCACCAAGGTTGAAATTGTTTCCAAGGGAGACGGCGCAGGCAAGATCGAAATCGAATTCTATAGCAGCGATGATCTTGAGAAGATCACTGACAGACTTTGCAAAGAATAATATAGTGTTTGGGGGATAAAAAATGGAGAGCGGAATTTTTTCTGCGATAGGTCTGGGCGGAATGGACCCTGCAATACTTTTCATTGTACTTTTAGTTCTTTTGGTAGTAGTATTTATTTTATTCATTCTGCAGAGTAAGAAGCTCAAGAACCTTGAGAGAAAATACAATAAGTTCATGCAGGGAAAAGAAGCGCAGTCTCTCGAAGAGGAGATTGTTGGAATTTTCCACAACAACAGAGCTATCAAGAATGAAAATGATAAGAATAGAAAAGATATCATTGATATAAACAAAAGAATGGCTCACACCGTTCAGAAGATCGGTCTTCACAAGTATGATGCTTTCGATCAGACCGGCGGCAAGCTTTCTTATGCCATTTGTTTTCTGGATGAGGAAGACAACGGAATTCTTATCAACTCAGTGCACAGCGCTGACGGCATCAACTATTCATATTCAAAGGACATCACAGCGGGAGTTGCTGATGTGGAGCTCACCGGTGAGGAGAGAAAGGCCTTTGAGATCGCACTTAACAGTGTGAACAGATAAATTAAATTGTATACAATTAAAATAAAAATATATAAATATTTTGGAGGAAAACAGGAATGATCGACATTAAGTTTTTACGTGAGAATCCTGACGTAGTAAGAGAGAACATCAAGAAGAAATTTCAGGATGAGAAGCTTCCCCTTGTGGATGAAGTAATCAAGCTGGACGAGGAGAGAAGAGCTAATCAGCAGGAAGCTGATCAGATCCGTGCCAACAAGAATAAGATTTCCAAGGAAATCGGCGCACTTATGGCTCAGGGTAAGAAGGAAGAAGGAATGGCCCTTAAGGATGAGGTTGCTAAAGAGGCAGCTCGTCTTGAGGAGCTTGAAGCTAAGCAGAAGGAACTGGATGAGGAAGTTACAAACAAGATGATGATCATTCCTCAGATCATTGATGAGTCAGTTCCGATCGGTAAAGATGATTCACAGAACGTAGAGATTGAGAAATTCGGCGAGCCTGTAGTTCCTGATTTCGAGATCCCTTATCACACAGATATCATGGAGAGCTTTGACGGTATCGACCTTGATGCAGCAAGAAGAGTTGCAGGTAATGGTTTCTATTATCTTATGGGCGACATCGCAAGACTTCATTCAGCGGTTATTTCTTATGCAAGAGATTTCATGATCGACAGAGGCTTCACTTACTGTGTACCTCCTTTCATGATCCACGGCAACGTAGTTGCAGGTGTTATGAGCTTCCCTGAGATGGAGGCAATGATGTACAAGATCGAGGGCGAGGACCTTTACCTCATCGGAACATCAGAGCACTCAATGATCGGTAAGTTCATCGACCAGATCATTCCTGAGGAAGAGATGCCTAAGGCTCTTACCAGCTACTCACCTTGCTTCAGAAAAGAGAAGGGTGCACACGGTATCGAGGAGAGAGGTGTTTACAGAATCCACCAGTTCGAGAAGCAGGAGATGGTAGTTATCTGTAAGCCTGAGGATTCCAAGGTATGGTATGACAAGCTTTGGAAGAACACTGTAGATCTTTTCAGATCAATGGATATTCCTGTACGTACTCTTGAGTGCTGTTCAGGAGATCTTGCAGATCTTAAGTGCAAGTCCTGCGACGTTGAGGCATGGTCACCAAGACAGAAGAAGTACTTCGAAGTTGGCAGCTGCTCTAACCTTGGCGATGCTCAGGCAAGAAGACTTAAGATCAGAATCAAAGGTAAGGATGGCAACTATCTTGCTCACACCCTTAACAATACTGTTGTTGCTCCTCCAAGAATGCTCATCGCATTCCTTGAGAACAACCTTCAGGCTGATGGTTCAGTAAGAATCCCTGAGGTTCTTCGTCCTTACATGGGTGGCAAGGAAGTTCTTGTTCCCAAAAAATAATTATTTAGAAAAGAGGTAGTTTTTTTGCATAAGTTCTTGCGGGCAGTAGGTTTTTCCCAGATTAAGGACAGAAAAGAATTGATCAAGATGATCACTGCATCAATTCAGAATGCTGAGAAAAGATCCTACGTAACAACTAAAGATAATGTGATGCTTGCAGAGTTTGCAAAGGATTACGCCGACAGGATAGGTGTTGCTGTATGTGGTGAATTTGATGATGAAGATAAATTCATCTACGAATATTACTATCCATATCTTATTCCCACCGGTGTCAGCACCGAGGAAGATATCAATGTTGAACGCCACGCAGCACAGTATTCCTATGCCGGTGTCGTAAACGAACCCAGAATTGGCGTTACACTTATCTACTACTTACAGAATATGGTTCCCTACGTGAAGCTGGAAAATGAGAACAAGTTCCCCATCAAGGGAACTACTCTCAGTCTTTCTTCCCTCTCCGTTCAGGGACAGATCCTTATGCCCATTGCCAAGACCGATGAGGAGAAGGCTGTGGCCAGGAAAAAGACCAACTATAGAAATAACCTTATCAACAATGCCAGACGAGGAGACGAATCAGCCATTGAGTCTCTGACTCTGGATGATATGGATCTTTACACATCAATCTCAAGAAAAATCAGGAAACAGGATGTCTTCAGTCTTGTGGACACCTACTTTATGCCCTACGGTGTGGAGTGCGATCACTACTCAGTACTGGGTGAGATCATTGAATGTACCAGGGTTACCAACTATGTGACCAAGGAAAATATCCACATTATGAGAATTAACTGCAACGATCTTGAGTTTGACGTTTGTATCAACGAGGTTGACCTTCTGGGTGAGCCTGCGGTTGGCAGAAGATTTAAGGGAAACATCTGGATGCAGGGTGTGATCAACTTTGCTGAGATGAATCCTTAATAATACTAATAATCTACAAAAGAAAGGAGATTAGTATGGCAACACCACACAATAGTGCAGAAAAAGGTGACATTGCAAAAACCGTCCTTATGCCGGGAGATCCACTTCGTGCGAAATTTATTGCCGAGAATTTCCTCACAGATATCAAGTGCTTCAACGAAGTACGAGGAATGCTGGGCTTCACCGGTAAGTATGAGGGAAAAGAAGTCTCTGTAATGGGACATGGAATGGGAATTCCTTCAATCGGTATTTACACCTATGAGCTTTTCAATTTCTATGATGTTGATAACATCATCAGAGTTGGCTCAGCCGGCGGTCTTCAGGACAATGTTAACGTTATGGATATCATTTTTGCTATGGGTGCTCACACAGATTCCAACTACGGATTCCAGTTCGGACTTCCCGGAACCTTCGCTCCCACAGCAAGCTTCAATATTCTTGAGAAGGCAGTAGCCATCGCCAAGGATAAGGGCGTAACCTATCACGTAGGCGATGTTCTTTCCTCAGATGCTTTCTACAAGAAGTGCAACGAGAGTGAGCTTTACAGAAACTTCGGAGCCCTTGCGGTTGAGATGGAGACACCTGCTCTTTACATGAACGCAGCAGAGGCAGGCAAGAACGCTCTCACGATCCTTACAATTTCAGATCATCTCTTCAAAGCTCAGGAGCTTTCCGCACAGGAGAGACAGACAAGCTTCACAGATATGATGGAGATTGCACTTAAGACAGCTATACAGTTATGATCAGTTTTAAAGTAAGTTTTGGCCCTGCCTGACAATACTTCAGGCAGGGTTTTTTCGGAGAAAAAAAGTAAGTGGGGTATATATGGGAAACTTATCAATAATACTTTTCTCGGTGGCGGTTTTTTCCGCTATGGTTCTGTATCTTACCATCAATCAGGACAACCGTGAGAAGTGGGTGGGCATTGCCTTTTCAATCGCATCCCTGGGAGGACTGCTGGTTTACGGATACGCATATTCCAAGAGTCCGGACATGGGAGCCGTTGAAGTCTTAAGGACTGTCATAGACACGGGCCGAATGTTCGCCGGAATGAATAACGTTCAGGTCTTTACGGAGGCCGTGGGAGAGGGCTCTCCCTGGCACATCCTTTTCTGGGGCGCACATTTTCTTGCTTATTATTCCATGGCCAGCGTGTTTATCCTGGTTCTTGGAAAAAGCGCCATCAAAAAATTCAGATCCTGGCTTCTTCGTATCAATGATGTTGAGCTTATCTACGGTATCAACGAGAGCTCCCTGGAATACGGAAGAACAGTTGCAGAAGGAAAAAAAGTGTCAGTGGTGTTTGTGGATACAGACTCCATGAAGTGGGAATCCGACATCAGACAGATCGGAGCACTTATCTACACAGATCCTTCATCCTTAAATCCTGACAAGACTCTTTTAACTCGTCTCGGAGTAAAAAGAGGTTCAGGAAATCTCCATCTTACAGCACTTTCAGATAACGCAGATCAGAATTTCGATTATGCAAAAAAGCTGCTTAAATGCCTTGAGAAGACAAAGGTCAATCCTTTCCAGACCGGAATTACCATAATCGGAAGAGAAGAGCTGGAAGGCATGAGGCTTCTGGCTGCCCCGGGCCGCTACGGCTACGGACAGGTCAAGGTTTTTGATAAGACAGAACTTATTGCGAGACTTCTTTTACAGAAATTTCCGATATGTGATGTGGTTGAATTCGATGAACAGGCTAAGGCAAAGAATGGTGTTGAGGTAGTTCTCATAGGTTTCGGCCGCCTTGGTCAGGAGGTTCTTAAAAAGATTGTAGCCAACGGACAGTTTGAGGGAAGTTCTTTTAAAGTAAGAGTCTATGATCCAAACTTCCACAACATAGACGGATACTATCATTACAGATATAAAGCCATGCTTGAGGCTTACGATATAGAGTTTTTTGCTGAGGATGGAAGAAGCAGGCATCTCACCAATTACATTCTGGATAATGCAGACACTGTAAACTATGTCATAACCGCTGTGGGGGACAACGAGCTTGGCAGAGAGATAGCCACCAACATTCTTGATCTTTTCCATGAGAAAAAGAGATCAGTTCCGGTCTATCAGTGCACCAACGACAGTGTGTGGCGTTACAAGTACGGCGAGGAGAGAAAAATCTGGAGCCTTAACGATGCCAACATTCTCTACGGTGGTAAGATGGACGACAGAGCCAAGGAGATCAATCACTTCTATCATGGGGAAGAGGGAGATTCGGAGAAGCAGTGGGCTGAGTGTGATTATTTCAGCCGCATGAGCTGCAGAGCCAGCGCCGACTTTTTGACCGCTCTTTTCAAGAGACTTGGAATTGTGGGAAAAGAGAAGCTGTCACCGGAATATCTTGAGAATCTGGCAAAGACAGAGCATCACAGATGGAGCGCCTTCCATTACTCCATGGGCTTTTCCAAAATGGAAGATAGGGTATTAAAGGAGAGAGCGGAGCTTTTCAAGACAGATACAGGACTTCGTATATCCAAGGATCTGTCCCTTCGTCAGCACGCCTGCCTTGTTCCCTGGGAAGAGCTTGATGCACTTTCAGATTACGAGAATAAGATCACCGGCAAAAACGTAGACTACAAGCAGATGGATCGTGATAACATAAACGTCATGATCGGGCTTTTAGCTAATACAAATAAGGAAGAGGTATAAAAAAATGATTAACAACCAGTATATCAAGAAAAAGTATGTTTATAACATGGTCATTTTTGTCCTTGGTATCATCCTATTGTGTGTGGGAGTTGGGATGATAGCGACAGGCACCGGTGCCGACAAGAAGAGTCTTGACCAGGGCATTTATTTTGGTGAAGCATATGTCAACGAGATGGTGACTTCTGAGAACATTAAGAATAATCCATTTGTTGCTTATGCTGATATAACCAATGAGCCTATTGAGTTTGCTTATAACAGCTATGATCACTACGCATTTATCTATGATGAGACCGACATATTCATCATGCGCGGAAGTGAATCCAATATGGCTGAAATCAGTAACAAGCTCAAAAGAGAAGGTAAATTCAGAGTTATCGGTGAAGTAAGAGAAATAGATCCTGAAGTAATGGATATGGCTTTTGAAACTTATCAGGAGATTGGCCTTGAGGATCCTATGGACAGAGATGCCTTTGATGATTACTTCAGAAGCGCAGCAATCTATCAGGGATATTCAACATCCGGTGCAGCAGGAACTGAGATGCTTGGAGTGTTTGCACTTATTGTAGCATTTTTCTTATTTGTAAGAGGCATTCCCGGATTTATTAGTTTTGGAATAAAAATGAAGAAGATTCCGGAGAACGTAAGAGAGAGCATCGCTGCAGAGCTTGAGGATCCAAGAACTGTATTTATCAAAAGAGGAAAGATTTTCCTTACACCTAACTATCTGGTTTACGCTGACAGATTCTTTGATGCTATTCCATACTCAGAAATGACATGGGTATATAAGTATATTTACAGAATTAACTTTATTCCAGCTTTCACCTGCATGTATATCTATACTAAGAATTACGGAAGACGTATGGTTTCCATGCTGTCCGCCAGTGATAAAGTAGTTAAGGAAGTATGTGAACATATTTACACACATAATCCTGAGGTTAGATTCGGATATTCACGAGAGCTTCAGAACTACTTCAACAATCTCAACAGACAGCAAAAGCGCAGCGCGTAAAACGTAATGATGCCTGACCAATCGGTCAGGCATCATTACGTTTTATGTGGAATAATAAGTTTTCTTATATTTCCTTCTTCGCTTTTTCCTGAGCTGCGATAACCTTGTCGCAGAACTCATCAAATTCAGGATCCTCCTGATATCTATCCAAATGTGCAAGTATATAATCAAGAGAAATTCTAACGCCTTCGTGGAAAGGAATGTTGGTTGTCATCTGAGGAACAAGGCGTTTGAGCTTGCTGTTATCGAAGATGACGGATACGGACTTATCTCCAAGAAGGCTTCCGGTGAAGTCATAGCCGTATTTTTCTCCTGCATCGGCAAGGAACTTGGATGCAACATAGTAGGGCTTAAGCTCCACACCAAGGGCATCTGCGATGGTCTGATAAATCTGATTCCAGGAAAGGATCTCATCTCCCGTGATCTGGAAAGCTTCTCCGATGGCGTGTCTGTTACCCATAAGTCCGGTGAAGCCTACAGCGAAGTCACTGTTGAAGGTAAGAGCCCATAGGGAGGAACCGTCCCCCTGGATAATAACAGGCTTGCCTTCCTGCATGCGGCGGATAACCTGGTAGAAGCCCTTGTCACCGTGAACTCCCAGAGGAATGGTCCTCTCGTCATAGGTGTGACTTGGTCTTACGATGGTAATTGGGAAGCCTTCCTCTCTGTATTTTTTCAAAAGATATTCTTCGCAGGCAATCTTATTTCTTGAATATTCCCAATATGGATTGGCCAGGGTTGTGCCCTCGGTTATAACGTGATGAGCCGCGGGTTTGTTGTATGCAGAAGCTGAGCTGATGAAGATATACTGCTTTGTCTTATCTTTGAAAAGTCTGTAATCCCGCTCCACAGCTGCAGGAACAAAAGCAATGAAATCGCTGACAACATCAAAGGTCATGCCTTCAAGCTTTTTTGTCACGTCTGCTTCATCATTTATATCTGCTGTAATGAGATTAACTCCTTCGGGAATGTCGTCTTTGCGGTTTCCTCTGTTAAGAAGAAATACTTCCCACAGCGGATCCTGGGAAAGGAGTCTTACGATTCCCATGGAGATTGTGCCGGTTCCACCAATGAATAGAGCTTTCATAGTTTGCCTCCCTTATACCATCATCTCGTAGATCTTGGTGCAGTCGTCGGTGCTTAGTGTAACGAATCCGGAGATAGTGCCGTCTCTGCCATCGCCGTAGCAAAGAGCCTTAACCAGGGTCGGAATATCTTCTTTCTTGGCGCCCAGCTCTGCGAAGTTAAGAGGCATTCCTATGCTCTTTAAGAAATTCTCAAGGCAGGCGATGCCCTCAAGAGCGGTTCTCTCGGGATCATCGAAATCCATCTGGCAGCCCCATACGCGAACAGCCAGTTTGGCAAAACGCATAACATCATGCTTGTAAACATACTTAAATACTGCGGGCATTGTAACTGCAAGGCCTGCGCCGTGGGCACAGTCATAAAGAGCAGAGAGCTCGTGCTCTATGTTGTGGCTGTTCCAGTCCTGGCTTCTTCCTACACCGCAGGAGTTGTTGTGAGCCATCATTCCTGCCCACATGATATTTGCTCTTGCCTCGTAGTTATTTGGATCTGCGATTACCCTCGGTCCCTCGTGGATCATGGTAAGCATCAGGCCCTCGATAAGTCTGTCTGTAACCTCAACATCTTTTGTATTGGTGAGGTATCTCTCGTGGAGATGAGCCAGGATATCAGTGATTCCAGCTGCGGTCTGATAGGGTGGAAGAGTCTGGGTCAGAGCGGGATTGAGGATGCTGAACTTAGGTCTGATGGCATCTCCGCTGGCACCTCTCTTGAACATGCCTTCCTCTTTTGTGATTACGGAATCAGGGCTGCCTTCGCTGCCTGCTGCTGCGATGGTCAGAATAGTTCCGATGGGAAGGGCTTTCTCGATGCGCTTTCCGGTGTAGAAATCCCAGAAATCGCCGTCATATACTGTGCCTGCCGCGATGGCTTTGGAGGAATCGATAACACTGCCTCCGCCTACAGCCAGGATAAAATCTACATTCTGACTCTTGCAGAGTTCTATTCCCTCATAAACAAGGCCGCTTCTGGGATTGGGCTTAACCCCGCCTAGAAGCACATATGGAATACCGGCGTCATCCAGGGATTTTTTTACCCTGTCCAGAAGTCCTGATTTAACGACGCTGCCGCCGCCATAGTGGATCAGAACCTTGCTGCCGCCAAAACGCTTAACATATTTGCCTGCGTCATTCTCTGTATCTTTTCCAAATGCAAAATAGGTAGGTGAGTAAAATGTAAAGTTTTCCATGGATGCTCCTTCCTTATTACAATCTGATTCTGAATAAAAATACGTCACTAACACTATTGTAACCTATTGATGCGTAAGGAAGGTACTTAAATATATCGAAAAAATGCATAATTATTTACCGGCAAATATAGGCAAAATGCGGGTTTTGGGAAAATGGTAGATGTTAATGCGATATAATTAAAATGTTATAATGATAATTGGAATCAGAAAAACATATTATGCAGAGGACAGACTATGGAAAAAACTACTGAAACAAAGGCAGCTGTAAAAAACGGTGTGAGCAGAATGATATTTGCCATATTCTCCATTGCTGTTGAGATAGCGGTTATTCTGCTTCTTATCTTTTTTACCGGAAGAGGAGCGAACTGGATCTATACTGCCATAAGAATTCTCGGAGCGCTGCTGGTGCTGAAGATCTACGGAAGCCACAAGACTGCCTCCATACGAATGACCTGGATGCTGATCATTTTGCTGCTACCTATTTTCGGAACCATATTCTATGTTCTCATAGGACTAAACGGCCACTCACTGAAAATGAGAAAGCGCTTTGAGGATGTGGACAAGGTCCTGATGCCCCTGCTTCCTGACAGTGAAGATACGGCAAAAGAGGCTGCAGCTACCGACGGGCGCATTAGTGGAATCGTTAATTATTTAAGAAACCAGGCGGGATATCCTGTTTATAAAAATACAAAGATCGACTATTACGATGATGCCCTCACCGGACTGGAGGCCCAGAAAAAGGAGCTTGCCAAGGCTGAGAAGTTTATTTTCATGGAGTATCACGCCATTGAGGATGCCGAGAGCTGGCATGAGATAAGGGATATACTGGCGGAGAGAGTTAAGGCCGGGGTTGAAGTAAGAGTTTTTTACGATGATATGGGAAGCCTTGGCTTTATCAGCACTGACTTTGTGAAGAGAACCGAGAAATACGGCATCCAGTGCCGTGTGTTCAATCCCTTTGCTCCGGGACTTAATATTTTCCTGAATAACAGAGACCACAGAAAGATAACCGTCATCGACGGAAAAGTAGGATTTACCGGCGGCTACAACCTGGCCAACGAGTACTTCCACAAGACAGAACCCTTCGGATTCTGGAAGGATACGGGCCTTCGCCTGGAAGGTGACGCGGTGCAGAGCCTTACTGTGATCTTCCTTGAGATGTGGGACGCCGCCACGGACACTCATAAGGTGGACAAGGATTACCGCAAGTATCTGATGCTCAGTAATGCAGAATATATGCTTGATAAGAGCGGACAGAAGGTAAAAGAGGAAAGGGCTAAGCGCCTTGAAGACGGAAAAGAAAAGTATTTTGACAAGATAAAAGAGAAAGTTGGACAGGGAGAGCAATATCTTAAGGATACAACTGCTGTAAAGGGCGAAAAGCTGGGATATGTGCAGCCCTACGCGGATTCACCACTGGATGAGCTCCATGTGGGCGAGGATGTTTACATCAGTATGGTGGAAAGTGCCCAGAAATACGCATGGTTCATCACTCCTTATCTTATTATCACCGATGAGATGAGACATGCATTTTCACTGGCAGCAAAAAGAGGTGTGGATGTCAGGATAATCACTCCGGGAATTCCGGATAAAAAGATAGTCTATAGTGTGACTCGTTCCTACTATAACGGTCTTGCCAGAGACGGCGTAAGAATATTTGAGTTTACTCCCGGGTTCTGTCATGCCAAGATGAGCGTGGTTGACGATATTATGGCCACCTGCGGAACCATAAACCTGGATTACAGAAGTCTTTATCATCATTTTGAGAATGGATGTTTTTACGCAGACTGCGAAGCAGTAATGGATACCAAAAAAGACTTTGAAGAAACCTTTGCAAAGAGCACAGAGGTGACAGAATATTATTCATCGGGAAGAGGCGCATTCCTTAGGTTCGGACAGATGATCCTGAGACTTGCAGCGCCGTTGATGTAAGGGGCCACATAGGCCCCTTATTATATTCTTTTCTCAAGATAGTTAGTCCTCATGAGTGAATAGTTCAGGCTTTTATCGGAAGCCAGATCTCTGAGTAGTAATCAGGGTCCTGGGAGCCCAGTTTATACTTGGTTTCATCACTGTAGAATTCGATGTTGAGACCCGCAGCCAGCTCATAATTGCTGGAGGGAAGCCACTCGTTGAATACTTCGGTGTTAACGGTCTGCAGAGCCTGAGGCATTGCGCCGCGGCAAGGGAATACTGCCCAGGTGTACTCGGGGATTTCCCTGACTTCATATCCCTTTTCCCTGGCCAGATCTTCGTTATAGTTATCTGCGATATAGTAGCGGAACTGATCTCCGGGAATCTCGTCATCGCAGATACCATACTGTCCCATTATCTTGTTATCAGGATTTGCAAACACTTCGTCCCAAAACTTGGGAACTGTGCCATAGCTATTGGTATAATCGATGTTCTTCGATACGCCCATAATCTTAAATGCCGGTTTTTTCTCGATTCTGTAATCCATAGTTTTTCCTCCATCTAATGTCAGCTTGATATGCAGCGGTGGAAAAGCCTTTATGTTTCCACCATTATTTCTTACATCAGTTGGGGTGATCCCATGAAATCTTGTGAACGCTTTGGTGAAGCTGTCTGCTGAATCATAGCCGTACTTTACGGCGAGATCGATGACCTTGATGTCTGTGGAGATCAGCTCTTCTCCTGCAAGAGAGAGTCTTCTCATCCGGACATATTCTCCAACGGTGTATCCGCATAGCATGGAAAAGCCTTTCTGGAAATAAAAAGCGGATGTGTTTACTTCCTCAGCAATCCTGCCCACCGTCAGGTCCGAAGTCAGGTTAGCCTCAATAAATTTGATTGCGTCTTCAATGATCTTCGTCCAGTTCATAAGTTACCTCCAACTTGATTGTATCTTTAGTATAGAGGATTTGTACAGCCCATTCCCGACATTAAATGCTTTCTTTTGTCAGTTTGGGGAGAATGGAAGAAACGAGCAATAAAAAAGCATGTTGCTCGCAACATGCTCGCGCCGAGCGCGGTTGCATTTATGCAACATATACCATACGCGCGAGTGCGCATCCATAGCGGAGCGTTTGTTTTTTAATAGGAAATTCGGAGGAATTTCCTATTAAAAAACAAAAGGAGCGCGATCAATATCGCACTCCTTGTTTTGGTTCAACTTATGCTACTGTGTCGTCAGCAGATTTCTCCTGGTTTTCAGCCTGCTGCTGTTCTGCTTTTTTGGCCTTAACAGAAATAAGAATGCCAAATAAAACGCACATAGGTAGTGACAGAATTAATCCGGCAATGAGTGATCCAACAAGGCAAGCGAAGAAGCCGCCGATTGCAAGACCCTTCTGGTTCTTCCTGTTTCCAAGAACAAGTGGAACTGAGCCGATAATTGCTCCGGAAACCAGTGAACCTACGATTGCGCCGATAGTAAAAGCTGTCTGAGTCATATCCATTTTTTAGTTCCTCCCAACAAATTTTGACAAAATTATATCATACACGAATTTATATCACAATCAGAATCACTTTTTTGCCGGATCAATGATTTCCTGCAATGGACCTGGGGGACGGGGTTTGTGGTCCATTTCGCTGTATCTACGATTCGTATACATCGGTATATTGTCAAAAATATACTCTATTCTACGTTCTATAGGTTACAATATTCTTAGAAATCTCTTAGGCTTAAGTTGCAACTTATAATTCGCTGATAGGAGCAAATAAATGATTGATCAAAAGAAAACGGGACAATTCATATCTGATATCAGAAAAGAAAAAGGACTGACCCAGAAACAGCTGGCAGAGGAAATCGGAGTCAGTGACAAGGCCATCTCCCGATGGGAAACCGGACGCGGTATGCCTGACACATCCATTATGTCTGATCTTTGTAAGGTACTTGATATCAGTATCAATGAACTGTTATCCGGACAGCGCCTATCCAGCATGGATTACAACGGAAAGGCGGAAGAGAATATGGTAGAGCTTATAAAAACAAATGAGAATGTTAAAAGACAGGGCAGAAAGGCCATTGTCGGAACTATTGTCGGTATTATTTTGCTGTGCCTTTTTATTTATCTGATCACGATTATATCCGGTGGAGTAGGCATGATTATCTACTTCATTGATGCTCCATCCTTAGTTTCACTGCTGGGAATTCAGCTTATTATCCTTGGTGCTTCCGGACATTTTGCAGACTTTTTCAGAAGCTTCAAGCTGCTTTTTTCCTCTAAAAGTTATTCCGATGAAGAGCTTATACAGTTATCAGAAAAATCAGAACATGCCTTAAGCTTTGGTATAAAGACCACGCTTCTTGCCGGTATATGTGTTGTACTGATCGGTTTCGTTGTCTTCATGCAACATCTGTCTGACCCTGCGACCATCGGAGCAAACCTTGCTGTAATGGTGCTTACTTCACTTTATGCCTGCATAATTTCTCTTATTCTTCTGATAATCAAGGGAAGGCTTCATCGCTTTCACGCATAGTCACTAGTTCCTGAAGAGATTGGGGTCAGACCCCAATCTCTCGAATTCAGAACTGACTTTGAAGCAACTATTTTTATGGTTGATTTTTAGGCGAAAGGAGCCTGTCTGAGGCTCCTTTTTCATTTAATCAAAAACAACTCTATCATCTTTGCTGTTTCTTCAACGCTCTTATCGGTATTGTCGATGAACATTGAAAACTTCCCTTTGTTTTTTCTAAACCACCTGTTAAAACCAACATGGGGTTCAATCTTATCGTAAGAAGTAAAGCCTCTCTCCTCAGGTCTTGCCTTAAGGCGCTTAACTATCTCCTCATCAGCGGGACAAAGGACAATAAAGTCTGTGGACTCGACACACTCAG
>JAEEGF012245511.1_pt1 | contig 15972 bp, 15 predicted proteins | sample 9134171 | NCBI WGS metagenome assembly JAEEGF01 (sample SAMN16246542, study PRJNA631951) | gut metagenome | biome: gut microbiome; feature: rumen; material: AP-attached | host: Bos | place: Iran: Karaj | collected 2018-10
TCGACGGGCTTTCCATCGCCTGGGCGATTGTGGAACCCCTCCACGACGAGCCCGCACGGCAGGCGCTGACCCTCTTTGCGACGCACTACCACGAACTCACCGGGCTCGTGGAAAGCCTCGAACATGCGGGCAACTTCCAGGTGGCCGTGCAGGAGAAGGGCGACAAGCTCGTGTTCCTCCACAAGATTCTTTCGGGCGCCTGCGACTCGAGCTACGGCATCCATGTGGCCGAGATGGCGGGCCTCCCGAACAACGTTGTCCGCAGGGCGCGGAAGATTCTTCTCCGACTCGAGAAAGAAAAGATTGACCCGAGCGACGGCGCCGTGAAGAAGAAGCAGAAGGAACACCCGCAGCTCGACATGTTCGCCCCGCCCGACGAGAACACGCAACTCCTGAAGGACGAAATCCGTAGGCTCAAGCCCGAGGAAATGACCCCGATGCAGGCGCTCCAGCGCTTGATGGAACTGAAGGAGAATTACGGGAAATAGAACTTGGTCATTAGTTTTTAGAAAGGCGTCGAAGCCGCGATAATTCAACTAACAACTAATGACTAACAACTAATAACTAATAACTAAAGATGATAGACTTTGCCTTGCTGATGAACTATGCCTTTGAGAATAGGCCCTTCGAATCGGAGGTCCACGGCATAGAGCATTGGCACCAGGTGGAATACAACGGGATGATGCTTGCTAGCCGCATTGCCGGCGTGGATGTCGACGTCGTTCGTTTGTTTGCCATATTCCACGATAGCAAGCGCTTTGACGACGGTTACGACCCGGCGCACGGTGAGCGCGGTGCGGAATTTGCGAAGGAATGCTGCAAGGCAAAACTCTTTGAGATAGACGACGAGCGCTTCGAAAAACTTTACCATGCATGCAAGTTCCATACGCACGAACGTAAGAATGACGATGTTACCATATCCTGCTGCTACGATGCCGATAGGCTCGACTTGGGCAGGGTAGGGTTCCCGCTCGATCCTGAAAAGATGGCGACCGGTTTCGGAAGTAGGATTGCGAAACAGTCCCTGAAAGAACGCGTGTCGGTATTTGCTATGCGCGAATGGATTAGAACTTTAAAATTGCCCTGAGAGGAATAATATGCGATTGAAAGTTATAGCCTGCCTTCTGCTTGCCCTTTTTGCGAGCACGTTTGCCGCCCCTTCGGCTAAGGCTACGGCAAAGGCCCAGGCCGGTAAGGCCCCTGCAGCCCCTTCCGAAATAAAGCCGCTCCCCCCGGCTGTGGCTGATTCACTCAACTGGTTTGCCGCCCGCGAACTGGGCGGGGCCAACATGCCTTTTACGCGTGCGCACCTTGCGAAGATTGCTGCCGGGAGTAACCGCGTGGCGCTCGTGTACTTTGCCACATGGTGCGTGCCGTGCCGTGCCGGTATGAAAAAGCTTGTAGAATCGCGGCAGGAACTCGAACAGAACGGGGTGAAGGTTATCCTCGTGAATGCGGGTGAACGCGAGGAGGCCAAAATCAAGAAGATGGTCGAGACTCTCGGGGCTACGGTTTTCCCTGTGGTGCTCGACCCCTACAAGCGCCTTTCGGAAGGTATCGGGCTCATAAAGGAGGGCGAAAATATCGCACTCCCTATGACGCTTGTCGTGGACAATGCCGCAAAGCCCGTGTTTATGGTGGGTCAGGAAGGCTCGGACTGGCCGTCTGTTCTCTGGACAAAATAAGCCCCGGGGCTTGAAAAATCGCTTGTAAATTCTAAATTTACCTCCACGAAAAACATATGAATGCAATGGGCTCAAGGTGGGCCCTCTGGAGCATAAATGGCAATTAACTACCTGGATCTCCCTATCGGACGCAAGTACCCCTACGAGGTCGACTGCGTTGTGGAAATCGGCAAGGACACCAACCTCAAGTACGAATATGACGAACGCCTGCATGTGTTCCGCCTGGACCGCTGCCTGCTCAGCTCGATGAGCTACCCCTGTACGTACGGTTTTATCCCGAGCACGAAGGCCGACGATGGCGACGCGCTCGACATGCTTATCTACAGCCCCGCCTCGATGATGACGGGTACGGTCTGCACCTGCCGCGTGATTGGCGCGCTCGACATGACCGATGGTGGCAAGAAGGACTACAAGGTGCTGGGCGTGCCGGTGTTCAACCCGCGCCCCATCAAGGACATCGGCGACGTTGACCAGATGTTCCTGCGCATCACGAAGAACTTTTTCCAGAACTACAAGGAACTGGAAGGCAAGGACGTGCAGATTGGCGACTGGCAGGATGCCTCGTTTGCCCGCGAGCGCGTGATTGCCGCCCACAGGGCCTACTTCCAGAACCAGGTGCAGGTCCCGGAAACCTTCTACCAGGAACCGGAAAGCGCCGAGCATCTGCCTCCCGAGGAACTGATTTAGCCATTGTGCCGTTTGTCGGCGTAAGACGGAATTTTATCCGTTTTTTCGCGTGGATGGCGTTTGCGCTTATGTAAAAAAGAATATATTTTAGTTAAACAATAAATCCGAACCTTTTAGAAAGGAGAACAAATGAAGAAAATCGTTTTAGCCGCCCTCGCTGCGACTCTCATGCTTTCTTCTGGCGCATGGGCTGGTTTTTCCATCCATGTAGATAACAACAAGAAGAGCGAACGTCGTAATGATCCGCCTCCTCCGCCCCCTCCTCCGCGTGAACGCCTGGAATGCCGCTTCGAGAAGCCGGATTGCCGCCCGCGTGACCGCCACTACCGTGTGGACTACCGCAACCGTCGCCCGATGGTTGAAGGTGAATGCTACCGCGGCGATGCCGACGGCCGTTGGGACTACTACTGCAACGACGGTACCCGCTGGATGACTATTGACTTCCGTCGCAACCGCCCGGGTCGCGTGGATTGCCTTGACCCGCGTCGTGGCCGTTTCTTCGACGCTCGCGACGTGCGTGAATGCGTCCGTATCCACGACCGCTAGTCTAGTCTAAAATTTTTTGGACAAACGAAAAACCTTCCCCCGCGGGAAGGTTTTTAATTTACGAGCCCCTCCCTAATCTCAAAAGCTTTTCCCGAGGATAGCGGAAACGTTCTTCAGGATGCCTTCCGCCACGTCGGGCTTGTTCATGGAATAGACGTGCACGTTTGTAATCCCGTTCGCATACAGGTCGATAATCTGGTCGCTCGCGTAGATGATGCCCGCCTGCTTCATAGCCTCGGGATCGCTCCCGAACTTGTCGACCAGCGACTTGAAGCGTTGCGGCATGAACGAGCCCGAAAGCTTGATGGCGCGTTCCACCTGGTTCGCGTTGGTGATGGGCATAATGCCCGGGAGCACGGGGCAGGTGACGCCCGCTTCGCGCAGTTTGTACATGAAGTTCAGGAAAAGGTTGTTGTCGAACACCATTTGCGTGGTGAGAAAATCCGCACCCGCGTCGACCTTTTCCTTGAGGTGCTTGATGTCTTCGGCCTGGTTCGCGCTTTCGGGGTGCTTTTCGGGGTAGCAGGCCGCACCGATGCAGAAGTCAGCGTCGGCAGCCTTGAGTTCGCGGATGAGTTCCACTGCGTAGTGGTAGTCGCAGTTGTCGCGGCCCTTCTCGATGAGTTCCGGGGTAAGGTCGCCGCGGAGCGCCATCACGTTCTTGATGCCCGCCGCCTTCATGTCTTCGATGCGCTGGTGCACCGTCTCCTTGCTGCTCGAGACGCACGTGAGGTGGGCGAGCATCGGGATGTTGAACTTTTCCTTGAGGTTCTTCGCGATATCGAGGGTGAAGTGGCTCACGCCGCCGCCTGCACCGTAGGTGACGCTCATGAATGCGGGCCCGAGGGCCGCGATGGATTCTGTTGCCGCCTTCACGTTTTCGAAACTCGTTTCCTTCTTGGGCGGGAACACTTCAAACGAAAGGCTCATCTTGTCTTGCTTGAGGATGTCGATAATCTTCATATAACCTCACATTTTTAAACTCTTCTTGTCCGGACCACCATGCGTAGTCTATGCGAATATTTGAATATATGCAAATATAGATAAAGTACCGTAAAATGTGCGTGTAATTTTTTAAAAATATACAGATAAGATTATTACAAACTTATATTTTAGGCATGATTAAATCACACAAACTCTCTCTCTGTCTTGTGGCAGCCCTGTCTGCCACGGTTTTCTGGGCCTGCAAGGATGAACCCGACCCCCGCACGGTTGCCGACAATAAGTCCGAAGCGGTCGATACAAGTAAAATCAAGGCGAAGGTGCGCAAGGTTCTTGGCGAAACGGACCTGCAGCGCAAGAATACCGAGAAATGGAGCAAGCTCCGGTTTGGCCAGACGGTTGCGGAAAAGGACCGTATCCGTACCGGCGCAGAATCCGAGGCTGTCATGGCTATCAACGACGGTTCCTCGCTGTGGATTACGGAACTTTCGGACGTAGTTCTCGATGCAGAGATTTTTGACTCGCTCAATCACCAGGTATCTGTTCGCGTGAATAACGGTGCGGTGCTCTTTGATGTGCAGAAGCAGCCTACTGGCCGTACGGTCAACTTCACTACCGGCGTGGCGACGGCTGCCATCCGTGGTACGGCGGGCTTTGTCGCAAGCGTCAACGGCCAGATGGTCACATCGCTTAAGCAGGGCCTGGTCAGCGTGAACAGTATCGCGGGCAATACGGGCGAGGTCGTCCAGAACCAGACGCTCATTGTCGGCAAGAACGGTGTCATCAAGAATTTGAACCTGAAGAGCTCGGGTACGAAGGCGCTCTCCATTGAGCTTGCCAACGTGAACATTTGGGGCATGGGCCCTGAATCGGAAGAGTTCGAGAAGGCTCTTACCGACTTCGACAACGATTACGAAAAGCGCAGGGAAGAGTTCGCGAAGAAGGTGAACTTCAGGGCGAACCCGCTTCCCGACACCCTCATGCTTCCGAGCGTGACGTTGCAGGCCCGCGTGAACCCGGGTATCGTCGTTACCGTGATGGGCGAATCCGATACGGTGCCCGAAAGCGGTATCTACCAGCGTACGGTGGAATGGGCTGACGATTCTTACGGCCCCAAGCGTTTCTCGGTTACCTGTAGCGAAGGCGATATCGAAATTGAGTGCTTCACGTGGAAGTCCAACTACACGTCTCCGAGCAAGCCTGCGGGTGAAGATGCCTCTGCGGATTCTGCCGCCAGGGCTGATTCTATCGCTGCAGCAGAAGCCGCTGCCGCCGCTGCTGAAAAGGCTGCTGCCGAAAAAGCCGCCGCGGATAAGGCTGCTGCGGAAAAGGCCGCGGGCAAGAATGCTGCCGGCAAGAAGGCCGACCAGGCCGATGCTTCGGCCGCAAACGAAAAGAAAACCACCAAGAGCGTGAATGTGTCGGTGAAGCTTGTTGGCGGGAAGACCGAAAGGAAGCACCTTGACCCGCCTGCGAAGGAGTACAACACGAGACTCAAGTTCTCGCTTGGCGGCATCACGGATGCGGATATAAGCGAGATTGCTAGCGTTACCGTGAAGCGCAAGGGCGAGGTGGTCCAGTCGTTTAACAATATAAGTGGACTTAACTACGAAGTCCCCGTCTCTATCGACCTGAACACGATTGCGAAGTTCGATATCGAAATTGCCTTGAAGAGCGGCAAGAAGATCCGTACGACCAAGACCTACGAGGTGTTCTGCTTCCGCCGCAACCACATGGGCGGCAAGGCGCGTAACTGCGTGCTGTACGACAAGGTCGATGGCGGTGGCTGTGATGAAAGCCATGAGGAAGAATACGAAGCAGTCAAGGGCCAGCTGAAGGAAGACTAGCATACAAGGATTTAAAACTGAGGAATCATCATGAACAAGAAAGAACTGAAAGGACTGATGGGCGTTTTCGCGTGCGCATGCTTGCTTGCCGCCTGTGCCTCGAACCCGCCTGCCAAGGAAGACAACTCGGACGAGATTCGTGCCCGCGCCGATGCCGCCCAGCGTGAAATTTCGCGCGAGACGGGTGAAACCGTTGCAGAAGAAGCTCCTGCGGCGACTGCATCTGCCGGTACGGCTGCTTCTGCTGCCGAAGACGACGGAATCATTGTTTCGACCGTGAATTTCAAGACCCGTCCGACGGTGCTTGTTGCCCCGGCGATGGGCGCGAAGATGGCGGGCAGCATCGACGTGATTCGCAGGAATCCGCTTGCGAAGACTGCGATGGAAGTCATCAACGCCTACCTCACTAGCCGTGACTATACGGTCATCGGGCTCGAAAGCCAGTCCCAGCTCGACGAGGTGGTGCAGCTCCAGTCCGATATCGCGGGCAACAGCGAAGACCTGGCCTACGTGGCCGGCCTCTCCGTGGGTGCAGACATCAACATCACCTATGCGGGCAGCATCCAGGAAGACTACATCGTGATCGACCTGAACGCGAGCGAGGCCTCTACCGCAAACCTCCTGGCGAGCGAATCGATCCGCCTCAAGGATAACGGCGAAAGCCAGCGCGTGCTCGTGCAGAAGGCAATCCAGCTTGCCATCAAGAAACTCGAGAACAAGGTGCGTGGCCGCCTTGCCGAAGAGCAGGAAAAGGGAGCGCTCTACAAGGTTGTGGCCCACTTGACGGGCGACTTTACCGACGACCAGGCCGAAGAAATCTCGAACATGGTCTCCATCAAGATGAGGAAGAAGTTCAACAAGATGCAGGTGATTTCGATGAGCCGCAACACCTACGACTTGCTCATCTACGTGGACCCGAACAAGTACGAGGACGCCCAGATGGTTTACGGTGAGTTTGTGGAAAGCCTCGAAGGCCTTGCCAAGGTGCGCAAGCAGAGTATCACCAAGAAGCTCATCATTCTCGAAATCCAGTAATCACGCGGGAGCGGAATTATGAATAAACTATTTACCGCGTCGCTGTTGTCGCTTGCTGTGTTTGCGTCTTACGCGAATGCTGAAATACTGACTTACACGGCAACGTCCAAGAAGTCCCAGAAGGAAGCGGACATGCTCGCTCTCGAAGGGCTTGCAAAGCAGCTGCGCACGAAGGTTTCGAGCGAGTTCGCGACCGAAGTGAAGGAAGATGCGAAGGGCAACGTGACGTCGACTGCCAAGAGCACCAAGAACACTTCGACCAACATGGTGCTCAAGGGCGCGAAAGTGACTTCGGGCCCCAAGTCCGGTGGCAAGTTCCAGTCTACCGCGACGATGGATACCGAACAGATGGCTTCGAAGATTCTTGTGGATATCGAATCTATCCGCAAGGAGATGCACGCGAAGGATTCCATAATCCGCTTGGACATGGTGGACGGCGACTACCGCAAGATGGGCGTCGATATGCTCGCGCTCGAAAAGCTGGCTGACCGCTACAACGAGAACCTCGAGGACCTGAGCTGCGTGCAGAAGATTCCCGATAACCTCCGGCTCGAAAGCACGATTGGCGAACTGACGGAATACCTCATCTCGGGTATGGAAAGCCTCAAAATGGAAACGGACCTCACGAGCGAAGCCCTGATCGTGACGGTGACGGACTTCAACGGCCCGGTGGTCGGGTTCCCGCTCGCCCTTACGCAGGATAGCCGTGATATCGCTCACGAGAAAACGAACGAGGAAGGCGAGGCCGTGTTCTCGCTCGCCCAGGTGAAGAAACTCCACCCGAGCGGCGATGTGACCGTGCATGCAGACCTCTCGTTCAAGTACGTGCGCAAGTCCGCGGTGATTTCCAAGTCGGTGCATTACACCTCCGACGTGGCTGCCTGTGCCTACACGCTGGAATGCGTTGGCCCGACCGAGGCCTGCGGTGCGCTGCGTGGACATTTGATTGCATCGGGCATCTCGATTTCGGACAAGGCGAATCTCCCGAAGATGAAGGCTACGATTACCTCTGCCGACAAGATGAACTCGAGCAAGACCCTCTGCACGTCGCGCATTACGCTTGCGATTGAGGCGGGCAAGCAGTCCATCTCCGAGCAGGCTCAGGGCGTTGGCCGCGACGAGGGCATCGCCCAGGCGACCGCCGTGAAGAAGGTAAATGCGACCCGCCTGCACGACACTTTCGGGAAGGCCTGCAAGTAGTACCTAACACTCAATAAATCGCTACATCTGGTCCCTGTTCTCAGGTTCGAGCGGTTTATTTTCGTGGGCGCCTTCCGGCGCCGTTTATTTTATAATACCTGAGACGACGAACGAACGGTGTGACCGTGAGCAACAAGCCCCAAGCGTTAAGCTGGGGCGGTTGCGATAGTGAGCGAGACACAGGATGTTCCGTACCCAAAACGACGAGCGAACGGTATGAAAAGACCCGGTCATTCGACCGGGTCTCTTTTGCGTTAAAACCGCTTGGGCAGAGATTACTGCTTTTCGATTTCGGCGTCGAGTTCGGCGTAGGCCTTGTTGGCGGCAGCGCGGATCTTGTTGGCGACAGCGTCGTCGTACTGGCCGGCAGCCTGGAGGCTCTTGATGAGTTCTTCGACGAGGTTGGCGTCGAGAGTCATGATGCCGTAGATCTTGAAGTGACCGTCTTCGGTGGTTTCAACCTTCACGTCGACGAGGGTAGCGCCGCTCATGTGGGTGTTCACGACAGTCTTGGAGGTGGACTGGAAGTGTTCAACAACCTGGTCGTTCACGTCTTCCTTGAAGTTCTTGATGAGAGCCTTGGTCTGGGCGTCGATTTCCTTGGCGAGGTCAACACGAGCATTCTGGTCGGCCTTTTCCATGGCAATCTGTTCATCGGTAGAAACACCGATACCCATACCGGCAGGAACGTGGTCCTTCAAGTAGGCTTTCTTCTTCATCTGCATTTCGACGAGGGCGCTTGCAGACTTTTCCTGCGGGGTCGAGCTACAACCGATCATGAGGAACGCGGCAAGAGCGGCGACGATCAACTTCTTCATAATAAACTCCTTGTTTAAGTTGTCCCCGTTATTGGGGTTGAATTGAAGTCTGTAACAAAAATATCTTAAAGAATGGATAAAGTCAAGATGAAAAAAAGATTTCTTACAAAAATATGATGAAAATCAAATTCCGGGGGGTAAAATGGCGAAATTTGCGTCTAAACGAACTTTCCGAGAGCGATAATTGCCGCAGTTCTGGCTCGCAGGCGGGTGTTCCCGAGGTTAATGAGGGCGGTCTTCCCCCGCTGGTATGACTTTATTCGTGAAATTTCGTTGTCTGAAAAGCCGCCTTCGGGGCCTACGAGCAGGGTGGTCCTTTGGTCGAGGCTTGGTGCGTTCTTTTCTCCGTTAATATCGCAGAGCACCAGGTCGCCTTCGTAGGTATCGAGCCAGCGGTCAAATTCGATGGGACCCTCGATTCGGGTCAGCCACGGCTTCTTGGATTGCTTGAGGCTGACGAGGCTCTTGAGTTCGGCACGCCGGACAAGCTTGTGCAGGTCGGAATTCTTGGGCTCCTGCGAAAAGTCCGTGCGTAGAAAGTAAATCGTGTCAATTTCTGTCTGCGCTGCATGGAAAACGACTTCTTCGAGGGCGTCGTCCTTGAGGCATGCGATGGCGAGGTTCAGTTTCGGGCGTTCCGTGGATACGGTGTCGAACTTGTCGATGCGGACTTCGCAGGCCTTAGGGTCGGCTTTCACGATGGTCGCGTCGGCAAAGTGTCCGAGCCCATCGCAGAGTTCGAGCGTGTCGCCTGCGGTGGCACGGCATACCCGGACGGCGTGGCTGCTCTCGTTTTCGTCGAGCGTGAATGTGCCTACACCTATTTGCGGGCAGTAAAAACGGCTGTCTGGGGTTCTCATGGCATAGAATATAAAACTTTTTGCGGGTGTTTGCTACATTTATCGCATCGTGAAACACAAACCGGTAAAGGCAGTCGTATTTGATCTGGATGGCACGCTCTACCTGAGCGGACGCCCGTACCCGGGTGCTGTCGATGCGGTAAAACGCGTGGCCGCCCGCGTGCCGGTTTATTACCTGAGCAACAACACGAGCAAGTCGCCCGTTTTTTACGAGAACCGCCTGAACGTGATGGGGCTCCCGCTTCGCGATGATTCCATCATCTCGGCGCTTTACCTCTCGCTCGACGCGATTCACGAGAAGGGCATCAAGAATGTGTATTTTTTTGCGAACCCCGAAGTCTACGAGTGGTTTGCTGCACAGGACCCGAGCCTGAACCTGCAACCGTCGGTAGAGGATACGGAACTCGTTCTTGTTGCCTACCACAACAGTTTTGATTACCGCGAACTGTGCGAACTCAGTTTCCGTGTGCAGCGCGGGATTCCGTTCTGGGTGACGCACACCGACTTCGTGTGCCCCGATGCGAACGGCCCCGTGCCCGATATCGGAAGCTTTATGGCGCTTTTAAAAACGGCATACGGTGTAGAACCGGAGCGCAGTTTTGGCAAGCCGAACCCCGCGATGCTTGCGGGCGTGCTCAAGCATTATGCTCCCGAAGAAATCCTCTTCGTGGGGGATAGGCTCTACACGGATTTTGAACTGGCCAAGCGTGCGGGTTGCAGGTTTGTACTGCCCCTGTGTGGCGAGACTAAAAGCGCCGATGTAGAAAAACTCGAGACCAAGCCCGAGTTTATTGTGGAAAGCGTCCGCGATATCGACTTTGACGCCTTTCTTGACGGCCGCGCCTAGGCCTGTTCTTGTTAGGCTTTCTGGCTGCCCGCCTTCTTGCTCTTTACGAAAGCGAATGTGCCGAGCCCCACAAGCAGTATTGCCGCGAGCAGGCTCACCTTGATGCAGGCGTGGAACGGCTTGCTTCGGTATTCCATGCGGACTTCTGACTTGCCCTTCGGAATTTCGACGGCGCGTAACGTGCCGAACGCCTTGTAGACCTTCGCGGGCTTGCCGTTCACGGTCGCGTTCCAGTAGGGGTGGTAGTTGCCTGCGACGACCATGAAGCCTGCGCGGTCGCTTTCTACCTGGAATACCTGCGTGTCCATCTTGGGGCTTGCGACAAGCTTTGCATACCCGTTTGCAATGCCGCCTTCGCCTGCATGTTCGGGCGTTTCGGAGAGGATGACCTTTTCGCGGTAGGCATATCCGTTACGGAGGGATTCGATTGCCTTCGAATCGTCCATCGTTTCGGACTGCCCGTAGATGTAGGCTTCTCCCATGGCCGTCTTGATGGGCATGTACGTGGTACCCTGGCGGCTATCGAAGATGATGGCGCCCACGTTCATGAGGTCGAGGAACGGGTGGGCCGCATCGGGATTGTTGATGTTCAGGAGGTAGTTTGCGTTCTGCTGGCCGCCGCGGAACTCGCGGTAGGTCGCAAGTTCGTTATCGTGGAAACCGTCGGCATTGCGCATGTGGTACTGCGGGAACACGTTGCCACCGAGAGCCTTGTCGTGCGAGAGCGAAAGCACGCGCGGAATGTTGAGCGAATCGGCCTTGTAGGGAGCCTTGATGGCGGCAACGATGCCGTTGTTCGGCTGCAGGTATTCGCCCGCGGGCACGTTCTGGATGAACGCCGCGTTGATGAAGAAGAGGTCTACCGCGGCGGCGATGGCGAGAATGCCTGCCTTGTACGCGATGGAACCGTTCCACTTGAATACGGCGAGAGTCGCCCCTGCAATCACGAGAATCAGGATGAATCCCGGAATCACGGTACCTGCGGTAGCGTTCATCACGATTTCGTTCAGCGGCTTGAAGTAGGGTGCAATGACCGGATCGTTGAGCAGGTTCTGCGCGCTTGCGAAGAATAGCCCGACAAGTACAGAGCATACGAGGAGGCTTGCCTGCACTATGCGCGGGGTGCCGGGAAGCTTGTCCTTAAAGGCTCCGATGAAGTTGTCGAACGAAAATTCCTTGCCCTGGTCGTCGATGCTCATGATTCCGAGGCATGCGATGGCGTAGAGCACGCTTGCGACGAGTCCGAACGGACCGATGAAGAGCGTCCAGTTGTAGCGGGCGAACACGAAAATCACGAGGAGAATTGCGAACATGGCGGAGCCGTGCAGGAGGGCGCGCATGTTGCGTGCACGGCCGGCCGCGTCGTCGGAGATTGCCTTGAGCACGGGGCCCGCCATCATCACGAGCAGGAGCGGGAGCCAGAACATTGCCATGCCCGGCGCGCGGAAATTCTTGACACCCGGGAGAATCGCGTACCAGAGCTTGAACAGCGGGGAATGCGCCCCCATGCCGTAACTGAGGGCGACGACTGCGCCCGTAAGCCAAAACGCGGCCCAGCGGCGTTTGCCCGGCAGGAAGAGGCAGAGGAACCCGAGGAAGGTGAGAAGTGCGCCCGCGTTGTTGTGGTCGAGTTTGAAGCTGTTGTGGCCCCAGTAGAACGGGCTTCCGTGGCTTCCCATTTCCGCCATCTTGCGGTAATCCTGCATGGAAACGTTCACGAACGAACTGCCCTCGAGATCACCGCTCTGCGGGTTCTGCTCGTACACGTCCACGCCGATGAATCCGGGAAGGACCATCTGCGCGAGTTCTTCCTGGTGGAGTGACCAGCTGGCGGCGTGCCCGATATTGGTGTGGTCGCCTTCGCCGCGTACGGACTGCGTGGTAGTGTACAGGTAGGGCGGTACCAGCTGGAAGCAGCTGAGCGCAAGCCCGAAGGCGAGGCCGGCGGCGGCGAGCCCGATGCGCTTACCGCGGGTCTTGAACGTTTCGCAGTGGAAGAACGCCTCGTACAGCGTGTAGAAACCGGCGCCCCACAGGAACAGGTACGTGAGCTGCAGGTGGCTCCCGAGAATCATCCACGCGATGCTTGCCGCAAGCACGATGAGGTAGGGGAGGCTCCCGCAGCGGACCACCTTCCTGATGGCGAGGAGGGCGAGCGGCGCGATGGCGAATACCATCATCTTGCCGTCGTGACCGCCGTAGATGTACGTGAAGTATTCCGGAGAGAATGCGTAGAGGAACCCGAGGAGGGCGCCCCACCAGCGGTTGCCCGTGAGGTTCCAGGCTAAAAGCATGGCGCTCATGAAGGCGACCCACACGGTGAGGATAAACTTGAAGCCCACCGCACGTGCCGGGTCCATCAGGAACTGCGTCCACACGAGCGGGTGGTAGGCATCGGCGAACAGGGCGTCGATGGTAGGCACGCCACCCAGGCGGCTATCGTCCCATTCGGTGACGATGGCGTTCTCGGCACGCAGTATGCGGCTGCCGATGCCGTTCAGCTGGTCGCTGTTGAGCATCAGCTGGCTGTCGTCAAAAGCGAAACCGCGGAAAACGATGAGGAGAATTGCGAAGAAAAGCGCGGCCATCGCCGCAAAGAAAACGGGCTTCTTGTTCAGGAAATTCATGCGTGGAAATATAAAAATACCGCAGGCGTGTATGCTTTGCGGTATGGCGAAAAACGTCGAACCTGCGGCTCGACTGCGCTATGTACATCTTGGCTAGTCGGCGGTGTTTTCGTCGACCTTGTTGTACTTGATGAGGCTGTAGATACCGAATGCGGAAATCACGCATACGGCGACGAACACGACAATCTTGATGATTTTTCCCATAATGACTTCCTGTTTAATTCCTATTCTAAAATACCTTTTTTTAGGTAAAAAGCAACTGTTTTTTCAAAAAATGTTTAATCCTTCGTCAAAATCATGCAGATGACGGGGAGTTTCTTGTCCACCTCGTTCTCGCTCGGGATGATTTCGCTCTCGAGAATCTTGCAGTTGAATTCCTTCATGAAGAACTCGAGCTGGCCGCGGTCAAAGCCCAGCCAGATGTGGCCGTGCGTAGTGCGGAACGATTCTTCCTTGTGCTGTGCGAGGTCGAGGAAAGCGAGCGTTCCTCCCGGCTTGAGGATGCGCACCGCCTCCTTGAGGGCGAGTCGCGGGTCCGTCGCGTGGTGCAGCACCTGGCTCATGAGCACGAGGTCGGCGTAGTTGTCGGGGAGGCCCGTCTTTGTCATGTCGGCGACTTTCGGCGTGATGTTCTTGATGCCCTTCTGCTTCAGGATTTTCGTAAGCCCGCTGATGACCTTCGGGTCGTAGTCGAGCGAGGTGACGTTCTTGCAGCGGCTTGCGAGCATGAGCGAGAGGTCGCCGCCTTCGCCGCAGCCGATATCGACCGCGTTCTCAAAAGGTATCATGAGCTTGCTGAACAGGCTGATTTGCGCCTTGAGGCTTCCGCCCGCCTGGTTCAGCTTGTGGATTTGCCCCTTGGTCTGGTCGGTGCGTTCTTCGAGCACCTGTTCGGCACGGCAACGCAGGATATCCTTGTCGGGAAGTTCGCCGTAGGCGTCGCGGATTACGGAAAGCACGCGGTTGCTGAGCAGGAGTTCTTCGCTCAGGCGGTAGTAGGCCTTGATGCCGTCGCGCCTGTCCTTGAGGAGGCCGCAGGCGGAAAGCTTCGAGAGGTGGCGGCTCGCGTTGCTCTGGTGGATGTCGAGAATATCCTTGATTTCGTTGACGGTAAATTCCGCAATGTCGAGGAGCATCAGAATCTTGAGGCGCATCTCGTCGGAAATGGCGCCGAACAAATCCATCGTCGGGGTAATCGGTTCGCGTTGCATACGCTATGCAATATAATTATTTAACTTTGGATTGTGCCGGTTCGGATTTCGAAAATCATTTTTTTTGCGTTGATGGCGCTGGCTGTGGCTGGCGCTGCCGCCCCCTCGGGCGACGCTTCCCCGATGCCCGCAGGTGAACCTGCCCCGATGCCTGCTGATAAGGGTGGCGCCGGGACCCGCCACTACGTGCTTACGCTTGAAAAAGACCTGCCGCTCACGTTCTTTGCCGCCTTCGGGAGCATCTACGGTAATTACAGGCTTTCGCACATGGCGGTAACGGCCCGCGAGGACTTGCCGGTGCGTGAAGATCTTTTGCCCTGGGACCGCGCCGTTATGGGCCGCTACAACAAGACGGTCGATGACGTGAGCGACTGGTTTGCCGTACTCGGGGCGATGCCGCTTGCCTTGGGGGCTGCGTCCTGGTACCGGGGCGATGCCTGCGGGCGCGACCTTGCCGTGTATTCCCTTATGTTTGCGCAGGCGCTCGCTTTGCAGAGTGCGCTAAACCTTACGTTTAGGTCCATGAAGTTCTGGCCGCGCCCCTACATTTATGCCGAGGATGGGGTGGGGGCCGAGGCTGCGGAAAGTGCCGAGGGCGAGGCCTACGGGAGCTTTTTTAGCGGGCATGCCTCGGCGGCGTTTACGGTAGCCGTGTTTACGGGCGAGTGGTTCTCGGAAATGTACCCGAATTCAGCCTACAGGCCGCTTGTGTGGGCGGGCACGCTCTCGCTGGCGGGCTTTGTGGGCGCGCTCCGTATCGCGGCAGGCAAGCACTACCCGAGTGACGTGGTCGTGGGGGCGCTCGCGGGTACCGGGATAAGCCTTGCTGTCATAAGGCTACACAAAAAATCGGTACGATTTGGCCCGGTCGCTCTCTCCGGGTTCTGGGCCGGGCCCGCCTCCGCCGGCGCCGCCTTCGCGTTTTAGCGCATTCTTTAAAAAAAAACACATTTTTTTTCAAAAACGTTCCTTTTTTCATTTGCTTATATATATTATGGAAAAAGGTTTGTTACCCTCAGAGGTGTATTGATGTTTAGACTTGTTGGCCGTGTGGCTGTGGCCTTGCTTATTGTTGCAGAATTTTCGCTTGCGGATACCGTAATCAAGGATAACCGCGACGGCAAAATGTACAAGACTCTTGCGTCGGGCAATTTGAACTGGTTTACCGACAATCTCTCTTACAGAAAACTAGCCTCGTTTACTGATAAAGGCGGAGCGCCGTATTACAAGCAGTCGACCTGGAAAGCTGCATGCCCAGTCGGGACCCACGTGCCCGATATTCAGGAATGGACCCTTTTTGCGAAGGATCGCTTTACCGGCCCCCGTAAGCTTTCGAACGTGAAGTCCTTTGCGGGCAAGACGCGCGGTTTTTACGGCAGCGAAGATGCAAAGAAAATTCAGGGTAAGGATGCCGCCTATTTTGCGGTGAGTGACCCCAATGGCGTGCGCGCGATGATGCTCGACGTGAAGCGCGGTAATGCGAAAATGGTGGAACTCCCGGCGGGTGCAATCACTACGGTGCGTTGCGTGAGCGAGAGAAACTTCTACGCTGAAAAGAACGTGGACGAGAAGAAGATGATTCTTACCGACCCGCGTGACGGCAAGAACTACAAGGTGGAACTCCGCGACAACAGGCTCTGGATGGTGACGAACCTCAAGTTCAGCCT
>JAEEGF011450653.1_pt1 | contig 15970 bp, 10 predicted proteins | sample 9134171 | NCBI WGS metagenome assembly JAEEGF01 (sample SAMN16246542, study PRJNA631951) | gut metagenome | biome: gut microbiome; feature: rumen; material: AP-attached | host: Bos | place: Iran: Karaj | collected 2018-10
CCAACCATCGACATACTCAACGTCAGGATACAAAACATCACCGAGGCAGAACTGTTGGCCAACCTCAAGGAAGGTGTGCTTTTTACTCCTAACGTAGACCATGTCATGAAACTCCAGAAAGACAAGGGGTTTTATGACGCCTATCAGGAAGCCGACTGGGTAGTGTGCGACAGTAAAGTGCTGTTGTTCTGCTCACGTTTCACCTCCACACCCTTCAAGGAAGCCATATCTGGCAGCACATTCTTCAGGTCGTTCTACCACTATCATAAAGATGACCCCGACTGCAGGATATTCCTATTGGGCTCGCTCGACAACGTGGCCACGCTGGCACTTCAACGCATCAACAACACAGTAGGAAGGCCAATAGTAGTTGGGGCAATGTCGCCAAGCATGGGTTTCGACCAAAAGCCAGAGGAGTGTGGGCATATTGTTGACATCATCAACCAAAGTGGTGCCAATGTGCTGGTTGTAGGTGTAGGGGCACCAAAACAAGAAAAATATATCGTGAAATGGAAGGACCGAATGCCTGGCATCAAGATATTCATGGCATTGGGAGCCACCATAGATTTTGAGGCCGGTATAAAACGCAGGGCTCCCCTCTGGATGCAGCGCATGGGAATGGAATGGTTTTACAGGTTCATTCACGAACCGCGACGGTTGTTCAGGCGGTATTTCGTACACGATCTGGCTTTCTTCTATCTCTTTGCAAAACAACGGTTCGGAAGATACCATAACCCATGGAAAAGAGGATGTTCAAATTGAACAGCCTCTTTTCCATTATATCCTGTAGTTTTTTTAATTAGAAGTAGAATTGAATACTTGCGATTATACAAATACATTCTGAACAACAAAGTCATAGTGACTTTGCCCTTTTACCAAGCACAATCGGGAAAAAGCGTTTGACAAATAGTATAACAGGGACAAAAGCAACTAAAACAAGTATCGAACAAACAAATAGAGAGATGTTTTGTGTCACGACATCAAATCCTTGTTTACTAATCCAATTGATGGGTAAATGAAGGATTCTTACATGAAAAGCCAATGTAACTATAGTACCTATTGATGAAATAGATATAATGCGAGAACTAACCCCATTCAACATCCATGAAACAATAAAAATCATTGAACATCCAAAAACCGCTCCCAGAACAAATAGAATTATAGTCTTACCATAATGGCATTGATACATATAAGCATCACCATTATAATAACCTATTAGACCGGTTAAAACTATCAGTATGCCAACAATAAACAAACATCTAACTGCATGAACTTGTACTTTCGATGCTATTTCAGAAAAAAAACTAATGGTTGCCATATAATTACCTATCATAAAAAATGGTATTGCCAACAAAATGTCTGTTACAGCCCATGACCATTCCAATCCTATAATATTATAAATCATAGCACCTGTAAAAGAAATTACAGACAGAAAAAGTTTTCTTCGAGGAAAACATTGGTAGAGCAGTTTGATAATGATAAGTGAATATACGAACCAAAGATTGCCACATCCAGGTATATCATTTAATTGATGAAAACCTCCGAATAGAGCGAGCACAGGCCACATCCATAGTCCGTCAGATAAATGCTCCACAACAATGGGAGCAATCTTTATAAAACCTAAAACAAAATATGGGATAATAAGGTTATGGATTGTCTTGTTGCAAAAAAGAATAAAAGAGGACTCTTTATGACAAAGGTAGCCTGAAATAATGAAAAATAAAGGGACGTTGAACGCATATATGAAACCTGACACTTTCTCTGGGAAGCAATGTCCCCAAATAATGGTAAACATACCTATTGTTTTCGCCCAGTCTATCCAATTTTCTCTTTTTTTCACAAACAGTTTATGATATTTTATGTGTAGTAATAATAGAACTTACAAAATAATATGCTTTTTAATTATTTCGACAACACTGTCTCGATATTATATCGTGGACGGTCTTTCACTTCTATGTAAATCTTCCCTATATATTCTCCCACAATTCCGAGTCCTACGAGGATACAGCCACCCACGAACCATACTGACAGCATGAGTGACGACCATCCCGGGACTACTGCTCCTCCCATATACCTTATTAATACCCATAAGAGAATGAAAAAAGAGATGAGAATGAAGAGAATTCCCATATAGAGCAGAAGCCTAAGCGGACGGATGCTGAATGAAGTGACACCTTCGAGCGCGAAGTTAACCATCTTGCCAAGGGGATACTTGCTCTCTCCAGCAAACCGTTCGGCGCGGTCGTAATACACGCACGCTGTCTTGTAACCAATCAGGGGCACCATTCCCCTTAAGAAAAGGTTCCGCTCACGAAATTCAGTCAGTTTTTCTACCGCACGCTGGCTCATGAGCCTGTAATCCGCATGGTTGTAAATAGTCTTCACCCCCAGAAATCCCATGAGTTTGTAGAAAGCCTGAGCCGTGTTGCGTTTGAAAAAAGTATCTGTATCTCGTTTCTTCCGAACCCCATACACAATGTCGCAACCATTGTTGTACTCTTTCACCATCTGTGGTATAACCTCCACGTCGTCTTGCAAGTCAGCGTCAATACTCACGATGATGTCGGCATAATCCTTGGCAGTAGTCAGCCCTGCCATCAATGCATTCTGATGTCCAACATTTCCCGCCAACTTCACCCCAACGACATATCTTGATGTCTCATGCAGTTGCTCTATGAGTTGCCAAGTGGTGTCTTTCGAGCCATCATCTACAAACAACACACGGCTTTCCCATGACACCAATTTATCTGCTGCCATACGGTCGATGAGTGCAGAAAGACGCTTGGTAGTTTCCAAGAGCACTTTTTCCTCGTTATAGCAAGGCACAACGATGTAAAGTATTTTATTTTCCATAGCCTGTATATAAACTCCTAAAAGCCATAAGATTGTTTTCTGATGTCAAAAATACTTCTTTTTTTACATTCAATTAGCCTCACAACTGTTAATTTTGCTTAAATACAAAAGACAACACACACCCAAGACGGCTTTCAGAATACTAAAACCTGCTTTCCTCTTGCCTTACTCGGATTTATTGTGTACCTTTGTTGCAATTCTTCAAAAAAGTACAAGAGTGCTGTTTTTTTGATGAGTAAAGCAACAAACTACTCATTTCATTATCTTCAACGACACAAAACATGGAAAATATCAGACATTTGCTCACTGCTTTCTTATTGATGGTATCACTGTCGGCCATCGGACAAGTGGAGTGGCCTACGCCTATGCCGGAAAGCAAACCAGGACTCAGGTGGTGGTGGCCCGGATCGGCTGTCGACGAAGTGAATCTCAAATGGAATTTGGAAGAATATTCCAAGGTTGGAGTAGGTTCAGTTGAGATTACGCCCATCTATGGAGTCCAAGGCAACGAACAGCATGCCATTTCGTTTCTTTCACCCGAATGGATGAACCAGTTGGCGAATGTAGAACGCATAGGAGAGACAAACAGCATCCTCGTAGACATGAATACAGGTACGGGATGGCCGTTTGGCGGTCCTTCCACGCCCATTGAGGAGGCCGCCTGCAAGGCAGTCTTCGTTATCGACACCGTGTTGGTAGACAAGGTGACCGACCAGCCCATGTTGGTTGACATTAGCATCAAAGACGACAAAGAACGCCGTTTCGCCAAGTTTTCCTGTGCCATGGCATACCCCATAGACGTGAAAGGCTACAAGGGAAAATGCATTGATATGACAGGCAGTGTGGAAGAAGGGAAACTGCAAATGTTGCGCCTCACCGGAAAGTGGCTTGTAGTGGTGCTTTACGTCTCGCGCACCCGCCAGCAGGTGAAGCGGGCTGCTCCTGGCGGTGCCGGATACGTCATCGACCATTTCGACAAGACTGCCGTTCGACACTATCTCGACCGATTCGACCAAGTTTTTGAAGCGAGCCAAGTGGCATGGCCCCACAATTTCTTCAACGACTCCTACGAAGTATACAATGCTAACTGGACCCCTACCCTTCTCACTGAATTCAAGGCACGTAGGGGATACGACTTGGCAAAACACTTTCCCGAACTTTTGGGAATAGATATCCCGTCGAACGACAATACCAAGGACGTGCTCTCCGACTATCGTGAGACATTGAGCGACATGTTGCTGGAGAATTTCTCGCAGCAATGGACATCGTGGGCGCATTCGCATGGCTCACAGACACGCAACCAAGCCCATGGTTCACCAGCCAGTCTCATTGACGTCTATGCCTCTGTTGACGTACCTGAAATCGAAGGCTTTGGACTGTCGGAATTCAACATCCACGGACTGCGCAAAGACCCCGGCTTCACCCGACCGAATTTCAGCGACGTGTCCATGCTCAAGTATGCATCTTCGGCAGCCCATATCATGGGAAAGCCCTTCACGAGCAGCGAGACATTCACCTGGCTCACAGAGCATTTCCGCACGTCGCTCTCCCAAATGAAACCCGACCTCGACCTGATGTTCACCTGCGGAGTCAACCACATGTTTTTCCATGGCACATGCTATTCTCCCAAGAACGACCCTTGGCCAGGATGGCGGTTCTATGCCAGTATCGACATGAGTCCCAACAATTCGATATGGCGCGATGCACCCTATCTGATGAAATACATCGAGCGGTGCCAGAGTTTTCTTCAAATGGGACATCCCGACAACGATTTCCTGGTGCTGGTACCTCTGCGCGACATGTGGTCGAAACGTCTCTCACCCGGTGTTGACGGCTTGTTGATGGCATTCGACATCCATAAGATGGCAGAGAAAGCCCCCGAGTTCATTCAGAGTATACTGGAAATCGACAGCCTTGGATTCGACTGCGATTACATCAGTGAGAAGATACTGGAATCTTCCGTTTTCGACGAAGGGATGATTGTCACCCCTGGCGGCTCACGCTATCGTGGACTCATCATCCCGGGAAGTGGACGCATGCCAGAATCCCTCAAACGACATCTGTCACAGTTGGAAGCGCAAGGCGCACGAATCATCCACGGCATTGACAACGCAGGAATGACAGCATCAGCCACCCCCGAACTCATGCGCACGAAGATGGGGCTGAGAGTCATTCGCCGCAGCAATGACCATGGCCATCATTATTTCATTGCCAATCTCTCTCCCGACAACAAGAAAGGTTGGGTGAATTTAGCCGTTGACTTTAAGGATGCCATGTGGTTCAATCCGCTCAACGGGATCATCTCACATGCAGAGACAAGAGACAAGAGCATATACGTCGACTTGAAATCGGGAGAGTCGATGATCTTGCAAACCTACGACAACATCTTGCCGTCGACGGCATACGGAGAGCAGGTGGCAGCCAAGGATGACACAGTTCCGGAAGAAATCGACCTTACCAATGCAGCATGGACTTTGTCGTTTGAAGAGGAAATGCCCAAAGTGGAAGAAACATTTACTTTAGACACACTACGCTCATGGGAACATCTCAGTGAAGCCGCAGGCATCACCATGGGCACAGGTGTCTACACCACCATATTGAAAGTCGACAAGCATCAAGCCAAGAAATCATGGCGCATTGATTTGGGCGACGTAAGGGAAAGCGCACGAGTATACGTCAATGGCGATTTCAAGGGTTGTGCATGGTGTGTGCCATTCACGCTCGACCTGGGACAATGCCTACAGAAAGGCAAAAACGAAATTCGCATTGAAGTGACCAACTTGCCCGCCAACCGCATTGCCGACCTTGACCGTAAAGGCGTGAAATGGCGCAAGATGGAGGAAATCAATGTAGTGGACCTGAATTACAAGAATACCACTTATGAGGGATGGGCTCCTATGCCCAGTGGCCTCAACTCTTATGTCAAACTCCTATCTGAGTGAAAACGTCATGAAAAGGACACTTCTTATCATCTGTACCATCCTGTTTTCAGTAACAGCCGTATGCACTACAGCCGACAGACAAGTCTTCTGCATGAATTTCGGGTGGAAATTTCATTTGGGCGATATCCCCGACATCCCCTCTCCCGACAACGTGAATGCCATCACTGCCTCATGGCGAACCATCGACTTGCCACATGACTTCCAAATCGAGCAGCCATGGGTGGTGCCGACTGCCGACGAACAAAGCGACAACAGCGACCAGGCGAGCAACTTCAAGAGCCGTCTGAGTGCACGTGCTTTCAAGGAGATGGGAATAGGATGGTATGTGAAGACCATCTTGCCTGATGACAGTTGGAAAGGGAAACGCGTGACACTCGATTTCCAAGGTATTATGTATGTGGGTGACGTATATCTCAACGGGCAGCGCATAGGTGGAACCGATTATGGCTACGTGGGATTCGAAGTCGACCTGTCCAACCACTTGGTATATGGCACAGAGAATGTCATTGCCGTAAAGGCAAACACCCAGGAGCCCACCAACTCGAGATGGTATACCGGAGGCGGTCTGATTCGCGACGTAGGACTTCTCGTCACGTCATCTGCCTTGTATTTTCCACGACATCCCATATATGTCACCACTCCTGAGGTGAGCGAATCCATGTCCACCCTGTCGATACAAGCCGAAATTGCCTGTTATCTCAACACCAATAGTCTGAAAGTGCATGCCACTGTTCTCGATGCCGACAAGAATATCGTGGCAGACGACACCACATACATCGCGTGGAACAGGAAGATGAAACAATATGAGTATCGCTTGAACGATATACATCTCAACCATCCGCACCTATGGAGTTGTGAGTCACCTTATTTATATCTATTGAGGCTCGAATTATGTGATGCTGAAGGAATAGTGGCCGACCATGCAGAGACCACTTTCGGGGTAAGGAAGATTGAATTTTCGCCTGATTTCGGATTTAGGCTCAATGGAAAAAAAGTCATACTGAAAGGCATCGCCAACCACCATACACTGGGAGCCCTGGGGGCTGCAGCCTACCCACGGGCCATAGAGAAACGGCTCAAAATGCTCAAGCAATGGGGATTCAACCATGTGCGTACATCACATAATCCATACAGTGAGGACTTCATCCGTTTATGCGATGAAAACGGCATATTGGTGGTAGATGAACTCTATGACAAATGGCTGACACAATTCACCGGAGGAAGGAAGGAATGGACCGAGTTGTGGCAAAAAGACATACCTGAGTTTATCAAGCGCGACCGTAACCATCCCTCTGTCATCATGTGGAGTCTGGGCAATGAATTGCAGACCTACGCCAACCTGCCCTTCAATGACTGGGGTGTTACACCCTACCGTTTGCAGCGTGAGTTGCTCCACCGATACGACACCACACGCATGGTAACCGTCGCCATGCACCCAAGAGGAAGGAGTCTGGAAACCGACTCTCTTCCCGCACCCTTGGCATTAGAGACCGATGTGGCTGCCTACAATTATCGTTATATGTATTTCCCCGGCGATGGCCGCCGTTTTCCTTGGATGATTTTTTACCAAAGCGAGGCCAATCTTACCATGATGGGACAAAACTATTATGAGATGGATCTCGACAAGGTGGTAGGTTTAGCCTATTGGGGTATGATCGACTATTTGGGCGAATCACGAGGATGGCCCGCCAAGGGATGGACCGACGGCGTGTTCGACATCGCGCTCGAGCCCAAGCCCATGGCATATTTCCTCAAGAGTTTCTTCAAAGAGGATGAGCCGACCGTACATGTGAGCATTGTCGACAACACCACAGAGGACACAGAGTGGAATGGCGTGAAATTCGGTGGCGAGAAATACAGCGACCATTGGAACCGCCAGCCAGGCACCCACCTCACGGTATATGCCTACAGCAATGCCGAGGAAGTGGAACTGCTGGTAAATGGCAAGAGTCAAGGAAAGAGAAGCAACACCGACAATCCCAAGGAACGAAACAAGATGCGGTGGGACAATGTGGAATATGCCGACGGATACATCGAAGCCATTGCCTTTGATCACGGGAGAATAGTGGCCAGGCATCGTGTGGAGACCAGTGGTAAAGCCGTGAAATTAAATGTGACCCATGACGACATCGAATGGGTGGCCGACGGGATAGACCTCATGCATGTGCGTGTGCATGCCGTAGATTCAAAAGGCAGGCGCGACTATCGCATACAAGACGAGTTGGAGTTTTCTGTTGAAGGAGATGCCAGGATTGTGGCCATCACCAACGGCGACATGCTGTCGGATGAACTCAACACGGTCAATACACGAAGCCTGTATAACGGGTCGGCAATGGTGATTCTCCGTGCCGGCAAGACAGCAGGTGAAGTAGTGCTGACGGTGAAACCGAAAAACAGCAGGCTGAAGACACAGAAAATCAAGTTGAGGACAAGCCCCTTAAAGCCCTAAAGTCACCAGGGCCTCCAAAAACAATCAAGAGATATCATTGAAATGCTGACGGGCTTTGCGTAATTTGCGCAAGGCCTTGTCGCGTATCTGACGTACACGCTCCCGCTTGATGTCCATCAACATTCCAACCTCTGCCATGGTGTGGCGGTCTGTATCAATGCCATAGATAAGCGTCATGACCCGACGCTCACGGTCGTCAAGCAAACTGAATAAAGACATTATCCTGGCATTCACATCTTCTTGGGTAAGATGCTTGTCGGCATAAGGAGAATCGATGTTCTCAAGAAGGTTGAGCAGGTTGAAATTATTGGTGCTTCCAGCAGGGATAAGCGCATCTACCGAGACAGGGTGGCTACGACGTGATTCCGATGGTGACGACTCACCACGCGGTACTTTATATAGCCCAGAGTGATTGTCGATAAACCGCTCTATACAGTCACGTACAATAGGCGCTGCAAAGTTGACGAACCGCTTGCCCGGATATGGGCTATAGCGCGCAGCCGCTTTCATCAGACCGATATTTCCCTCACTCACCAGGTCGTCGAAAGATACGTTCTGCCCCCGATATTGACTGGCTACAGACAATACGAATCTCAAGTTGGGCTCTACCAACTCGGATATGGCCGTAGGGTCGCCATCTTGTATGCGCTGGGCAAGTTGGCGTTCCTGCTCATCGGTAAGCAGTTCGGTATCGCTGATTTCATGGATATATTTCGAAATGGCGTTCTTGTTGTCGTTATTCATAATCATAGCCTTTGTTTTTGCAAAAATAACAAAAAAATATCAACGGGCAAGTCTTTTCAAATGAAAAAAGCGACTGCTTTGACAATGATGACTATATCACGTATTTGCACTTGTTACCCAAATAGCATGTTTTCATGACATTTGGTGAAATGAATTGGCGTTTCGTGTAGACAAAACTATTTTTTTCTTTATTTTTGTAGCACAAAATACCTAACCATCAATAAGATTTCACATCTATACCTATTATCTTTATTTATACCATATGAAAAGAAACATTTTTCTCATTGTCTCTCTTTTGCTTGCAGTCGTGACAAGGGCCAATCCTGTGACGATTGAGACACCCAACATGTCGCTGGTCTTGAATGTGGACATCGCCTCAATGCCACAATACATTTATTTCGGACCCAAACTGAACAAAGCCGACATCGACCGCCTGCAATATCCTTCAGGCGGCAGGATGGATGCTTACCCTGCTTATGGACTGAATACACCCGCTGAGGCTGCCATCGCCATGCGGCATGCAGATGGCAATATGTCGACGGTTTTGCAAACCTACGCCATCAACCATAAAGACGAAGGCAACGCCACCGTGACAACCATTAGCATGAAAGACCCCGTCTATCCCATTATGGTGGACTTGAACTATCGCGCATATCATGATGTGGATATGATAGAGACTTGGACAACGATGACCAACCAAGAGAAATCCACCGTAACCCTCACCACCTTTGCATCCGGCATGCTGCCCATCCGGAGAGGAGACGTGTGGGTAAGCCATCTTTATGGCTCTTGGGCCAATGAAGCCCGTTTGGTGGAAGAACCCCTAAATCCCGGTGTCATGATGATTAAGAACAAGGATGGTTCACGGAATTCTCATACCGACCATGCAGAGGTGATGATATCACTCGATGGCAAGGCCCGTGAAAATGACGGTGACGTGATTGGCGCAGCGTTGTGCTATTCGGGCAACTACCGTTTGAAATTCGACACCGACGACACCGAGTACCACTATTTCTCTGCGGGAATCAACGAAGACAATTCCGAATACCATCTGAAAAAAGGCGAAACATTCACTACCCCTGCGCTAGCCCTTACCTACAGCACACAGGGTCTAAGCGGTGCATCGCGCAATTTCCACCGTTGGGGTCGCCAATACAAGTTGGCACATGGTGACAAGGAACGAAAGATACTGCTCAACAGTTGGGAAGGTGTATATTTCGACATCAACCAAGCCGGCATGGACCAGATGATGGCCGATATTGCCAGTATGGGTGGAGAATTGTTTGTAATGGACGACGGATGGTTTGGCGACAAGTATCCTCGCAAGACAGACAACTCTTCGCTCGGCGACTGGGTGGTGGACAAGAGGAAACTGCCCGACGGAATAGAAGGATTACTACGCGACGCCAAGAAAAACGGGGTAAAGTTCGGTATATGGATTGAGCCTGAGATGAGTAACACCATAAGTGAACTCTACGAGAAGCATCCCGACTGGATCATCAAGTCACCCCAAAGAGATGCCGTGCTGGGGCGCGGCGGCACACAGGTTATCCTCGATCTCAGCAATCCGAAAGTACAGGATTTTGTCTTCAAGGTTTTTGACGACATCATGACAAAATATCCAGAAATCGACTATATCAAATGGGATGCCAACATGCCCATACTCAATCATGGCAGCCAGTATCTGAAAGCCGAAGACCAGAGCCACCTCTATATAGAATACCATCGGGGCTTCGAGAATGTTTGCAAGAGAGTGCGTGAGAAATTCCCCGATGTCACCATACAGGCGTGTGCCAGTGGAGGCGGGCGTGCCAACTGGGGAGTGCTTCCCTATTTTGATGAATTTTGGGTAAGCGACAACACCGATGCCCTCCAGCGCATCTATATGCAATGGGGCACGAGTTACTTCTTCCCCGCCATTGCCATGGCGAGCCACATCAGTGCCGTTCCCAACCATACGGTTTTCAGGACGACAGCCTTGAAATACCGCATCGATGTGGCAATGAGTGGCAGACTTGGCATGGAGATACAGCCCAAGAACATGACCGACGAAGAGAAAGCCCTTTGCCGTAATGCCATTGCCGAATACAAATCCATCCGTCCGATTGTACAGTTCGGCGACATCTACCGCTTGGTTTCACCCTACGACCATAAGGGAGTGGCATCGATGATGTATGTGACGGGGGCCAAGGACAAGGCTGTATTCTACTGGTGGAAGACAGAGTCGTTCCAAAACGAGCACCTGCCACGAGTGAAGATGGCTGGGCTCGATCCCAACCGCCTCTACAAAGTACATGAACTGAATCGCATTGACCTCAGACCACTCGACTGTGAAGGAAAGAGTTACAGTGGCGCTTACCTGATGAGCCACGGCTTGGATTTGCCTTATCGCAATGATGTGGATTGGGGGAAGAAAACCGACTGGAGCAGTCGCGTTCTTTTGCTGGAATAAACTTTATAATCATCAATAACAAACACATTATCAAGACAAAAGGCTCGGAGTTCCGAGCCTTTTGTCTTGATAGCGGTTGCTATTTGACTATCCTTTTCTTTCCACCTACTATATATACTCCTTTCGGCAAGCCATTCAAGGTGTCGTGAACATGCACTCTCCTACCTTGCATGTCGTAAACTGCAGGCATGTCACCGCCTTCGGCTGCAAGAATGGAAACAACACCATTGGTGATATCTGGTCCAGAGATATATAGGCGCGAATAAGCAGGCGTGCCTTCCACTGACAAATAAGCCCTGAATGGAGCAACCTGCCTGGTTTCTTCACCGTAAACGAATTCATCATCCTCGATAACAAACACTTTTGGCATATCAGAAGCGACATTAACGCCCGTAAAGGTATAACCATCGACCAAAAGTTGTGACGGAGAATCCTGTGTTGGTGTGAACTTCGTCTTGCCACCGATGAAATCGAGCGTTTTCCCCGCCAAATCCTCACTCACAGCGATAAGATAAGGCTGATTAGCCTGCATCTTATCCGTATACTGCAAAATCACCATATCGCCTTCCACCGCACTCACCGACATTATCCACAACGACTTATCCTGGTCGTCATCATCATGTGACCAATTCACGGTTTTCCCGTCAACAAGAATCTTGTTCGTCGCAAACGGAAGAGACACAGTCGACCATTTCCCCACTCCATCTTCTGCAAACTTGCGGCTATAACTTACTGAAGACGTGGCATTCAACTCCTTGGGAAAGAAATAGCCATAACCATCTGTCAGACTGATTTTTCCGGTCTTCATCTCCGAATTCACCACATTATGTCCATAGAGACTTGGCGGAATGGTCTTGTCGAGCAGATAGATGGTATTGGGGTTGCTATTGGGTATCACGTCGCTGGTATAGGAATTCCCGACATAGACGGTAAGGGCGTCTTCGGGCACAGTGAGAATATCAGCGGCAATACAGACCCTTACCATTCCCTTGTCATTCCAATAAATCGCCCCAGGAGAAACTTCATAATTCTTGCTCTCCCACATGGTTTTTTCTTCATTTCCCACATAATTGGTGACCACAAGGGTCTTGATTCCTTCGTAGTCATCCAATGGCAATTCTATTTCCACCGTATCACTTTCTCCAGCACCCAGTTCGAACAATTTGCGGAAACCATTTGAACGCAATCCATCGGCACCTTGAAGCGACAACGTGACGAAATGGCGGTAAGCACCTGTACCATTATTGGTCACTTTCATTTCACACATCACCTTGTCGCCCACTATCGTAGAACTGTCGTTGGTCACATTGAAGACATCAACATTACATGACAAATCGGCATCCGTGTTATAGACGTTGCAATAGAAATACAGTCCTTTGTACTCATCTACCGACAAGTAAATGACATCTCTCTCCAGATTCAGACTGACATCATCACCAATATAGATGGAAATGTTGCGGGTACTATTGGGCTCAATCGCCACCATCTCGTAAGCGATATCCTCCTCGCTGCCATTATCCATCAATTTTCTGACATATATCGGGCCATTAAACTCCTCGTCGTTGTTTGTGATATTCACCGTCAATGTCTTGCCGGAGTGCCGGATACTGTTTACGACGAAATCGGCTTTGGGAACAGGGGTCAACGTCATTTCCAGACTATCCACCACCATATCCACATAATGACGCTCAGCACCTTTTGCCAGCACCCATTCACCATTTTTGTCTTGATAGACAGGACGGATGGTGAAATGCCCAGAGACAATATCGGCGCCCATGCCATTGATATGATAAGAAGCATCGACACCATAGCCAGGCCAAAAATAATCATTTCGCTTGGACAGCACCTTGACCATCTCGCCTTCTTCATCGTAAAGGGCAAAGCCCGTGCCGTAATAACCTGCTTCAGCAACAGCATTAAAGGACCCCGCAATCTTCACTGCTGGAAATGACACACCCATCTCCTTGCGCGAATACTCCCTACCAAATCCCAGACTTGGTCTAGAAGAAAAGACGATGGATTGTTCGGGGGAAACATAATCGTCTTCGCCTGATGTCTTCAACCCCAGCAATGCGGCTTGGTTGATGGTGAAACGTAATGATGTGGAACTGCCACCAGTACCAGATTCAGAAGCATCGAGAACTGAGATACGGTAATAGCCATCGGCTGAGCCACCCCATCCCCAGTTGATGTGGTATAACCCATTACCGTCATAGCCGTCACAAACGAAAGCATGTCCCTCCCATGCCGTGGTATAACCAGTATACAGAATAGGGCCATTGGTCTTCAGTTCATTGATGAGGAGACTGTCCCACTCAGCGATGCTATAGCCTTCATGGTAGACATAATGCATTGTTGATGGAAATTTGAAATAATTGGACATACGCCACCCCAAGTCAAAAGTCTGGGCGCCCGAACTGGAGGCGCTGTATTCCATTTGCACCGCTTGTCCGCAATACTGCATCAATTTTGCAACGGCCATCTGACTCTCTTCAGTAGATTGCCAGTTATAAGTATCCTCCATCATATCCCACTCGAAAGTGACAGGAGGCAGCGCCGGCAGGTTTTGACTGAGCGATCTACAATAATATGCAGGAATCTCTGTCGTTTCCTCTATAGGGAATTGGTGATAGTTCATTACCTGGGCCATGGCAGTTGCCACACAACCAGTTGGGCACTGTTTGTTGCCAGACGAAGGACAAAGCAAGTTATAGGGCCAACCTTGGTCCCATGTCGTCGTCAAGAGAGGCTTAATAACATCTGTTGGTCGCGTTTGTGGTGCCACGCCTTGAATATCCTGTGAAACGACGTGCTGCATGGCTTCTCTGTAATAGTCGAGCCACATGCGCAGGTTGTCGGGAATGTTGTCCATGGAGAACTTCCCTTTGTCGCTGTAACCCAAGACCGGAACAGCCCTATCGTCGCCAGTAATGATGACAAAACCATTGTCATTGCCTACATTGTATACATAGAACAATGCGTCATCCTTGTTTTCCCCGTTGGTAGAAGTATAGGCCAAAGTCACATCGGCATTCTTGAAAATGCCATGGTTTTCTGCCACAAACGACCTTGCTTTCCGTTCTGCCGAAGGCACTTTGACAGGAGCAGCAACGGCAGTGAGGACAAGGGAAGTTGCAAGAATCAGTAAACGTATCCTTTTCATATATGATTTTTTCAATATTTGAGCACAAAGGTACGATTTAGTGAGTAAAAAGCCAAAATATTTATGGATTTTTCCGAACAGAAGGGCCTTCTACCTATGGTCAGAAAACAGCGAAAACCTGTCACTCCCCAGAGAAAAAGGCGGTGTATCGCATATTCCCACTATAAACAGTTGTTTCATCAATGCGGTAAGAAAAGCCATTGGCCGACAAGACAAAGAAAAAAGTGGCTAAGGCCGGAAAGCCTCGCCACTCTCTTCTTGCGCATGACAATATATGCTGTGTGAAAGACAGAGAATCAAACCAATACTACCGTAGCACTACGCGCAGCCTGCGCCCCCATCACCAACACTTGGGCGATGTCGGCGGTCTTCGACGGGCCACTGATAAATGTGCCATAACCATAATCATTGAATTGAATCCTCTTATAGGCCTCATGCATGTTGTTCACTATCTCCTTGCGGTCGAGCAAGATGACCAAGTTCTCGGAGATGAAGCAAACGGCTTTCTCCACCATGGTCTGGGGAATCCACACACAGGCATTCTCAGCCACGCCAAACATTCCCTTAATCACTCCCACATCGGTTCCATTGAGTGCTTGTGGCGAGCCAATGGTATCAGGATTGCGGGTGGCGATGGTCACCTCAGGCAGGTTGCTGGCAATCTCCTTGGCATCAGGATACAGTTCCTTGATCAACTGATTGATGTCTTGGTCTTTCTTGAGTTCTACCACCTTTCCTCCCACGTTTTCCGTCATGGAAATGAATTGAACCAATGGGTCGGGGTATGTGATGCCCTTGATGTCGTCGAGACGGGGCATGTCATATTTCTTTATGATGTTTTTCCTGAATTTCGACAGGATGTCTTCTTTATTGCTCATAAATGCTTGGTTTATTGGTTATACCTTTCCTTTTCTCCATAATTCCTGGAAGGAATAACGTGGGAATTTCATCATCTTATGACCATCGGCCCATGGATTGAGTCCGCATTCGATGAGGAACGAGGGAACCCAGTTGGCCATCGGGGCAAACTTCATAGCCGTATTATACAAGCCACTGCTTCCAAAGAGCATCTTCATGCCCTGGCACATCCGCTTCTTCTCTGCATTGGCTGTACCGAAATCATCCAACTGCTGGCGCCATTTATAGATTTGGTCGCCAAGGTCAATCTTCACAGGACATACCGTCTGGCAACTCAGACAGAGCGTGCATGCCGACACATTGCCGCTATGCTCTTTCACATTGCGCAACATGCCAAGGTTGATGCCCACAGGACAGGGGATGAAATCTGAATACGAATAGCCGCCACTACGGCGACAAACCGGACAAGTGTTCATGCACGAGCCGCAACGGCTACACTTCAGGGTCTC
>JAEEGF011283925.1_pt1 | contig 15968 bp, 7 predicted proteins | sample 9134171 | NCBI WGS metagenome assembly JAEEGF01 (sample SAMN16246542, study PRJNA631951) | gut metagenome | biome: gut microbiome; feature: rumen; material: AP-attached | host: Bos | place: Iran: Karaj | collected 2018-10
TCGTAGGTTGTCTCGCCTGAGAGGCCGGTGAGGGTGTAGGGATGGTGGTCGGTGTAGCTTGTGATGCCGTAGCCTTGTGTGAAGCCTATGGGGCCGAACTGCACTTCCCATTGCGTTACATCAGGGTCGCACTGCCAGTCGAGCACCACGCTGTTGCCCTGCAGGTCGCTGTAGGTGAGGTCGGTGACTTCGGGGCACACGGGGGTGGTGAAGGTGATGGTGTCGCTCCAGTCGCCCGGATGGTTGTCCGGGGAGCACTTGGCCTGGACCGCGGCGTGGAAAGTCAGCCCTGCGGGAAGTCCGCTGATTGAGGCGCGGGCAATGATAGAGGTGACAGTGGTGTCGAAGGCTGTATTGAAAATGTGCAGGGTGTAGGAGGTGTTGTTCTCGTCGGGAGTCCAGCGGAACGAGGCTTTCTTGTGTGTGAGTTCAGTGATGTGCATGTTTTCGGGGAAGGCGCAGTCGTGGGGTGAGGTGCGGAAGGTGCCGTAGCTCCACACAGGGGTGCCTTCGTCTGTGCAGACTTTCCTCACTCGGTAGAGGTATTCATGGTTGGTGAATACATTGTCGATTGTGAGGAGTGTGTCGGTGGTGAATACGGTGTCCCACTGGTTGCGTGATAGCAGGCGGTAGTTGACCTCGTAGAGCGAGGCAGTGTCGCCTTGCCAGCGCAGGTTTACGCGGCTGTAGCGCAGGTTGGGCCGTTTGAGACGCACCTGCGGGCAGGAACCGGGCGGGCAGAAGTCGAACACCGCCTGGTTGGTGCAGTGGACAAGGGTCTTGTCGCCGGTGTAGCTGTCGAGGGTCTCAACGGTGTAGGGGTCAACGGCGTTGTGGCCATGGACGACTATGCCGGTTGCCTCGCTGGCGGGGCATATCATGTAGTGTTGGGGCTTGATGGGGTTGCCGTTGTTGAGGACGGCAAGCACGAGGTTGCTCATGCCGTCGTATTCAAAGGGCGACTGCAGTACAATTCTGTTCCATCCTGGGCGCACGGGCATGGGTCCGATGTAGACCAGTTGCAGGGAGGAGGGGTCGATAAAGTCGGACGGGGTGTTAAACCGGCTGTGCCAGGTGTGGCCAAGATATATGCGCGACTCGTTCCGTGAGGAGTAGAATTCAGATGGAGGCCCCAGGTTGAGGTTGATGGCCTGGATGGTGCCGGGACCCGACAACCGGGAGGATTCGTAGATTTGCTGCGAATAGGAGTAGTCGTCATAGGATACAACAGGAAGCAGGCGGGAGATGCTGTCGTATGTCCCAGGGACGGTGCAGTTTGTCAGGATGTCGCTCCGTAGGTCGGCGCACAGAAGGGTGTTGAATGTGTAGCTTTCGGAGGGAGAGGAAAGGCTGCTGTCGCCGCACACGAGCTGCACACTTGCAGTGTAGGTGGATGCCGGGGTGAGGCCGGTGAGCAGGATATGGTTGGAATAGGCAGTGTCGGTAAATGTGTAGGAGGGCGTCTCGTAGGTGGTCTCGCTCGTATAGGTGACTATATAGGTGGCCGCGCTGTCGCCATACCAGGAGAGCGTGGCCTCGGTGTCACCGATGCTGTCGGCCGAAACGTTGAAAGGACGTGGGCAGGGCGTGTGGAAAAAGTTCACCTCGTCAATGCTGACGAGTGTGCCGGTATAGTCGTCCCAGGACAAGCCGGTCTGGTAAATGGCTATGCGACGGATTCCGTGGAGGGTGTCGAGTTCCACGGTGTCGGTCTGCCAGCCTGTCCGCATGGGTATCTCGGCTATAATGTCGAGATCCGATATCGTCCCCCAGGGGGAGACTTCATGTCTGCTGGAGTGAACGACCGGCTGGGCAGGATTGACCATGCACACCACCAGTCTGGCCGAGGTGAGGAGAGTGGCGGGAATGTTGAGTATGCGATAGGAGAAAGCGACACTGCTGTCCAGTGTGCCGGCCGGGGACGCGGTGCCGAAATCAATGTCGCGATACATGACCATGTTGACGGGGACAGTGCTGCTATGGCGGTTGAGCTCTCCTTCCACGGTGTTGAACAGGTAGCCGTGGTGGCTTGTGTCGGCAGGAATGGCGCCGTATCGCCAATGGTATGCCATGTTGCTGCCTTCCTGCCACCGCCGTGCCTCCGTGCTGTCCTCAAAGTCGCAGTAGTATGGCATATGGGCGGGGCTCTGAGTGGTGGCAAACGTCAGCGGCGAATAGGTCCATCCCGAAGTGTCGCCTGTCATCGACACACTGTCGACGGAGCAGATGCTGCGAATATAGACATCGTATTCAGTGGCAGGCATCAGTCCGCTCAACAGCAGCGAGTCAACCGGGACCGTGGCAAAGAAACCGCCCGTGTCGGGGTCGAAGCCCTGACGGCCGTAGGCTATCTGCCATTGGTCGGCAATGCCATTCGGATGCCATGAGATCAAGGCGTGGGTCGAATCAACCTGCGTCGCGGCAAGGTGGTCTGGACGGGGGCAGGATGGCAAATAGTCAACCACAATGTCGTCCAAATAGATGTTTTCACCCTGGGTCTTGAATACGATAAATTCACCTGTACCGGAATAGTGGTCGAAAAAGACTTCGTAGTAGGTGGGAATTTCCGTAGGGTACACTGTGTCGATAGGGGTGAAGGAGTTATGGCTCATAGTGTCCGTGTCCACCCCGACTATCAGATAGGGAGACATTCCACCAGTTTTCCACGCCTTGAAACAGATCTCCGTCCCCTCCAACGCCACACGCTCCCGACGGATTCTCGGCAGATGCATGGTGGCAATAGCCTCCGAGTGGTTGCCCAGACAATTTGATAATCCACCCGATTCTGTTGTATACCGTTCAATATAGATGCAAAAGAAATAGGGTGTACTGCAGCGGGATGAGAATGCCCAGCACGGGGGCAGCGACACATAATTGCGACCCGATGGCTCCCACTGGTCGAAGTTTTCGACATAGGGCAGTTGGTTGATGTCGCCGCAAGGGGTGGTGAACGACACAGGGAACGACCATACGGAGGTGTCGCCCGGGCAGTGGGAGCGAATGTAGACATCGTAGTTGCACGAATGCTGCAGCCCTGTCAGCACAACACTATCGGTAAAAACACCCAGCGTTGTGCCTTCGCCGTGGGCAAAGCCGTGCGGGCCGTACTCAACCTCGTAGTTGCCGGCGTTGCCCCCGTCCCTCCAGTGCACCGTGGCCGTACTGAATGATGCGATGGAAACCGTCACACTGTCGGGCTCGGGGCATTGCGACTCCCGCTCCACCAGTATATCGTCTATGAACATATACGAAAAAGACATGGGTGCCCACAGCGCAATGCGGCCATCGGGACCCGTGTAGTCTCTAAAGTGCACAGTGAAATGTTCCCATCTGTTGTTGTATGACGTGCGGATTGTGTCGTGGGGGATAAAAGTGGGCGCTGCGCTGTCGTATGCCATCACACCGGCCACGACAAAACCCTGCGTGTGACTGTTTGGATTCGGGTGGCGAGTGGCCATTTTCCCCGACAGACGGACATTGTGTGCCTCCACCTCCAACTCGGGGAGGACATGGAATATGTCGTCCCCCATATTGACACATAATCCCTGTACACTGGGCTCGTAGTCCATGTCAAGGTTAACCCGACCTGAAGGGAAAAAGTTCCAGCACGTGGGATTGAAATTCTCAAAGTCCTCATAAAAAGGGAGCTGGCGAGCCAGGCAGGCTGTTGCCACAGTGCAACGGGCCGCCATACGGCTGTCGCAGACCGGACGAAGCGTCACAGCGTAAGTCGTGCCGGGCAGTAGGCCGCTGATAGTGTAGCAAGAGTCGGTGCAGGCATCCGCTGCCACCGAGACTGGGCCGGAAGATAAATTGGCTGTTCGGTAGGAAATCTCCCAGGCTGTGGCAACGGCGGTGTTGGGAATCCATTCCAGGGCAATGCTGCCCGAGTCGCCTTCGGCATAGACAATTGTCGGGGCTGAGCACGAGTCTGTCCCCAACAGAGTGCGCAAAGTCACCGCCGCCCACTGCTGCGGAGCCCCACCGGTCACGCACTCTGCGGCCGAAACCACAATGCTGTAGGTTGTGTTGGGAAGCAGATGGCGCACCACTGCGTGCCGTTCGTGGGTGACAAAGGATTGCAGGGCGGCCGAGTCCGGCGGCAATGCCGCGCCGTTGAAAGCGGGGTAAACCCTTACCACATACGACAGACTGTCACTTACAGTGCCGGGGTGGAAATCCCAGGTTACGCCCGCACCGCGCCGGGCAGTGGCCGCGCAGTTCAGGTTGCATACGCTCCCGCACACGGGTGTGCGCTCAACGGTAACCTTGTCGACAAAAAGAGAATAATTTGTGTATATTTTAAACAACAGTGCCGTATGCGCGCCCGACGGGGGCAGTCCCGCCAGCGGAAACAGCAGCTCATAGGGCTGAGTGGCATTCGTCAGAGGATACCGGCACAGCGTCGTAAACGTCGAAGTGTCGGACGGATTGGTCATAAACCCTGCGCGGACCTCTATCGGTAAATTCATCAGAATACGAGAAGTGGGGATAATGCGCACCCGCAGCTGCAGCGCACCCCCGGAACACAGCGCGCTGTCCACCCGTGGCAGCACAACGCAGGCATATGATGTGTTCGTAATCTTGATGCCTTTGCACTCCTCTGTATTCTCCTCCACAGCCACGCCGGGAGTGGAGATATAAATGCAGCTGGTAGGATTGGCCGTCGAGCCCATGCGGTGCCAGCAAGGCACAAACACCGAGTCCGCCCCCTGCGACACAATCGTGTACTCCTCGAAGTCCTGCACATAAGGCAGCGATGTGATGACGCAGCTGTCGGCCGGGGACTGGGCACGGACAATGTTCGGAAGTATGAATATAAGAAGCAGAAGTATAGTGTGTTTCATGTCTTAAGTGTGTTTATTTCTGTTTACAAATATACATTTTTTTTGCGAATGTTTTTTTTCTTCACTATATATTAGACGTAAAAAAGGCTAAAAAGTGACATACGACCCTATATTTTAACATTTTTTAACCATCTACAAATATTCAATTTTTGTGCGAAAATTTTTTTTCACTATATATTAGTCGTAAAAAAGGCTAAAAAGTAACACTCGACCCCAAACTTTAACATTTTTTAACTATAAATGTAAGTCAGGACACACTTTCAACGTAGTAACGTCGTCATTTATTCGATTTGTATTCGATTCATATTCGATCGTTTTCCCTTTTAAAAGGGAAAAAATGACGAACAAGGAAAGGAGACAGATTGGATAAGGAAGGTCGTTAGAAGGGAGAAAAGAGGGAGGAGAATGGTGAAAAGCGGATTTTGTCGGGCAAGGGGGACGGTTTAGTCGCAGAGGACGTAGATGTCGTCGCGCGGGTTGATAAACAGGACGGGCAGCCGGTGGGGGTTGCGCACGGTGCGGTCTTCCTGCACTCCGGCAAACCATTCCACTACATCGCGGCTGCGGGTGTCGGTGGTGACGGAGATGAGCAGTCCGTGTCCCGCCTGGGCGGCGGCGGTGCATACAAGGGTTTCGGGGAAGAGGGCACGGCCTTCTACCGGGAGGCTGTCGTAGGTGATGCCGAGGTTGCGGAAGAATTTGTCCATGAAGAGGACGTTGTTGCTCCATTTTTTGTTCAGGCCGGTGTCGCTGTAGCGGAAGTGGAGCATGTGGAGGCGGCTGTGGTTGAAACGGGCAAAGTAGCTTGCCCATATCAGTTTCTCTTTGCTCTCTTTGTGGAAATCGATGCTGTAGGCCACGTGGCTGTATGCCTCGGGCGAGGCGAGCGGCTGCTGCACGGTGAGGTAGGCTATCTTGCACTGGGCAAAGTTGTGTATCACTTTGCGCGGATGGACTGGACTGCCGAGGCGCGCTTTGGGGTTGACACCGGCCACGGCCACCACCCCGTTGAGCAGTGTGGGCAGAGCGTTGATTATTTCGCGTGTGTTGCCCTTTATTGCCACGTGGGCAGGGTGTACCTCGGGATGGGCTTTTTCGAGCCTCAGAAGGGCGGATTCCGTCTCGTCGGTGGAGGGCAGGTGGTATCGCGGGTCTTGGATATAGAGAAATATGAGCCCTTTGTTGAGCATGCGGGCAAGGTGGCAGGCATGGCTGACAACGGCTTGCTCCATGCTAAGGTCGGCAAGATAGGCTATGACGAACTGGTCTTTCATCGGATGAGTGTGATGTCGCCTTTGAGGAGGTTTTCAAGCCCTGCCTCGCATTGGATGCGGCAGGTGTAGGTATAGACACCGGGCATGCACCAGTTGTCGTTGTAGCGGCCGTCCCAGCAGTCGTTGATGTCGTGGCTTTCGTATACCTTTTCGCCCCAGCGGGTGTAGATGGCTATGTAGAAGCCGGTGATGAAATCGCCACTGAAACAGAGCCGGTCGTTGATGCCGTCGCCGTTGGGCGAGAATGTGTTTGGAATGGATACATTAGGTCGCCCGCAGATGACTTCGGTGCAATAGAGGGGCAGCTGTCCCGTCCAGGTGCAGCCCAGAGAGTCGGTGACGGTCACGCTGTAGACGGTGAGGGTGTCGGTAGGGGTGGCCACAGGATTGGGCGAGGTGGGATGGTCGAGGGTGTTGGAGGGTATCCAGTTGTAGCGAGCGCCGGGCACCGTGGTGACGTGCAGACGGGTGCTTTCGGTGAGGTAGAGGTGGGTGTTGTCGGCCCATACACTCATGTGGTAAAGCGAGGTGTCGCGGGTGATGACGGTGGTGTCGTAATAGGGACATCCGGCTGTGTCGTGCAGGAGGATTATGTAGGTGCCTTCGCAGAGACTGTCGATGAGGGTGTCGCCTACAGCGTAGTTGAGAATGTTGTAGCGTAGCTGTATAGAGCCCTCGCATGCTTCGGTGCACAGCAGGTCGTGGACATGCTTCTCGATTTTCATGACGGGCGGATCCTGGACAGTGAAGGTGCGCTCGATACGGCAGTCGTGGTGGATGATTACGAGGGTGTGGGAACGATTGCCGGCACTGAGACCCGACAGGATGGAGTCGCCCGGTACGCCGTCCCAGTAGAAAAGTGTTGAGCTGTCCGTCTCGTCAGTGAGGCGGGCTATGGCACGTCCGTCACTGCCTCCCGGACAGGTGGGGGGAATGACGATAAGGGTGTCGAGGGGGTTGATGAACTGGACGATGAATGTGTCGGTTTCGTGGCATCCGTCGAGGGTGGTTATCTGCAGTATATAGGTGCCGGTTTCGGAGACGTAGGGGTTGGCGATGCTGCTGTCGGACACATTGCCCTGTATCCACTGGTAGGAGCAACCCAGCATGGGTTGGGACCCTATCTGCAGGGATGAGCCGTTGCAAGGCATTTGGGTTATGGTGTGGTGTCCGTGGTCGGCAAGTACCCGCACGATATAGTCTGTGGTGTCGGAAGTGGCGCAGCCGTTATCGAGGTAGGCAATGAGGCGTATGCGGTAGCTGCCGGACTGGGTGTAGGTGTGCTGTGGGTTGCGGGCTGTGGAGGTGGTGCCGTCGCCGAAGTCCCAAAGGAATGAGGTGCCGCGGCCGGTGTTGGTGATATTGACGGTGTAGGGTGCACATCCGGCGGGAGGCGCCACGAAGTCGGCTACGGCAAAGTCGTCGTGTATGTTGAGGCGGAAAAGGGCGTTGTTGCAGTTGTGGCTGTTGTTGTGGTTCGACCATGCCCCGTTTGTAGTGGGGAATTCGTCGTTCCCGTAGCAGCTGGCGCAGACACTTTGGTAGAGGGTGGCCATTTTGTCAAAACGGCTGGTGCCGCCGTCCACATGGTCGTAGCCGCCGTTGGAGCCTGAGCCGTGCAGTTCGCCAAAGAAGGTGGCATAGTCGAGGCTGGAGGCATCGGCGGACATGCTCATGATGTAAAAGTCCTGTCCGTCGGTGGTGCTCTGGACGGCGTCGGTGGTGATTTCCATGTCGTATGTGCCGGCCTGGTTCCAGTTGATGCCGCCGCTACCGATGAAGTCGCGCCCCCATCCGGCGGCATAGATACGGTTGCAGATGTCGGCGGCAAAGGCGGTGGGGGAAAGGTTGGGACGCCCTAAGGGGGTTCCAAAGACGGTGGACCATTCAATGGTGTCGAGGTTTGGACGCAGGCGTGCCAAAAGCATTCCGCTGCCCGGGACATTGTAGGCGGCATTGTATATCAAGGTGCTGCCCTGGGCTTTGGTTTGACCGAAGATGAAGACTTCGTTGTGTTTGCCGCTGCGCACGAAGTATATCTGGTCGTATTGGGGTGAGCCAAAGAATGTGCTGGCAATGATGCGGTCGCCGTTGTATGAGATTTTGGTGATGAATCCGTCGGCTGAGCCTCCACCGTAAGCTGGCTGGTAGCTGCCTGGGGTGGTGGGGAAGTTGGGCGAGTTGGTGCCGCCGCACACCAGCAGGTTGTATGAACTGTCGACATCGATGGAGTAGACTGCATCGTCGAAGTTTCCTCCCAGGTAGGTGGACCATATCATGTTGCGCAGGTTGTAGTCTATCTTGAAGACGATGCCGTTTTGCTTCATGAAGGCTAACGGGGCAACACTTCCGGCTGTGGTGGGGAAGTTGGTGGAGAAGGTGGTGCTGCCGACATAGATGTTGTTGAGGTCGTCGGTAATGAGCTCTCCGCGTGCACCGTCGCCGTAGTTGAAATAGAGCGAGTCGTTGCCCAGCATGATTGTCCGGCTGTTGTGGTTGAAGTGTGCGCTGTAGTTGAGGCCGTCGTTTCCGCTGCCTCCGACATAGGTGGAAGCCTGCAGCTGTGTGCCGTCGCTGCTGAATCGGCTGACAAAGATGTCGCTGCCGTTGGGGAAGTTGATGGTTGAGGTACCCTCAAAGGCAAGGCTGGTGCCGCCGTTGAATGAGGTGTCGAATGCTCCCTGGGTGACGGGGAAATCGGATGAGCCTGTGGTTCCGAAGATGACCAGCTCGTCGAAAGTGTTTACATACATGCTGTGGGGCATGTCGGCCTGGCTTCCGCCGAGATAGGTGGCAAAAATCTGTTGGCTGCCAGAGGTGTCGAATTTAAAGATTCCTATATCGGCGTTTCCGTTGGAAGAGATGTCGTAAGCACCCGTTGATACGGGATAGCCTATGCCGAATACAAGCCCTGATGTATAGGTGTTTTTGTGGGCGTCGTAGGTGGCAGTGGTGCCCCAGTTGTCGGCAGTGGAGCCAGTGTAGGTGGAGAAGTGCAGCACGGGGTCGATGACTAACGGCAGCTGGGTGTTGTATTCGCCAAGTGAGAAGCGTACCTCGTTGTTGTGTACCACATACCTGGCGGGGATTTCGCACCGGCCAGTGTCGGTGAGCTGATAGGCATAGGGCCGAAGTTCAACGATTTCTCCAACAGAGGTTCGCAGCACTAAGTTGCCGCTGCTGAGGTAGAGCTTGTCAATGCCTTCGTAGACCATGACAATGTTGCCGGGATTTGCGCCGGGGGCAAGGTAGAAGTTGGTCTTGAGAGCGTGCTGTGCCGCCTGGATGTCCATGTCGATGCCATCATAGAGTCCGTTGTAGTAAACGGTCATATAGTGGCTGAGGCGCGACACCCAGCGGTCGGGATTGTGCCCGTAGTAGTAGTTGTCGTAGCCGCCGTTGGGGTCAGGGTCCTGCCCAGTGACACTGACCGATGAGTTAGAGTTTATAAAGTAAACTTTGTAGGCATGCATGTGGGGGCTCATGGCATGGTGGAAATGCCCCTCTTCATGGTGCGGGGTGATTTCGCGCAAGGCTATGGTGAGGCAGTTGCTCTCGGCAAAGAGGGCGGCATTGTTCATCTGTGCCTTGAAGAGGAAGGGCGCATCCCATTGGCCGAGATTGGCGATGAAATGAGTGCGGCTGCCGGTGCCGAGCGTGTCGCGCTGGCGTGCCATGGCAGGCGAAAGGGTTGTCAACAGCAAGAAAAGCAGCAAAAGGGTGCCCGTCAGGACACCCTTGTTTTGTATATCTGCAGTTCTTCTATTTGAGTACCTCGACAACACCGTTATGTTCTATATTGCCTTGATATCCTTTGCCGGAAAATCTGTAGAAGTAGGTGCCGGACGGGACATTGCTCTTGGAGGGATCCCAGAACTGGTCGTCGCGGCTGATGTTGGTGGCATGGAATACCCGCGATCCCCATTTGTCATAGATGTCAAGTGTGTTGATGGGGTAGGCGAGACCCTCTACAAGATTGAGGATGACAAAGCGGTCGTTGATGCCGTCACCGTTGGGTGTTACGACTGTCGGGAACTGGAGCATATCGTTGATGATGATGATGGTGTTCTCGACCGTGTCGCCACAGGCTATATTCAGTCCACTGGGTCCCTTCTCGTCGTTGCGGGCAATCAGACGTATGGTGTAGTTGCCGGATACATCGCCGCCGCCTTTGGGTGCATCCCATTCGAAAGTGGGATTGACGTCGAGCATGGTTTGGAATGAATTGGGATGGTCTTTGTCATACTGGATTTCCCAGAAGTATTTGACACTGCCATTGTCAGGTGCTGTGTTGTTCTTGAGGGTGATGGAGGGATGCTGCACCGTGGGGAAGACAGGCTCCCAGGAGAAAGAGGCCTTGGGGCTGGAGTGCACGGTGATGAGGTCGGTGTAGATAAGGGAGTCTTTACAGCCCTTATCGCTTTCGACGTAGTATTTCAGGTCGTAGGTGCCTGCAGCATAGGAGTGGCTGGGGTTTCTGAGGGTGGAGTAGGTTCCGTCGCCGAATACCCAGCGGTATTTGTAGCCATAGTCAGTGGTGTTGTCAATATTGATGGTGAAGGGTTCGCATCCTTCAAGAGGATAGACACCGGGGTCGAAACTGGGAATCGGTTGGGGATTTACCGATACGTTGATGGTGTCACGTCCACGACAGGCAAGCTCTTTGTCAAGGTTGATGACTTCCACTACATATCGAGTGTCCTTATAAATGCCTGATAGGGTCTCGATGGTAGGTGTTGACTCTCCTGTGGGCTCCCACATGTATGTGTAATTGGATTTTGCAGTATACTTGTCTGTGGCGTCAAGGGTGATGGTGTTGACTCCGCAGATGATTGTGTCGTTGCCAAGGTTGGGTGTGGGTGAATATACAGAAGAGATATGTGTCAGTGTATCCCAGCGGCATCCGAATTCGTCATAGATTGACAGGAGGATGTTGAAGTCTCCAGCCGTGTCGGGCGACATAATATAGGAGATGGAAGCGTCGCCGGGTTTTTTGTGGATTTGAAGACCACGGTAGATTCCGTCGCGGAAGTCGGTGGCATAATTGGTGTCAGGACGCCATACAACAGAGTCGATACCTACTTGGTATTCGCATCCGCCACCGGCGCTGATACCGCAGATGTCCATTCCCCAGCTGAACACCCAGCCGTTGTCGATTGGCCAATAGTCACACAGTTCAATACTCCATGTTCCGTTGAGGGGGCAGCCTATCAGCTGAGAGAAGTCTTGTGCGGGCAGGTAATAGTTGATCTGCTCTTCGTGGTTGCTCGAGTCCTTGGTATCATGTGTGACGGGCCCGCCATACTGGCCGGCATGGTCGTATCCCGGAGGTATGGGAGCCTGATTGTAGGTGAAGGATGATCTGTACATCGGTGATGCGATGCCTGCATTTTCGGGGTAGGGAGTGATATCGCAGGGGTCACCGGTGACAAATTTATAGTCGCCGTTGCGTGAGAAGCAATAGTTGAAGCCGAGGCCATAGGGATTCTTCAAGGTGTCGCACTTGTTGGGGATACCTGTTCCGTCGATATCTTGATGGTTGTCGTTACCGTTAACCAAATAGGGCATTCCAGTGAAACATCCACCGCCGGCAAATGTGTATGGAGGAACAACCTCACCTACGGGTGCAGAATTTACATCTTTCCATTTGAGGATGGCTCTTCCCTGAGGTCCTGCTTGTTCGTCATAGGTGGGACAGCAGATGGCCAGAGAATAGTCTCCCATGAATGAGTGCTCATAGTTGATACAAATTGAGCAGATGTCTTTTGGCGACGTCACTTTCTTTCCGCCAGGGAATTCGTTGAAGGTCACGGGTGTCTCATAGCAAGAACCACCACCGCATCCTTGGCCGTCGGGAATAAATGACCTTACTTTGTTGACTTTTGAAGTCATCTTCTTGAAGGATATCTCTTTCAGGGTCAGAGTGCCGTTGTCACCGCCATAACCCACACTCACCATTTGGGAGTCTGCGCTACATACGGGCACCAGGTCATAGATTGTTTTAATTGGGTTTTGAGCCAATCGTACTTGGATCTTCCGGAAGTCTCTGGTTACACATCCATGTTCGTCCGTGAGGCTTAGTGTCACTTCATAGCAGTCGACATCTTTATATTTCGTATATAGTGGTGCGTTGGCTCCAATTTCCGATAGGGTGTCGTTTGTACCAAAGGTCCAGTTGAACATGGTTGTCGAGTCGGTTGGATAATACCATCCAGTAGTGTGGGTGTATTCGCCGTGACCGTGGAATATAATGCCTTGTCCTTGGCAAAGCATGGCACCGTCTACCCAACCGATTGTATCCACACTGATGATGCTGTCCGTTTTGAAAATGCTGTCTTCCGTCCACGTGTTGACGGTAAAAGTGACACTGTCTTGCCATACGGTATCATGGCGTGTAACTGATACCGTATCCATTACAAATGTGGTGTCGAATGACTCCGGGAAGGTGACGAATTCGTGACGCGACAGGACATTGCCGTACTTGTCTGTGCGCTCATAGATGGAGTCAATATAGGTATATACCATCTCGCATGCACGGGCACAGGTGAACTCAAGGAAGAAACCTGTTGCAGTAAATGTGCTGTCATGCATTTTTGTACGGAAACGTACCGTTATCAAGTGTTCGGTGTTGGTGGGAGAAATGGTGAACAGCAGTCCATCACGTGACGTGTAACAGTTGTTCATTTTCACCAGCAACGGGGCACTGGGGCTGCCGCCATCGTAAATATACAATGTATCTTGGCAGTCGATGTCAAAACTGTGGATTAATACGCTCAAATGGGCATTAGTGTCCATAGAGTCGCATACACCGCCTGATACAATGTAGTAGTCGTGGCCGCCAACATAAGGATTGGCGTTGTTTCCACTCTCGTCATAGAGGTATGTGGGAGCGGAAATACCGTCAATGGTATCGCCGTTGGTGTTGGCATCGAGCGTGATTTCCGTGACACCGCTGATTTGTGCATGAAGACTCATGCCCCCTATCATGAACAAAAGTGCCACAAATAATGCTAACTTTTTCATATTGCTTACTTTTTTAAATTATCTAACCAATGTCATGCCTTGTCCAGTAAGAGCTACTGTTTATAATGTTCAGGGTTATCGGTACGGTCGGCCATCTCAATTCTTGTGCGGACTGCAAGGTATTTCCTCGGACCCTTCTGTAGTCTGAAGTAAATGGTGTAGTCGTAGTGCTTGAATTGAAAATCCTGGAAATCGTACTCCCAATAGCTGAGATGATCCAGATCCACAACAAAGTCGGCGCTGGGATGCTGTTTTGTCACCAGGTTGGTGAGCTCAGTGAAATTATATACAATGGCGTTCTCGGGGATCTTGTCCACCATATAGAATGCATTGCGGGAGTAGTGGCAACGCCATTCTAACTTTCCTTCGGGATACTCGTTAGAGTCTATCTGGTTGATAAGGAAGTAAGGGCGTACAATCTCGTTGCAGTCCTGTGCTTTCAGGCTGCCCCATAGTCCCATTGCCATGCATGCCATCGCAAATAAAACAATCTTCTTCATAACAATTAATTTTAGTTGTTAAACTTTGAATTTTTTCGCCTTTTACTATATAGAGTCGTTGGGTGCGTTTTGGATACCCCCCTACCCCTATTATTTAACTTTTTTTATGACTTTTTCTGCAGTTTCTTCACCAATGCCATCAAATATCCCAGAACGATGAAGCCTCCGGGGGCAAGGATGAAGAGCAGCATGCCGTCGTTGCCACCGATGATGCTGTGGCCGAAAACAGCGCCGGCACCCAGCAACTCGCGCACAAGGCCGATCAGTGTCAGTGCCCAGGTGAAGCCCAGACCCATAAACAGGCCGTCGAGCAGCGAATGCCACACATTGTTCTTCGAGGCGAAGGCCTCGGCGCGTCCCAGCACGATGCAGTTCACCACAATCAGCGGGATAAACAGACCCAGGGTTTCGTACATGTCTGGCATGTATGCCTGCATCACCATCTGCACAATGGTCACAAAGGTGGCGATAACAACGATAAAGGCCGGGATACGCACTTTGTCGGGTATCATCGATTTAAGCAGCGAGATGACAATGTTCGACATCAGCAGGACAAACGTCGTTGCCAGTCCCATCATCATGCCGTTCACGGCCGATGTGGTGGTGGCCAGTGTGGGGCACATGCCCAGCACCAATACCCATGTCGGGTTTTCTTTGATAAGGCCGTTTTTAATAATATCTGAAGCTTTCATTATTCAGTGCCTCCTTTCTGGAATATTTCGTAAGCGTTGTTAATCAGTTCGCAGAAGGCGCGCGAGGTGATGGTGGAACCGCTGATGGCGTCCACTTCGCCGCCGTCCTTTTTCACTTTCAACCCAGTCGAGGGGTTCTTGCCTATGACATCGCCTTTGTTACCCTTCTGGAACCATTCTCCGGCTTTGGCTCCAAGGCCGGGAGTCTCGGCGGTTTCCAGAATCTGGTAGCCGGAGATATTGCCTTCGGCGTCAAATCCAACCATGGCACCCAAGTGTCCGCCGAAGCCCTTTTCCGTGCTGGCCTCAATGGCCATGCCCACCAGGTTGCCGTCGGCACCGTAGGCTTTGGTGCATGCCGTGCCGTCCACAACGGCTTCTTCCAGTCTGTCAAAAGCGGGCAGCACAGCCTTCACGGCTGCCTCTTTCTTGGCTTTCTGTGCCTGCGCAATGGGTTCTGCCGTCACATAGCTGACAAAGGCCAGTGCGGCTGCCGCCACCACTGCAATAACCGTCAGCGACAGCAGCATATTGATGAGTGAAGATTGAGCTTTCTTTGCCATAATCATTCAGTTTTTACAGGTTTAACATGCAAAGCGTGCAGGTTTGCACCAGCGGTTGATGAGCGGGGTGACACTGTTCATCAGCAGTATGGCAAACGAAACACCTTCGGGGTAGGCACCCCAGTTGCGGATAATGATTGTCAGCAGGCCGCATCCCACGCCGAAAATCAGCTGGCCGCTCTTGGCCATGGGCGACGTCACCATATCGGTGGCCATGAAGCAGGCGCCGAGCATGATGCCGCCGGTGCAGATGGTCATGAGGGGATCCATATTGGCAGCGGGGTCGATGAGCCACAGGATGCCGCTGAAGAGGAAGGCAGTGCCGATGAAGGCCACGGGGATATGCCAGCTGATGACCTTGCGGCACAGCAGGTAGATGGCGCCGAGAAGGACGGCGAGGGCCGATATCTCACCCATCGAGCCGCCTATATGGCCCAGAAAGGCATCCCACAGGGTGACGTCGGCCGGCAGGGCTCCCTCCTTGAAGGCTCCGAGGGGGGTGGCACCGGTGGCCACGTCGAAGTCCATCGTGAAGCCGGGCACAGGCCAGGTGGTCATCTGCACAGGGAACGAGATGAGCAGGAACACACGGCCCACCAAGGCGGGGTTGAAGGGGTTCTTGCCCAGACCGCCGAAGCTCATCTTGCCGATGCCGATGGCCACGAGGGCACCGATTATCACTATCCAGAACATGCAGGGAGTGGCCGGCACGTTGAAGGCCAGCAACAGGCCGGTGACAATGGCCGAACCGTCCCAGATGGTGGTGGGCTGCTTGAGGATGAATTTCTCTATAAGCCACTGGAAGAGGACACAACTGGCCACCGACACAAGGCTCACCAGCAGTGCGTTGATGCCAAAGAAGGCAATGGCGACCAACAACGCCGGCACAAGGGCCAGATTGACGCGCCACATGATTTTCTTTGTCGACTCGTCGCTATGCACATGGGGCGAGCCCGATATATTCAATAGGTTCATATCTTATATATATTGCGTTATCGTGTTATTGCGTTATCGTGTGAGTGGTTTCCTGACACATTCACATTTTCACTCATTTACACATTATTTCTTG
>JAEEGF011136433.1_pt1 | contig 15967 bp, 10 predicted proteins | sample 9134171 | NCBI WGS metagenome assembly JAEEGF01 (sample SAMN16246542, study PRJNA631951) | gut metagenome | biome: gut microbiome; feature: rumen; material: AP-attached | host: Bos | place: Iran: Karaj | collected 2018-10
ACACTTCGCAGTAACTATGTCGACGAAGTGTTTGAGGCTTTTGACGGTAAGTTATGGATTCGTCAGAACATGAACTATACTGTCTACGACCCAGTCACTGAGAAATTTGACCGTCACCCAGAGTTGTGGTTGCGTGAACATGGTGTGAAGGGTGGAATAGAGAAACTCTTCATTGATTCCCATAAGGATTTCTGGGTGAAGTCGTATGATGAGGGCTTTTGGCATTTCAATCCCCGTACGGGAAAAATCAAGCAGTGGCATTTAGGCTATGGTCCCCAGGAGTTTAATAACGACTTTGGTGTCAGCACTTTTGTTGAGTATGGCAAGTGTGTGCTTGTTTCTTCTTTTAATGGTGAGATATTCTGCTTTAACCGTGAGGATGACAGAATCAGTTGGAAGAGCAATTACTTGCGTAAGCGTGGCTTTACCAACAATCAGGATTGTAAGTTGCGTGTTGACAGATTTGGCAATCTTTTTGTGGTTACCACCCGGTCAACCTTTGTAAAAACCAATAGTGCTGTTCCCCGTTGGTATCATACGCTGCCTGACTATCTGCGCTCCGTCGGTGTTGATACAGACCTTTCTGAAGTGGAGAGCGTTTGGGATGTGAAATTCGACAAGAAACATCGCATGTGGCTGGCAACCGACCATCATGGTCTGATCGTTATCGACTTGAAGACAAAAGAGTTGCGCCAGTTCTTGCACGACAAGCACGACGATACCTCCATCAGCGAAAACACCCTTCGTATTATCTATCCCGACCAGATGGGCCGTATGTGGTTAGGTTCCTATTTGAATGGTATCAGTTGCTATACAGAGAGTAGTTCCAATTTCCGCAATATTGAATTAGGTAATATTAATACGGTATGTGTTGATAAGGCAGGTAAATACTGGCTGGGCACCAACGACGCAGGTATTATGTGCTTCGACCCGGTTACCGAAGAGAAAGTCATCTATGATAAGAGCAATAGTGGTATAGGTTCAAATACGATGGTTTGCTCGCTGTCGTCACGCGATGGTTCAATCTGGTTCGGTACCTATGAAGGCGGACTCATCCACATCAAGAACGGACAGGTGACCAATTACCGGGCGACAGGCAAACCGACCGATTTGGCAAACAACAATGTGTGGTCGCTCTATGAAGACCAGTGGGGTAATATTTGGATAGGAACACTGGGAAGCGGTGTGCAGCGCCTGAACCCACGAACAGGTAAGTTCGGTGTTGCCATCTCCACCAAGAACTCCATACTGCCCAGTGACTATATTTCGACCATTAATCGTACCCAGAAAGGCTGGTTGATGGTATCTCATTCATTCTACTATTCTTTGATCAACCCCAAGACGCTGAAGGTGATTAATCGCAGTTTTGCAGACAATCCTGATAATGTCACTACCACGGAAATTTCTATCAATGCTATGCAGGATAGTCGCGGATGGGCTTGGCAAGGCTCTTCATCGGGTGCTACGATATGGAATCCCAAAGAGAATAAGTTCTATCTGATTGATATGCGTTCCGGTCTTTATGGCTCTACTGTGAATGGTATGATAGAAGATGAGCGTCATACAATGTGGTTGGTGACCGATCATGGTGTTACTAACGTAATACCCCAGCAGGAAAAGGATGGCCGTTATAAGTTTATAGTTCGTACCTATAATAATAGAGATGGTTTGCAAAACGGTCCTTACAACCAGCGTTCCATCTGTTTGACACCTGATGGTAAGTTGCTGTTGGGCGGACAGGGTGGATTGGACATTATCGATCCTCGCAAGATGGGTAAGGGACGAGGTATAGAGCGTCCCGTGTTCAGTGGTCTGAAGATTTCGGGTTATCCAGTTGCTGTCGGAGAGAAAATTAATGGCAGTGTCTTGTTAGACGAGGCAATAGACTACTCTGACGACCTGACCTTGAGCTACAATGACGAGTTTACCATCGAGATGGGCAGTAATAGCGGAGAACCCCACAACCGTTCCCGTTTTATCTATAAGATGGACGGATACAGTGATGTTTGGAAGATGACGGAAGAGGTGAATCCGAATATTACCTACCAAAGTCTTCGTGCTGGCTCCTATGACTTATGTGTTCGCATGATGAATGACGACGGCACGATGGGTTCCTATGAACGGCGAATAGGTATTAACATTCAACCGCCTATCTGGCGCGCCCGTTGGATGATGCTGCTCTATATGTTGCTGATAGCTATCGTAGCCTGGTTCTGGCGCAAGTGGTATATGAAGCGTCAACAGCGCAGGCTTGATGCAGAGATTCTGATCCGTGAGACGGAGAAATATTCCTGGATGGCAGAGATGCGTCGCAAGATGGCAGAGGAAGGAATCAACATCCCCGAGCATCAGGTCGTAGAACAGCAACAGGTAGAACTGAACCTGAAACAAAATGATTTGGTGGCTTACATCAAGCAGATATGCCACGATTTCAAAGCTCCTGACCATCTGTCGTATAAGTTGTCAATTGTGGCTGCTGTCGATCAACTCGAAGTCCTGTTTGACGCAGAGGCATTAAAGCAGGCGCTTTATATCCTTCTCACCAACTCGGTGAAATTTGCCCCGTCAGAGAGTCGTATCAGTGTGGGCATTGCGCGTATGGCTAACGGTGATGCCCAGTTGCAGATTGCCGATAATGGTATTGGTGTTCCTGAACAAGTTCGTGAAACCATGTTCGAACCGATGATGGAGGGCGAGGGTATTGGTCTTGACAAGGTGAAGGCAGTGATAGATGCTCATCATGGCACCATCCGTATGGAGGACAATCCCGGTGGCGGTTCCATCTTCTTTATCACATTACCTGCTGGCGACATAGTAGAAGAAGCAGAAGTTATAGAATAAAACCATAAATTAACATGAAACAAATGAAAAAATTGGTAGTGAGTGTATTGCTCGGAATGTCAGCTTCCCTTTGGGCAGCCGATTATCATGTGGATGGCAATTTCATCACTATCCCAGTGAAAGAAGTGAAGGCAGGAGGTGCCAAGGTAGTACGCCTGCAAGTAATCAACGACAACATCATCCGAGTACAGGCTACTTCGGAGAGTCAGTTACCCCAGAAGCAAAGTCTGATGATTGTGGCGCAGAAGGCACAGCCGAAGTTCAACGTTAAGCAAGACGACGATAAGGTGTGCGTAAAAGCTCAGAATGTTGAGGCTCGTGTAGATGTGAAATCTGGAAAGATTACTTTCTACGATGCGTCAGGTAAAAAACTGCTCAAGGAGTCGGACAACGGCAAGCAATTCAAGAATTTCACAGTTCCTGAGCGTGAGTATGGCATCAAGGGTGGTGCTCAATTGACTGAAGCCATGAAGCATGGTATTCAGTGGCAGATGAAATTTGACAGTCCGGAAGACGAGGCTTTCTACGGACTCGGACAGCACCAGTCCGAGGAGTTCAATATGAAGGGCAAGAACGAAGACCTGTTCCAGTATAATACCAAAGTATCGGTTCCTTTTGTTCTCTCCAATAAAAACTATGGTATCCTGTGGGATTCCTACAGCTACTGCCGTTTTGGTAATCCCAATGACTATCTTCAGCTGAATCGTGCTTTCAAACTTTACGACAAGAAGGGAAAAGAAGGTCATCTGACTGGTACCTATGTTGATAAGGATGGCAAGAAACTGGTTCGTGACGAAGATTCCGTCTATTATGAATATGGTTTCCCTGCCACTTCAGAGATAGCCGTTAAGACGGACAATGGCGGCATCAAGAATTTCCCCAAAGGCTTCAACCTGCAAGGTGCCAATGTCGTCTATGAAGGATTTATCCAGCCTGAGTGCTGTGGAAAGTGCGAAGGCAAGCAACAGCTCTATCAGTTTATTCTTTACTATTCTGGTTACGTGAAGGTGTATATCGACGGCAAGGAGGTCGTTCCTGAACGTTGGCGTACAGCCTGGAACCCCAATGCCTATAAGTTTGCCACCCAGTTGGCAAAAGGCAAGAAGGCTCAGTTGCGTATCGAGTGGAAACCTGATGGCGGCGAGGCCTATTGTGGTCTTCGTGTGGCAGAGCCTCGTAGTGAGGAAGAGCGCGGCAAGCTGAGCATCTGGAGTGAGATGGCTCGTGATATGGACTACTACTTCATTGCCGGTAAGAACTTCGACGATGTGATTTCGGGTTATCGTACACTGACAGGTAAGGCAGCCCTCTATCCTAAGTGGGTGCTTGGCTTCTGGCAGAGTCGTGAGCGCTACAAGACTTCTGGTGAGATAGAGGAAACACTGGCTGAGTTCCGCAAGCGTCATATTCCTATTGATAATATCGTACAGGACTGGAACTACTGGCCTGAGAACCAGTGGGGCAGCCATCAGTTTGAGGCTTCTCGCTATGCCAATCCACAGGCTATGCTCGACAGTGTACATGCCATGCATGGACGTTTCATGATCAGTGTGTGGCCGAAGTTTTATGTGAATACTGATAATTACAAGGAATTAGACAAGAAAGGATGGATGTACACACAAGCCGTCAAGGACGATATTCACGACTGGGTGGGTCCTGGCTATGTAGCCGGTTTCTATGATGCCTATGATGCCGGAGCCCGTAAGATGTTCTGGCGTCAGATGGACGAGAATCTCTATTCTAAGTATAATCACAATGGTGTAGCTGGTGTGGATGCCTGGTGGATGGACGCCTCAGAGCCCAATGTCCGTGACTGCACACCGATGTGGTATCGTAAAGCGCTGAGCGGTCCTACTGCTCTTGGTACTTCTACCGAATTCTTTAATGCTTACTCAACAGTGAATGCTGATGCCATCTATAATGGTCAGCGTAGTGTATGGAAGGGTAAGGACAATGAACCTCGCGTGTTCTTGCTCACTCGTAGTGGTTTTGCTGGTGAACAGCGTTTCTCTACAGCAACATGGAGTGGCGATATCGGTACCCGTTGGGAAGATATGCGCGCTCAGATGACGGCTGGTCTTAACTATTCTATGTCGGGTATTCCTTTCTGGGGAATGGATCAGGGTGGTTTCTGCGTCGAGAATCGTTATGTGGCAGCTCAGCAGTTGTTTGACAAGAGTGGTGTCGAGAACGAGGACCTGAAAGAATGGCGTGAGTTGCAGACCCGTTGGAACCAGTTCGGTGCCTTCATCCCTCTGTTCCGTGCTCATGGTCAATGGCCTCTTCGTGAAATCTGGAACATTGCTCCTGATCATCATCCTGCCTATAAGTCGTTTGTTTACTACGACAAGTTGCGCTATCGCCTGATGCCTTACATCTATTCTATGGCAGGATGGGCTCATTTCAAGGATTACACCCTTATGCGTGCATTGGTGATGGACTTTAACGGTGACAAGAACGTAGAGGATATTGGCAATCAGTGGATGTTCGGTCCTGCTCTGATGGCTTGTCCCGTAGGCTATTACAAGGCTCGCAACCGTAGTGTCTATTTCCCAGAGCAGTGTGGCTGGTACGACCTCTATACAGGTGAATATATCCAGGGTGGTCAGCGCCTTGTTGTGGATGCTCCCTACGAGTGCATTCCTGTCTATGTCCGTGAAGGTGCCATCATCCCCTTTGGTCCTGAAATGGAATGGAGCGACGAGAAACAGGCAGAGCTGATCAATCTCTATGTGTATGCTGGTCAGAACGGTGCCTTCCAACTTTACGAGGACGAGGGTGTGAACTACAACTACGAGAAGGGTAAGTATGCCACTATCGACATTACTTATGATGATGCTTCACGCACAGTGAAGATAGGTGCTTGCAAAGGCCAGTTCCCTGGTATGCTCAAGCAGCGTCGCTTCAATGTGGTACTGATCTCGAAGGATGCTCCAAAGGCGCTTAACCTCGAGAATCCTGAAGGAAAGCTTGTCCAGTATAATGGCAAGGAAATCAGTGTAAAACTTTAATATAATAACCAATCCCATTCGCCTATGAAAAAGAAATGGAAATTGATGGAGAACAGAGTGGTGATGCAGCTGCTGACTTGGTTAGGCATCGGCTCTACCTCACTCATCTTTATGGCTTGCTACGGTCCGGCTCCTCGAAACTATCAGGTGGTTGAAGAGGAAGACTCAACCATAGTGATGGTGGGCGACAGTGTCGTTTTGTCTGTTGATGCCAAAGAAGATGTGGCAGTGACAGACCAGAAACCCGAAGGTGAATAACCCATTGGTATGAAGGCGACACCATTAACCCTGAAAAAGAGAATCGCCTTGGAACTTTGGCGAAAACGCGAACAGAACATGCTGCAGGATCATCCCCTGCAGCAACTGTTCTGGGAGTGTACCTTGCGCTGTAATCTGCGTTGCCGCCATTGTGGCAGCGATTGTAAGACACTCTCCGGCACTCAGGATATGCCAAAGGACGATTTTCTGCGTGTGCTCGACAGTGTGGCGCGTCGTTGTGATCCCCATCAGGTGTTTGTGGTCATCTCCGGTGGCGAACCGTTGATGCGTCATGATTTGGAAGAGTGCTGTGCTGCTATTTATGCCAAGGGATTTCCTTGGGGAATGGTGACCAACGGACTGCTTCTTTCAGCTCAACGCCTGGAGGGACTGCTGAAGGCTGGTATGCACTCAGTGACCATCAGTCTTGACGGACTGGAGGAGGATCATAACTGGATGCGGGGCCATGAGGAAAGTTTCCGACGAGTCGATGAGGCTATCTCCATGTTGGTCGGCCTGTCTCAGATTTCGTTTGATATCGTTACCTGTGTCAATCGCCGAAACTATTCCAAGCTCTCCGCTTTGCGCGAGTATCTGATAGGTAAGGGAGTGCGTCATTGGCGCATCTTCACCGTCTTTCCCGTTGGTCGTGCAGCCAATGATCCCGAATTGCGTTTGTCTGACGACGAGTTCCGGGGAGTTTTCGAGTTTATCCGCCAGACCCGTCAGGAAGGACGCATCCATCTCAGCTATGGCTGCGAGGGCTTTTTGGGTAATTACGAGGGTGAGGTGCGCGACCATCTGTTCACCTGTCAGGCAGGTGTCACCATCGGTTCCGTGCTGGTTGACGGTTCTATTTCTGCCTGCACCAGCATCCGCAGCGACTATCATCAGGGAAATATCTACGAAGACGATTTCATGGATGTATGGGAACACCGTTTCCTGCCTTATCGCAACCATGACTGGATGCGTCGTGACGCTTGTGCCGACTGTTCCTTATTCCGTTATTGCCAGGGAAATGGCATGCATCTTCGTGATGGCGACGGCAGGTTGTTGCTGTGTCATATTAAACGTTTGTAATTTTTCGCTGCTATATGATTGCATATTAAAATAAAAGATGTATCTTTGCAGGTATGAAACTAAGATATTTAATACTAACCATAGCAGTGCTCGCCTCGTCAGTTTCAGCACATGCCGACAATTCTTCCGATTATAAGCAGTCGAAGGAATATCTGACCCTTCGTGACTCTGTGCATCATACCTTTAATGCAGGCGACAGTGCACGCTTCTTCAAAGCTGTCAGCGCTTTGGAAGATTATCTTTCCCGACAGGGGGATGTTCATGCATACTATACCCAGCGTTGTAATGAAATTGTGTTCGAACTGAACCAGCAGCGCATCTTTGAAGCGTATAAGCTGGCCACCCAGCTGTCGCGAGAACTGACGGAGAAGAAACTCGACAAGGAAATGTATATGGCCATCAATATGATGGGACATGTCTATAACTATTGTGGCGACAAGAAAAGTGCGAAACAGTGTTTTTGGGATGTGATACGTCGTATGGAGCAGGAGGGCTATTTAGAAAGCGAACCGCCTATCTACATGAATCTGGTCAACATCCTGATGACTGAGAATCCGCAAGAGGCCATGCGACTGATTGACCAAGCTGTAGCCATTGCCCAAAAGACCCAGCCGGAGCGCGTTTTCGATATCGAGGCCCGTCGCACGTTGGGCTATTACACCTTAGGCGACACGCAGCGCTTCATGGAGGGCTACGAGGCTTATCGCCAAGGTTTGGAAAAAGGCTTGTCCACCGTTCATGGTCGTCGATTGGATATTTATTATCAGACTTTGTTGGGCAATATTGACGAAGCAGTGCGAATGGCAGGCGAAAACAAAGAAGATCCCTATGAGACACAGGCCGAGATACTGTCTCGTGCAGGTCGTTGGCAAGAGGCTTTTGAGGCGCTTAAGAAGGGTACAGCCGAAACAGACTCTATCAACAGTTTGCTGCTCAGCAGTTCTATGCAAGGTATTCAGAACGAGTTGAAAGTCTATGAAGCCGAGCGCCATGTTTATCGTTTATGGGTATATGGTCTGGCTTTCATCATCCTCCTGTTGCTGTTGCTGATAATGGCCTATATCTATATCTTACAAATGCGTCGCCGCCACTGGCGAGAGATGGAGAAAGCCTACCAGCGCGTGCTGGAGTCGGACAAGATGAAGACGGCATTTATCAAGAACATCAGCCATGAGGTGCGCACTCCACTTAACATTATCAGTGGCTATGCACAGGTCATTGCCGATCCCAATTATGATGTCAGTCCCTATGAGCGCCATCGTATTGCCGAGACGGTGATGGACAACACCCACCGTATCACGAAGATGGTTGACGAGGTCCTTGAAATGTCATTGAACGAGACTTCTGGCGAAGAATACAAGCTGACCTCAGTGCCCTGCAACGACTTGCTACGTCGCTTGTTGTCCGATTTCCAGAAGACGCTTCCTCCCACGAAGACCCAGTTCCGCTTCGAGACATCTGTTGACGATGATTTCACCTTCGACACCAATGAGGGGGTACTGCGTCGCATCATCAATCCTTTGCTCGAAAATGCTGAGAAGAATACCGAGGCTGGTGTGGTCACCCTGCGTTGTGCCTCTGACGACGCTCATCTGCTGCTGCAGGTGGAAGACACAGGTTGTGGTATTCCTGCCAACGAGGCAGAACATATCTTTGAGCGTTTTGTAAAACTCGATAATTTCAAGGTGGGCGTGGGTCTCGGACTGCCTTTAAGTCGCACCATGGCAAACCGATTGGGCGGAACAGTACGCCTCGACACCAGCTATGCAGGTCCTGGTGCTCGTTTTGAAGTAGAAATTCCCATTCATCCATAACATAAAGCATAATTTTATGAAAAGACTGTTTTTTCTTAGTGTAGCCTTGATGGCTATCTCCCTGTCTATGCAGGCCCGACAACGTGATAATTTTGATAAAGGTTGGTTGTTCATTTTGGGCGATTCGGCTCAGATGGCCACCCCGGCGTATAACGACAGTCACTGGCGAAAGCTGAGTCTTCCCCACGACTGGGCAATTGAAGGCGATTTTTATGCTGGTAATCCCAGCGGTGCTGGCGGTGGTGCTCTGCCTGGTGGTATCGGCTGGTACAGGAAACACTTTCTCCTCGATTGTGAAGCGGAGCCTGGTGGTCGTTACTTTATCGAGTTTGATGGAGTATATATGAACTCGACAGTCTATGTCAACGGACAGGAAGTGGGGCATCGTCCTTATGGCTATTCGAGTTTCGAGTATGATATTACGAAATATCTGAAACGAGGAGATAATGTCATTGCAGTGAAGGTTGACAATTCCGACCAGCCTAACTCGCGCTGGTATTCCGGATGCGGTATCTATCGCCATGTGTGGTTAACAAAGACCAATGCTGTCCATGTGAAACACTGGGGAGTTCATGTCCAGACAGATGCCAAGACAGGACAGATAAAGGTTGAAGCTGATGTGGAAGGAAACAATTATAAGGTACGTAACACCGTCTATGATGCATCAGGTAAGGAGGTGGGTTTAAAGGTCAAGAATCCCCATCTATGGTCGGTAGAGGATCCTTATATATATAAGGTTCGCACGCAAGTGTTGGTTGGTGGAAAGGTTGTCGATGAGGTATGGACGACGACGGGCTTCCGTGATTTTAAGTTTGATGCGGCGACAGGCTTCTGGCTCAATGGCAAGAATTTTAAGTTGAACGGAGTCTGTGAACATCACGATTTCGGCTGCCTGGGTGCTGCAGTCAACGAGGACGCTATGCACCGTAAGCTCTCGAAGTTGAAGGCGATGGGTGTCAACAGCATCCGTTCCTCGCATAACCCTCCAGCTCCGGAGTTGCTGAATATGTGCGATACGATGGGCATCATCGTGATGGATGAAAGTTTTGACATGTGGCGACGTAAGAAGACTGCTGGCGACTATGCTCGTTTCTTCGAAGAGTGGCATGAGCGTGACCTCACAGATCTGATACTCCGTGACCGTAACCATCCAAGTATTTTGATGTGGTCTATTGGTAATGAGGTGTTGGAGCAGTGGTCGAGTGCTGACGCTGATGAGCTGACACTGGAACAGGCGAATCTGATTCTAAACGCAGGCCACGACGCCTCTACGCTGGCTCATGGTGAGGAGATGAGCCCTAACTCTCTGTTGACGCGTCATTTGGCAGATATCGTGAAACGCTATGATACGACACGACCTGTCCTTGCCGGTTGTAATGAGCCTGATCCCAATAACCACCTCTTTAAGAGTGGTGCCATTGACATCATTGGTTTCAACTACCACCACCAGTGGGTGAAGGATGTGCCTAAGAAATTCCCTGGCAAGCCATTTATCTTCTCAGAGAGCGTATCGGCATTACAGACACGTGGGTATTATAAGATGCCTTCCGACGAGATAACGTGGGCACCGCAGGAGTGGTGGCTCCCTTATACCGATCCTTCTTATATGTGTTCTGCGTATGATAATATGCATGCGTCTTGGAGTTCTACTCATGAAGAGACATGGGATGTGGTGAAGCACAATGCCTTTGTGGGTGGACAGTATATCTGGACAGGTTTTGACTATATCGGTGAACCGACACCTTATGGTTTCCCTGCCCGTTCCTCCTATTTCGGTGTCATCGACCTCGCCGGTTTCCCGAAGGACACCTATTATATGTATCAGAGTGAGTGGACAACGAAACCCGTGTTACATCTCTTCCCTCATTGGAACTGGTTGGAAGGTCAGCAGATTGATATGTGGTGCTATTATAACAATGCTGACGAGGTGGAGTTATTCATCAATGGCAAGAGTCAGGGCGTACGTCGTAAGACGGGAGAACAGCCAGAGGGGCGTTATGATATGCACAATACGAAGGCGAAGCTGAATTCAGAATATCATGTTGGTTGGCGTGTCACCTTTAATCCTGGTGAAGTCAAAGTAGTGGCCCGTAAGGATGGCCATATCGTTGGTGAACAGACGATTAAGACAGCAGGTGCGCCGGCGAGAATCCGCCTCTCGAAAGACTATCAGGGAAAGAACACTACCTTTATTACAGCCGAGGTGGTGGATAAGGACGGTAACCTTTGTCCATGGGCAGATGATATGATTTATTTTATTAGCGAAGGCGATGGAAAGATTCTGGGTACAGACAATGGCTGCCAGACCTCGATGGAGAATTTCAAGGCTCCCCAGCGCAAGGCTTTCTTTGGCAAGTGCATGGTTGTGGTAAGTGGCAATGGATCGATAACTGCCAAGTCGCCGATGCTACAATCTGATGTGATAGAATTTAAAGTAAAGAAATAAGAACAATGAAAAAGACTATTTTAACCATAACTTGCCTGTTGGGTGCCTCAATGGCAGCGCAGGCGCAATTGCAGACTTCGGCAGGCATCCAGTACCTGCAGTGTATGCCAAAAGACCAATCGGGCGATTTCTCTGACCTGAGTAATACTTATTTCCTGGCTGATTCCCTGGCTTCGTTCGACGTGGCGAAGGGTGAAGGTCAACTGAATTGGAAACGCTATCGCCTCTCACCCCGTCAGGCATTCAATTTGAATGGCTACTGGCCGGTGCGGATGCATACGCTCGATTTCCCTGATACAGAATATGATAACGACCCCAATCTCTCCTTTAAGATTGATTTCGTCAGCCCCCGTTGTGTGCGCATCCGTATGGCCACATCGCCCATCCAGGCTCCACGCAGCGACAGCGAGAGCGTGATGTTGGCGGGTCCTGTGCCTGTTACGTCGGCTTGGAAGGTTGTTAGCGATGGGAAAACCATTGCATACAAGACGGAATATGGCAGCATTGAGATTCAGAAATATCCTTGGCGCTTGGTGCTGAAGGATAAGCACGGCAAGGTGATGACGCAGACACGTCATATCATCGACAACGACTCGTCGCAGGTGAAACTGCTGCCTTTCTCGTTTATCAAACGCGGTTCCGACAACTCGCGCAGCATCAATCCCGTGCTGACCATTGCTCCAGGCGAACGTATCTACGGATGTGGTGAGTCGTTTGGTGCACTCAATAAGGTGGGGCAGAAGGTACAGATCATGGTGACCGACCCCCAGGGCCCCGAAACCGACGGACAGTATAAACCCGTGCCCTTTTTCTTCTCCAATCGTGGCTATGGCATTTTCATGCATACCTCAGCCCCGGTTACAGCCGACTTCGGAGCCTCTTACATCGGAGCCGACCGCCTCTTCATGGCCGACGAACAGCTGGATATGTTTGTGTTCTTTGGCGAACCTAAGGATATTCTCAATGAATATACCAATATTACAGGAAAGAGTCCCATGCTGCCCCTGTGGACGTTCGGCACCTGGATGAGCCGTATCACTTACTTCTCACAGGAAGAAGGACTGGATATTGCCAAGAAACTGCGTCAGCATAAGATTCCCTCCGATGTTATCCACTTCGATACAGGTTGGTTCGGTGTTGACTGGCAGTGCGACTACGAATTTGCCAAAGACCGTTTCAAGGACCCCAAGGGAATGCTCGACCAGATGAAGCGCGACGGCTTCCACACCTGTCTGTGGCAGTTGCCGTATTTCACTCCGAAGAACCGTTTCTTCCGCGAGATAGTGGATGGTGGTATGGCTGTCCGTAATGCTGCTGGCAGTCTGCCTTACGAAGATGCTGTGCTCGACTTCACCAATCCCAAGACAGTCAGTTGGTATCAGTCGAAGATTGAGGGACTCATGAAACTGGGTGTCGCCACCATTAAGTGCGACTTCGGCGAGGCAGCTCCTTACGATGGTTTCTATCATAACGGACGTGGCGGACTCTATGAGCACAATCTCTATCCCGTCCGTTATAACAAGGCGCTATGGGAACAGGTAGAGCGTTCACATCCCGGCGAGGGCGTCATCTGGGCTCGCTCGGCATGGGCAGGCTCGCAGCGCTATGCCCTCCATTGGGGTGGCGACGCTGCAACCACCAATACCGGTATGTTGGGCGACCTTCGTGGTGGCATTTCGTTCGGCTTGAGCGGATTCTCGTTCTGGAGTCACGATATGGGCGGTTTCGTCACTGCTTCGCCTGAGGATATCTATCGTCGCTGGCTGCCGTTCGGTTTCCTGTCGAGTCATACCCGTGCGCATGGTGCACCTCCCACCGAGCCCTGGCTCATCAGCGAGAGCTTTACCAAAGCTTTCCGTCAGGCTGCCGAGATGAAGTATCGGTTGATGCCTTACGTCTATGCGCAGGCCAAGGATTGCACGGAGCGCGGACTGCCTATGGTTCGTGCGCTGTTGGTGGAATTCCCCGACGATCCGGGTGCCTGGCTTGTTGAGGACCAGTATATGTTCGGTTCTCAGATACTCGTAGCCCCCCTGTTGGAGAGTGGTGATAGTCGCACCGTCTATCTGCCTCGTGGCAAATGGATTGACTATCAGAGTGGTAAGGTGTACGAGGGTGGTTATCAGACCATCAAGGTTGGCGAGATTCCCTGTGTCATCCTCGTGCGCGACGGCAGTCTCATTCCCCATGCTCCTCTTGCCCAGCGTACCGACCAGATACAATGGGATAAAGTAGAGCTGAAGGCTTACAAGGCTGATGCTAAGAAGTGTCAGGGCCTGCTCTTCAAACCTGGCGACAGCAAGATTCAAGTGATTGAACAGTGACCAGGGAGGTTAGCTTACTGTTGGGTGCCAGTGCAGTGATGCATCTGTTGGTCGACGGAATTTGTCTCTGTTGCCTGTATCTGACGGTGGCTTCCCCGAATGCTGAAAACATACTCGCTGTCTTCCTGTTATACAATGTTCTGGCTTTTCTAAGTCAGCCGTTGACAGGATTGATAGCCGACCGACTGACCCACCGACACTGGCTGCTGCTGTTGTCGGTGGGTTTCCTTGCTCTTGGTGTGCTGGTGTCGTTGTCGCTTCCGCTGTGGCAGTTGTCGCTGATGTCGGTTGCCGCCCTCTTGGGCATTGGTAATTCGTTGTTCCATGTATGGGGCGGCAAGCAGGTGGCACTCACTACGGGAAACGACATCCGGGCTTTAGGCGTGTTTGTATCGACAGGAGCAATGGGACTGGCCATCGGCATGGTGTTCTTCTCGTGGATGCTCCTCTCGCTGTTCCTCATTGCCCTCTGTGTCTTGGCAGCCTTCTATCTGCATATCGACGCTCGCAAAGCTTCCTTGGCGCATCTGTCTGACGACCAGAACGCTCGTTCCTTCTCAAGGTTGTTCGTCCTGTTGTCAGTCCTGGCTTTGATGGGTGTGGTAGCCCTGCGCTCCCATCTCGGAACAGCTTTTTCGTCGCCTTTTGGCAGAACCACTGATGTTGTGCTGCTGATAGGCTTGGTCTCCATGCTGGGCAAGATGTCAGGTGGCTGGCTGGTGCACCTGTTGGGAATGGTGCCGGCTGTCGGCGTCATGTTATTGGCTGTCGTGGGTTGCTTGTTGTTCCGCCACGCAGGGCATTACGTCCTGCTGTTGGGATTGCTGGCTGTCAATCTCACCATGCCTGTCACACTCTATTTTGCCAATGTCGTGCTGAAGGGGCACGAAGGTCTTGCCTTCGGACTGCTTGCTGCCGCTTTAGTGCCCAGTTATCTTTTATTGCTATAAAACCCCGTATTGCTTATGGAATTGCTGCAAATACTGTTACTTGCCCTCGTTCCCACCATCGCTATCGAGTTGGGTGTGTTGCTTTTCGTTCGTGAGCGCAGGAGGAAAGTATTGTTGGCCTCAGTCGTCATGAATGTCCTGACCAACATCCCCTTGAATTTCCTGATGATCTGTCTGGAGGGGGATGACGTCGTCCTGTTCACAGCCGAGGCGGTAGTCATTGTTTTGGAAGCGCTTGGCTACATGCTTGTCGTCCGTCAGTGGAAGCAGTCGTTCATCTATAGTTTCCTGTGCAATTCCATCAGTTTCCTGTCGGGGTTGCTTGTTTACATGTTGTATGATATCATCTTTTAAATACGAAACGCTATGACTCTATTAGACATTATTCTGGAACCGCCTCGTATGCCGAGAATCGTTCATCGGCCCGACACAGCCGACACCATTCTTCAAGTTGACAGTGTTAAAGTGCAGCACATGGACTTAGCCCCGCCTCCCACCGCTTTTGAATCCTTTTTAGATGGTGATGTCTGGACGGTCCTCGTCGTAGCCCTCGCCTTGTGTGCCTGCATTTACATGGCAGTGCGCTATCGTCGTTGCAATAAGTGATTTGTAGTTAGTGCCGATATCAATGCGTCGATTTGGTCCTGACTCATACCATGGGTAAGCAGAAAGCTAGTAAATGCCTGGGCAAAATCTATGTCGGGCAGTTGTGTTTCGTCGCTGATACCGGCATAGAACATCAGACAGGGGTTCAGTCTCAGCGTCACTAATGTGCTGCATACGTCGGGGGCATCCTCGGGCGTCATCTAGTAAAAGTTGTAATGCTTTTTAACTTTCAGATTTCAGATTTCAGTTTCAGTTTTTTGAATTTCAAATACGGATAGTCGAATTTGTATAGTACTATATATATAATATATATATTATATATATAGTAAACTATAATTTCGCTCAATTTTCTCAATTTTCGATACTGAAATACTGAAATCTGAAATCTGAAATCTGAAAGATACTAGTGTACTACCCTAGAAAAAGTTGAATGGTTTTTACCTTAACCCTGCCATGGGTTGAATGCCTTTTAGGGTACCTCATTCTTAACCCTGGCAGAAGTTGAATGATTCTCTCTTAACCCTTGTTTTTGTTGAATAGGCTCCGCGGAAAGCTGTTCAATCATATTCAGGGTTTGCGGTGCAAAGGTACATGCTCCTTCTTGTATTTCCAAATTTTCGAGGTACTTTTCTCTGTA
>JAEEGF011567290.1_pt1 | contig 15965 bp, 8 predicted proteins | sample 9134171 | NCBI WGS metagenome assembly JAEEGF01 (sample SAMN16246542, study PRJNA631951) | gut metagenome | biome: gut microbiome; feature: rumen; material: AP-attached | host: Bos | place: Iran: Karaj | collected 2018-10
CGTGGTTCTATAAACGCAATGGGCACTACTACCTTTCTTTTGCCACGACATGTTGTCCCGAGGCGCTGGGCTACGCCATGAGCGACTCGCCCACAGGACCGTGGGAGTGGAAGGGCTACATCATGGAGCCCACACAGCGTGACCGAGGCAACCACCCGGGCATCTGCGACTTCAATGGGAAAAGCTACATCTTCGGTCAGAACTACGACCTGATGCACCTCGACACCTTCGTACACCACGAGCGCCGCAGCGTGTCGGCTACAGAAATTTCCTACAATGCCGACGGCACCATACAGCAAGTGCCCTACTGGCTCGACCAGGCACCCATCGCACAGATAGGCCATTTCAATCCCTACCAGCGTGTAGAAGCAGAGACCATGGCTTGGGGCTACGGTCTGAAGAGTGCCAAGATGGGCATTCCCAACACGGGCATCGTCGCCGACATGCCTGAATCAACGGGCCGTCGCAACATGTATATCTATGACATCGACGACGGTGAGTATATCCGTCTGCGTGGCGTGGATTTCGGAAGTGGTGCCAAGCAGTTCAGCATCACGGCAGCCGCCACGGGCGGTGTCACCATTACTCTCCGCCTTGACGGTGTGGACGGCGAGGCCATCGGAACAGCCACCATCAGCAAGACGGGCAGCGTGGAGAAGTACAAGCCGTTCAAGACAAAAGTGAAGGGCGCACAGGGTGTTCACGACCTGTACCTCTGCTTCGACAAGAAGCAGGGTGACGTCAGACTGGACTGGTGGAGGTTTTTAAGGTAAAAGGGTAAAGTGAAGAGTAAAGAATATGCTGCCGCCCTTGATATTTAGAAAATAGTAGAATTGTAAAATATCAAAAGATGAAACGTTTTCTTTTAAGTTTATCATTTATCATTTGTAATTTATCGTTTAGCGTAGCGCAAAACCCCTATCTGCCCTTGTGGGAACATGTGCCCGACGGTGAGCCGCGTGTGTTTGAGGACCCCGACAACCCCGGTCACCTGCGTGCTTACATCATCGGTTCGCACGACACCCACTTCACCCAGTACTGCGGCAACGACATCCGCATGTGGTCGGCCCCCGTCGAAGACCTTACCAAGTGGCGCGACGAAGGTCCCATCTTCTCGTGGTTCGTCAGCGGACAGTGGGACACCATGTTTGCCCCCGACCTGGTCGAGACCATTGATAAGGCGACGGGTAAGAAGACGTACTGGCTCTATCCCCACAGCCGTGGCTGGCAGCGCGTGCCTATGGTATGCAAGGGCGACCGCCCCAACGGTCCCTTCGTTCCCGTCAACCTGACGGAGGACGGCACACGCTGTGTGGATGGCTCGCTGATTGACTTCGACCCGTCGGTATTCATTGAGACCGTCACCAACAAGAAAGACCCCGATTTCCAAAAAGGTTTCCGGGCTTACGTGTTCTACGGCTTCCAGCATTCTACGGCCTGCGAGCTTGATCAGAATACGATGTACTCCCAGCGTGAGGGGACGGAACTGATTGACCCCTTCATCCCTGCCAGCAGTGCCGACGGCCGACTGCTGGACAAGGAAGGCAGCGTCTATAAGGCCCTGTATAAAGGGCAGAACCCGCTCGACTTCAACTTCTTCGAAGCCAGCAGCATCCGTCAGGTCGGCAACAAATATGTCATGGTGTTCTCCGGTTATTCTGGTAAGGAATACGGACTGGGCAACACCAACTCCGCCCTGCGCTATGCCTACGGTGACTCACCGCTCGGTCCATGGCGTTCCGGCGGCGTGCTGGTGGATTCGCGTGGCGTCGTGGTCAACGAGGACGGTACGAAGCTGATGACCACTAATGCCGGGCACAACACCCACGGTTCGCTGCAGCAGATCAACGGCCAGTGGTACGTATTCTATCACCGTCCGCCGCGTGGCTTCGGCTATGCCCGTCAGGCCATGGTGGCTCCCGTGAAGATTGAGTGGGACAAGAAGCCCGTTGCCAAGGGCGGCCAGGTGCGTATCGTGGGTTACGACCCCTACACAGCCAATAATGAGTGGACAGCCAAGGCTACCGACGGCACGGAATACACCGGTGCCGAGATAACCAGCGAAGGCTTTCAGATCTTCGGTCTTCCCCCTTATCACTACTACTCTGCCGGATTGGCCTGCTGGATGTCAGGCGGCACGAACTCCAATGAATGGATGCAGGATAACTTCGACGTGTGGAACAACTCCATGGACCTTGCCGGTATCACCAACGGCGGCATCGTGGGCTTCAAGTACTTCGGCTTTGGCGGACTGGCTCAGGATGTGTTAGGCCTGCAGGCCTTCGAGGGCACCAAGGCTGGCGACGGCACACAGCTGTCACTCGACCTGACGCCTGGCAGACACGGAGATTTCAAGATTCACGTCCGTTTGGACGATCCCTGGCGTGGTCAGGAGATTGCCCTCTTCAATGTTCAGGGAGGCAACGACCCGCGTAGGCCGGGCGAACGCATCATCGTGGCCAAGCCCGTTCCCGCTGTGGAAGGTCTGACAGGGAAACATGCTATTTATCTGGTGGCCGAAGGTGCAAATATCGCCCCGCCGCAAAACGACCGTCCACAGTGGGGGCGTCGTCAGCAGCCGCAGCGTCCTGAGGGACTCTTCGACCTGCACGGCATCGGCTTTACCAAGGGCGGCAAAGTCTGCAAGGCTCCCGTAGTACCACAGATTACCATCACCGCTGACGGCAAGCAGTTGCTTGTCCCCAACACGCCTATCCGTTCCACCAATCAGAACGGCTATACCGACCTGACGCACTATCAGGTCTATGGTCCGCTGAAGGCCAATACGAAGATTGAGGCCAAGAGCGACGTGCCCGGCGTGCAGATTACCGTCAGCCCCATCACCGACGGACGCGCCACCGTGCGCTGCAACTACTTAGGCAAAGAAAAGATATTCCTAATTAATTAATAATTTCAAAACCAATACATCAACCAATGAGAAAGCTATTGTTACTACTGCCGTTGCTGGCATTCTTAGGCTGTAACTCACAGCAGGAAGAAAAGCTGAGCCCCGTGCTGACCATCGAGGGCGGACAGATTCAAGGTGTTCAAGCAGAGAACCCGGGTGTCTATGTGTTCCGTGGCATTCCCTACGCCGCTGCACCCATCGGTGAACTGCGCTGGAAAGAGCCACAGCCCGTTGTGGCATGGGATAGCATCCGCCTCTGCGACAAGTTCGGACACCCCGGCTATCAGGCCGTACACTATCCCGGTTTCTATGCCTCGGAATGGGGCTATGGCGACGAGGCTCCCTACAGCGAGGACTGCCTCTACCTGAATGTTTGGACGAAAGCCCCCGGCGAGGTGGGCAAGAAACTGCCTGTGGCGCTGTGGATTCATGGCGGCGGCTACCGCGAGGGCTGGGGATCGGAGCCTGAGTTCGACGGTCAGGAGTGGGCATCCAAGGATGTGGTGCTCGTCACCATTAACTACCGTCTGGGCATCTTCGGCTTCATGCCTTACGGCGAGCTCTCGGCTGAGAGTCCTCACGGTGTGTCAGGCAACTACGGTATCCTTGACCAAATACAGTCCCTGAAGTGGATCAAGGCCAACATCGAGCAGTTTGGCGGCGATCCCGACAACGTGACTATCTTCGGACAGAGCGCCGGAGCCGGCAGCGTACGTACACTCTGCGAGAGTCCCTTGACAAAAGGTCTATTCCAGAAGGCCGTTATCATGAGCGGCGGCGGTCTGAACGTTCCCCCGAAGGAGGGCGAGGAGGCCAAGCCAGCCACGCCGGTTAATAAGTTCTTCACCTACAACCCCACCCTGAAGGAAGCTGAGGCTGAGACCAAGAAGGTGATGGACTGGGCCGGTCTGACCGACCTGCAGAAGCTGCGCGCTGCCTCTACGGAAGTCATCTATTCCGTGGCTACCATCTACAACATGGCCAACAAGAGCGATCTCTATGTGATGGAGCGTCCCATCGTTGACGGTTACGTCAGCCTCAAGAGTTTCGATGAAGCTGCCCGCGAGGGAACCATTGCCGACGTGCCCTACATGATTGGCTACACGCTGAACGACATGGGCAACATGTCACCCGGCATTGCTGAATTCTGCAAGGTTCGCCAGGAGAAGGGCGGCAAGGCATGGGCTTACGAGTTTGCCCGTCCGTTGCCCGATGACGGCAAGCACCCCGACATCACCAATCGTCTGAAGGGTGCCTTCCACTCCAGCGACCTCTGGTTCGTGTTCAAGAGCCTGAAGCACTGCTGGCGCCCCTGGACACAGGGTGACTGGGACCTGTCAGAGAAGATGCTGACCGCCTGGACCAACTTTGTGAAATACGGCGACCCGAACGGTGAGGGCGAAGGACTGGGCTGGAAGCCCTGCACGGCAGAAGTCCCGCAGTTCATGCTCTTCAAGCTCGACGACAAGGATGCCGAGGCCTCCGAGATGGGTGAGCCCATCCTTCCAGAAATGCCGAAACAGTAATTATTTAAAACAACGGATTAAACGGATATAATTATTCAACAACGAAGGCCGAAGGGCTCGCGAGCGAAAGCGAGAAGGTTTAGCTCGACGGCCCGAAGGGGAAAGTCAACGAAGTGGCAATTTCGCTAATTGAACGAATGTTCTAACTACTACAGAATAATCCGTGTAATTCGTTGTTAAAGAAAGAATAAAGCAAATGAAATCATTGTTTTTTAGAATTCTCGTACTGACAGTAGCCATTGGCACGGGTATGCCCGTGGCTGCACAGGAGGAAACCCGCATTGAGAACCCCATGCTGTGGGCCGATGTGCCCGACCCTGACGTCATCCGCGTCGGCGACACCTTCTATCTCGTATCAACCACCATGCACCTCATGCCCGGTGCACCCATCATGAAGTCGAAAGACCTGAAGAACTGGGAGACCGTGGGCTACATCTTCGACCGTCTGACCGACTCGCCGAAGTACGACCTGCTGGAAGGCACGGCATACGGTCGTGGCCAATGGGCCACGTCGCTGAAGTATCATAACGGACGCTTCTATGCGCTTCTGGCTCCCAACGAACAGGGGGCGATGGGCGACACCTACATCTTCTCGGCCGAGAAGGCGGAAGGGCCGTGGACCATTGTGTCACGCATGCGTCACTTCCACGACTGCTCACTGTTCTTCGATGATGACGGCCGCGTCTTCGTTGTCTATGGAACCGGCGAACTGATGGAGCTGAAGCCCGACCTCTCCGATGTCATTGAGGGTACTTACAAACGTATCTTCATTCGCGAAGAAGACGAGACGGGACTCTTGGAGGGTAGCCGTATGATCAAACACAACGGCAAGTACTACCTACTGATGATTTCCCACGCCTATGCCCCCGGCATGCACCGCCGTGAGGTATGCTACCGTGCTGACGACATACATGGTCCCTACGAGAAGAACGTCATTCTGCAGAGTGAGTTCGGAGGCTTCTCCTACGAGGCACAGGGCACCATCGTCGATACTGAGGACGGTGACTGGTACGGCATTATCTTCCAGGACCGTGGCGGCGTAGGCCGTGTGCTGACCGTCATGCCCTGCCGCTGGATTGACGGCTGGCCCATGCTCGGCGACGAGGATGGCAAGGTGCCTACCTTCGTACGTCCCCTGAAGAGCGGACAGCCCGAGACCGCGATTGTGAAGAGCGACGACTTCAGCCAACCTAAACTAGGTCTTCACTGGCAGTGGAACCACAACCCCATTGATGAGGCATGGAGCCTGACGGAGCGTCCCGGCTTCCTGCGACTGAAGAGCAACCGAGTGGTGCCCAACCTCTACCTAGCCCCCAACACGCTGACGCAGCGCATGGAGGGTCCGCAGTGCAGCGGCGCCATCGTGATGGACCTCTCGAAGATGAAGGACGGCGACTGCGCCGGACTAGCAGCCTTCAACAGCGATACAGGCGCCCTGACCATCAAAAAGCAGGGCAAAAAGCTCACGCTGGAGATGAGCGAGCAGAAGGTGCAACTCTCCGACCGCGACAAGGAAGTGACCAGCGTGGAAGAGAAGGTCATTGAGAGCGTGGAACTGAAGCAGAACACCATCTGGCTGCGCATTGACGCCGACTTCCGTCCAGGTAACCGCACAGGGCGTTTCATGGGTGGTAACGACCGTGCCAACTTCTACTACAGCCTCGACGGCAAGGAGTGGACCAGGATTGGAACTGAGAACTACCGTTTGAGTTTCGACTGGCGTCGTTTCTTCATGGGCCAGAAATTCGGTATCTTCTGCTACGCCACGAAGAAGAAGGGCGGCTACGTCGATGTCGATGAGTTCATATATAAAAAGGTAAAAGAGTAAAAGAGTAAGAAAAAAGATTAAGCACAATGAATAGCATGAATAAGTTTTGGCTGATAGCTATATCATTTCTCATTTATCAATTCTCATTTAGCAGCGTAGCTGCGCAGACCATTCCCAGCCCCGACGGGAAAATCAACATGGTGATGGAACTGACTGCCGATGGTCAGCCCCAATACCGCGTGCTCTATGAGGGACAGGAAGTGGTGAAGCGTTCTCCCCTCGGTCTGGTGACCAACATGGGCGATTTCAGCAGCGGCCTCGTTCTGAAGGATGTGGTGCAGACAGAGATTTCCGAGCCTTATGAGCTTCGTAACATCAAGAAGAGCAACGTAAATTATGAGGCAACGGAAGCCGTCTTCATCTATGCGCTGAAGGACAAGCCCGAGACAACCGTCATGGAAATCACTTTCCGCGTCAGCAACCTGGACGTGGCCTTCCGCTACAAGCTATACCCCAAGAGAGACACCCGTGTCTGTGTGGTAGAGAAGGAAGTGTCCGGCTTTGTGCTGCCCGAAGGTACCACCACCTTCCTCTGTCCACAGTCGAAGCCCATGGGCGGCTTTGCCCGCACCTCGCCCAGCTACGAGACGCCCTACACCCTCGACGATGCCATGGGTAAGAACGGCTGGGGCGAAGGCTACACCTTCCCCTGCCTCTTTAAGGCCTGTGCAGACAACTGGGTGCTCATCAGCGAGACAGGTACTGACGGAGGCTACGTAGGTTGTCGCCTGTTATGGGAAGAAGCCTCAGCTCTCTACCGCATCGGCTTCCCGCAGCCGGGTGAGCTGAACGGCATCGGCTCCGTGACTCCCGCCATGTCGCTGCCCGGAGAAACACCGTGGCGCACCATCACCGTCGGTCCGCTGGCCAACATCGTGGAGACCACCGTGGCCTTCGACCTTGTACAGCTCAAGTACAAACCCTCGCAGGAGTACATCTACGGCAAGGGCTCGTGGTCGTGGATTATCGGCATGGATCCCAGTTGTAACTTCGACGAGCAGAAGCGCTACATCGACTTCTCGGCTGCCATGGGTTGGCAGACGGTGCTCATTGATGCCTTCTGGGACAAGGAGATAGGCTATGAGAAGATTGCCGAGCTGGCCCGTTATGGTAAGACGAAGGGCGTGGGACTCTTCCTCTGGTACAACTCCAACGGCCGTTGGAACGATGCCCCGCAGACCCCCATCGGCAAGATGGACAATGCACGCATACGACGTGAGGAGATGAAGTGGATGCACGACAACGGTATCCGCGGCATCAAGGTGGATTTCTTCGGCGGCGACAAGCAGCCGATGATGCAGCTCTACGAGGATATCCTCGCCGATGCCAACGACTTCGGTCTGCTGGTCATCTTCCATGGCTGCACGCTACCCCGTGGCTGGGAGCGCATGTACCCCAACTACGCGGCCTCCGAGGCGGTGCTGGCATCTGAGAACCTGCACTTCGGACAGGGCGCCTGCGATGCCGAGGCACGTAATGCCTGCACCCATCCCTTCCTGCGCAACACCGTGGGTTCCATGGATTTCGGCGGCTCAACGCTCAACAAGCGCTATAGCGCAGACAACCAGCATGGCACCGTGCGCCGCACCAGCGACGTCTTTGCCCTGGCTACGGCTGTGCTCTTCCAAAGTGCCGTACAACACTTTGCCATGGCACCCAACAACCTCACCGACGCTCCCTCATGGGCTGTGGAGTTCATGAAGCAAGTGCCTACCACGTGGGAAGACATCCGCTTCATCGACGGTTATCCCGGAAAGTACATCATCATGGCCCGTCGCCACGCTAACCAGTGGTTTGTCGTAGGCATCAATGCCGAAGAACAGCCACTGAAGAAGACCATTACGCTACCCATGTTCGACAAGGACATGAAGCTGCAAATGTATTGCGACGATGCCAATCTCAATGGCAGCGTGCAGACGGTCAGCGTGAACAAGAAGCAGCAGCTCTCCGTGACCATACCGTGCAACGGCGGACTGGTGATTACAAAAAGATAGTATATTAAAATCAATAATTATGAAAAAGACAGTATTATCAGTTATTCTATTGGGTTGCGCCCTGTTGGCAGAGGCGCAGCCCGCAGGAGGATTCGGTGGTTTCCAGATGCCACAGGTAAAGCTGGAGACCTCACAGGAATGGAAAGACGTTAACTATGCAGGCGACGACCAGGCCTATCACACCTGCGACATCTACCTGCCAAAGAAGGAACAGGCCTCCTACCCTGTCGTTATCCACATCTACGGCAGTGCATGGTTCAGCAACAACAGCAAGGGAGCGGCAGACCTCGGCACAATTGTCAAGGCACTCCTGGAGGCCGGCTATGCTGTAGTATGTCCGAACCACCGTTCGAGCATGGATGCCAAGTGGCCTGCCCAGCTGCACGACATCAAGGCGGTTGTCCGCTTCGTGCGCGGCGAGGCTGCCAAGTATAAGTTTGACACGTCGTTCATCGCCACCAGCGGTTTCTCCAGCGGCGGACACCTCTCCTCGACCACTGCCACTACCAGTGGCAAGCGTCAGATGACTGTGGGTACTGTCAACATCGACCTGGAAGGCAGCGTGGGCAACTTCACCAACCAGAGCAGTGCCGTGAATGCTGCCTGTGACTGGTCGGGGCCCATTGACCTGACGGCCATGGACTGCGGCGAGCACATGCAGATGGGCGACAACTCACCCGAGGACGTGCTGTTAGACTCGAAGTTCTCGAAGGAGCCCGACAAGTACCGCAGCCTCAGCGCCACGACCTACGTGGATGCCAACACCCCGCCCATCATCATCTTCCATGGTGAGAAGGACAACGTCGTTCCCTGCTGTCAGGGCAGGAAGTTCTATGAGGTCCTGAAGGCAGCCGGTGTCAAGACCGAGGCAACCTTCGTTCCCGAGGGCGGTCACGGCATGGGTATGTATGCCGAGGAGAACCTTCAGAAAATGGTTCGCTTCCTCAACTCTGTCCGTGGCGTAACACCAGCCCCCTCTGGGGCAGTAGGGGGGGCTTCCACCCTCATCAACCCTCAAGGAAAGATTACCTTCCAGTACAAGAATGACCATGCCAAGGAAGTGCTGGTTGATGTGCAGTTTGCAGGTCGCAAGCCGATGACACGCGACCCGCAGACCGGACTATGGACGGTGACACTTGATGCTCCCGCCCCCGACATGTATCCCTACTGCTTCATCGTTGATGGCGTGAGCGTCATGGACCCTGAGTGCGGACAGTACTTCCCCAACGAGGGCTTCAAGAACAGCCTGCTGGAAATCAAGTCGCCCAACGGTCTGCCCCATGACATCAAGGAAGTGCCCCACGGACGAGTAGAGTATATCCACTACTTTTCCAACAGCATTCGTGCTACCAACCACGCCATTGTATATCTGCCTCCCTCGTATAACGCCTTCGACCAGGACAAGAAGTATCCCGTGTTCTACCTCATCAGCGGAACAACCGATACCGAGGAGGTATATTATAAGGTAGGGCGCATCAACTACATCCTTGACAACCTCATTGCTGAGGGCAAGGCGAAAGAGATGATTGTCGTGCTGCCCTATGGCAACCCCACGAAGCTGATGCCCACCATGGGTTTCCCCCGCATGGGTGATGGACAAAGACCTCCGGGTGGAATGATGCCTCAAGGAGGTATGATGCCTCAGGGTGGTATGATGCCACAAGGAGGTATGATGCCACAGGGCGGAATGATGCCACAGGGTGGTATGATGCCTCAAGGAGGTATGGGCGGTCGTCGTGGCATGGGTGGCATGGGCCGTGGTATGATGGGAGGTTTTGACCCCTTCGGTCGCGACCTTATCTATGACCTCATGCCCTATATCGAGGCCAACTACAATACCATCAACGATGCTGACAACCGTGCTATCGGCGGTTTCTCACGCGGTGGCAACCAGGCTCTCTACAACGGACTGACCAATCTGGACAAGTTCTCCTACCTGTGCAGCTACAGCTCGTTCACTTCGACCGACATCCCCGATGTCTATGACCATGCCTCCAGTACCAATAAGAAGATTCACCTGTTCTGGCTCGGCGTCGGTACGGATGACTTCCTCTATGGAAACGCCCGTGACTACATGGCATTCCTCGACGAGAAAGGCATTCACTCCGTCAAGGAGTTTACTACCGACAAGTACGGTCACACCTGGATGAACGCCAAGTACTTCCTCACAAAGACCTTGCCCCTGCTCTTCAACAAGGAGGCAGCCAAGCAGGCCATGGCAACCGCCCAGCCCGCTCCCGCCGCCACAGGCAACGAGCCGCAGTTCACGGCAGGTGTCATGTCACGGCTGTTCCCGCGCCCCATCGTATCTCCTGAATATGGTGAGAACGACATCACCTTCCGCTTCAAGGCTCCCGAGGCCGACAGCGTGAAGCTCTGCTGCGAGATGCTGCCCACCCTAGTGCCCATGGAACGTGACAGCGACGGCGTGTGGACTACGGTGATTACCGACTACCTCTTCGACACGTTCAAATACTGCTTCGTAGTGGATGGTACGCCGGTGGCTGACCCCAGCAACATGTACCTCTCACCCGACCAAGGCTTTAAGTTCAGCGTTGCCGACAACCCCCGTTCGCCGTTCAACTTCGCCTCTCAGGGCGACATCCAGCACGGCCGCGTCAGCTATGACCTGAACACTGGCGAGGCATGGTACATCTCACCCATGCCGACTGGTCCCACCGCTCCCGTCTTTATCCAACTTGTGCCTGGCGAAGGCGACACCATGGAAAGCTGGTTCAAGGTGGGTGGAGCTGATGCCATTGCCGACAAACTGCTGGCTGACCATAAGACCAAGCCCTGCATCATCACCACCAGCAAACTGGAATTCATGAACCAGGGCAATCAGCCGCCCACCATCAAAGTCCATACACTGAAGGCTTCCGACTTCCCCACCTGGCCACAGCGCAGACGTGCCCTCTTCCGTCTGCTCATCAACATAGGAAAAGAGTAATTTTTGGTTTTGAGAGTTAGGAAGGTGTGACAATTTTACAAAAAAAATAAAATTTTGTTACTTTGAGAGCTTTGGAAGCGCAAGACATAGTCCGTCTTGCGTTTCTTTTTATACCTTTGCAGCCGAATTGCGACAAAATTCGAAAATGAGCAATCTAACCCTTTTATAAATAACATCAAATTACAAACTAAAATTATTACATGATGAAGAAAATTTTTACTTTAATCGCAGTAGCCTTGATGGCCGTTAGTGCTAACGCTAAGGAAGAGATTCCCATCTCTGGTTTTACTCCTTGGGACAACTGTAGCATCGAAGGTTCAACCATCACCATGGGTTCCGGTTGGAAAGGCGGTGCTATTCACATTTACCGTGACATGACAGAGTTCGACTATGTATGGATTAAGTTCTCTGCTGCTACTGGTACTCCTAACTTTGGTATTACATACGATGAGTGGACTTCCAATGCTGACTGGGGTCCCGTGTTTGCATCTACAACAGTTGCTATGGACGGAACAGGGGTCGTCGGCATCAAGCTTGACAAGGAAACCGTCATGGTACACGGTAATGCTGAGACCGACGGTGTCGGTATCGGTGATGTATATGCGCAGCATGTGCAGCAGCTGACCATTCAAGGCGGTTCTGGTGAAGCTTCTGTAACCGTTGAGGCTATCTATTTCGGCACAACTGCTGAATTCGTTGCTGACGGCGGTGATGTTCCCGTTCGTCCTGAGGCTGGTGGTTCCATGACCATGTGGGAAGGTGAGCTTGTTTATGACGGCTGGGGTGTTTCTTCTACCGTTGACATTAAGTACTTCGAGGTTGCTGAGGTTGGCGACATTATCTATTGCTCTGTAAAGGATGTTACCAGCGACTACAACCCCATCTTCAAATATCAGAACTGGCAGAACTTCACCGAGCTGATGGAAGAAGGCGACTTTGACAAGGATGAGACTCACTTCCAGGCAACCATCAACGAGGATGCTCTCACTTATCTGAAGGCTAATGGTCTCCGCTTCCAGGGTCTTGGCTTCACGCTCACCAAGGTTGAGCTGAAGGTTCCCGATGCTCAAACAGGCATTCAGGACATCAAGGCAGAGAACGCTGCAAAGGTTATGTACAACCTCGCCGGTCAGCGCGTTGACGCTTCATACAAGGGTGTTGTCATCGTCAACGGCAAGAAGGTCGTAAATAAGTAAATTCACTTATTACCATATTATATTAAGGTGGGAACAATGAACAGTTCCTGCCTTTTTTGTTGCAAAAGCGAAAGTCTATGATACATGATGCAAGGTGACATCAAGTTTTTCTTTGTACCTTTGCACCCGGTTATATATAGTAAACTTATGAAAACGAAATTATTTGTAATCCTGTTAATGATGGTGGTCTGTGGTCAGATGCAGGCACAGCCCAAGTCACGAGTGATTGAAGACGGTGGTTCTGGCCCTTACAAGGCCATTATGACCGAAGTAGAAGGTCTGGCAGAGCATACGGTGTTCATGCCGCAGGATCTCTCGCAGTTTGATGCCAACCACCCGCTGCCCATCCTCGTATGGGGCAACGGTGCATGTGCAAACTCCCCGTTCGAGCATGCCAATTTCCTAAACGAGATTGCTTCCTACGGCGGCACCTACCGTCAGCCTCATGGTGGCGAGTTCTCCATCATCGCCCGTAACTGGCTCGACTGGCAGCTGAAGGGCTGCGGCGAGGCAGCACAGATGTTTCTCGGCAAGAACTGCGGACTGTCGAAACGCGACGGTTGGACCATCGAGAAGAACAACCTGGTAAAGTAAAACAACGGATTAAACGGAGATATCTTTAAAACAACGTGGTAAAAAGAAAAGAAGTTAGAGCATGGAGTTTAAGACAATAGTATTGAGTGTAGTGTTAAGCGGTAGCGTATGTACGAGTATGTCTGCTCAGCAGCTGAGTTCGCCGAACGGTAAGATAACCATGGCCGTAGCAGACAGTACCGCCACCGTCTATTACAACCAGCAGAAGGTGTTGGACATGAAAGGTGCGTTCATTTCACCACTCACCACTCACTACTCACCACTCGCCATTGACTACACCATGCTGTCTGGAAAGCGTAGCCACTGCACCAACCAGGCCAATGAGTATCAGGTCGGTGGCATGACTATTCGCCTGTATAACGACGGTGTGGCAATTCGTGAGAAATCTCAAACCTCAAACCTCACCTACATCATCCCTGAAGGCACCCGACGTTGGATGCAGCAGTGGTGCGACTCCTATGAAGGCTTTTTTCCTTCATCAACAACCTATAAGGTAGCACCCGTTCCTTCCTACAGCGGCACCTTCAAGTCCCTCGAGGGCTACTGTAACCGCTGGGGATATCCGGCACTGATTGAAACCTCCAGTCCCCTTCCCTCGAAGGGGTTAGGGAAGGTGTATACCCTGATAACCGAGGCAAATATAGAGAAAGGACATAGTGCTTCGTGCCTCTTTAACGACGGCGAGCGCTACCGCGTCGTGCCTGACGAGGCTCAACCCTCAACCATCAGCCCTCAACCTTGGCGCGTCATCATCGTCGGCAGCCTGGCCGACATCGTGGAATCAACGCTGGTCACCGACGTGTCGGAACCCAGCAAGATTGCCGACACCAGCTGGATTCATCCGGGTGTAGTGTCGTGGGTCTATTGGGCCTACAACCATGGCTCGAACGACTATCAGATTATCAAGCAGTATGTCGATTTGGCCGTGAGCCTGCAACTGCCCTACGTGCTCATTGATGCCGAGTGGGATCAGATGAAGGACGGCTACACCATTGAGCATGCCATCCGCTATGCCAAGGCCATGGGAGTGAAACCGCTCATCTGGTATAACTCCTCCGTAGGCTGGGTTGACGGTGCTCCGACGCCGAAATTCCGTCTGAACAAGCCTGAAGACCGCGAGAAGGAATTTGCCTGGTGCGAGCGCCTGGGCGTGGCCGGTGTGAAGATTGACTTCTTCTCGGGCGACAACCAGAAGAACATGGACTACTGCATCGACCTTTTGGAATGTGCCGCACGTCACCACCTGCTGGTCAATTTCCACGGTGCCACCGTACCTCGCGGATGGCAACGTACCTACCCCAACCTGCTTTCCACCGAGGGTGTCTATGGCGCAGAGTGGTACAACAACGTACCGACCTTCACCGACAAGGCTGCCAGCCATAATGCCACGCTGCCCTTTACGCGCAACGTCATCGGTCCCATGGACTACACGCCCTGCGCGTTCAGCGACTCCCAGCATCCGCACATCACGTCACATGCCCACGAGCTGGCGCTGACGGTACTCTTTGAAAGCGGCCTGCAACACCTGGCCGACCGTCCGGAGAGTTTCCTGTCGCAGCCCGCCGAGATCAGACAGTTCCTTTCCACCCTGCCTGCTGCCTGGGACGACACCCGTTTCGTCTGCGGCTATCCGGGTGAATATGCCGTGTTGGCCCGCCGCTGTGGCGACACCTGGTACCTTGCCGGCATCAACGGCACCGACAAGCCGAAGACCATCCAGCTTCCTGACGGGGAATGGAACAAAAGAAAGAAGGGTAATGTTACCATTTATGCCGATGGGAGTAATTGGCAGATTTCAACCCGTCGGGATGTCCCAAAAAGTATCAAATGTATCCCTCGAGGCGGTTTTATTGTTAAAATTACCCCTCAATGATAGAATTTTGAAAGTTTTTGAAACACCTGCAAAAGAATGATACGTATTTTTTTTGTATCTTTGCAGGCAGAAGAAGAATCATCAACTTTCAAAACACATGAAATTACCGATAAGAACTATGATGACAGCCGCCTTAATGGTGGCTGCCATCTCGGTAACTGCCCAACAGTTGCCCTATCAGAACCCAAACCTCAGTGCGCATGAGCGTGCCGTGGACCTCTGTGGTCGTCTGACCCTCGAGGAGAAGGCCATGCTCATGCTGGATGAAAGCCCTGCCATTCCCCGGCTGGGTATCAAGAAATTCTTTTGGTGGAGTGAAGCCCTGCACGGAGCTGCCAACATGGGCAACGTGACCGTGTTCCCCGAGCCAGTGGCTATGGCATCGTCCTTCAACCCGCAGTTGCTGTACCGTTGCTTCGACGTGGCCAGTACCGAGTTCCGTGCCCAGTACAACCACCGTCTCTATGACGAGGGCGGTGAGGACATGAAATTCCGCAGCCTCTCGGTCTGGACGCCCAACGTCAACATCTTCCGTGACCCCCGCTGGGGACGCGGACAGGAGACCTATGGCGAAGACCCCTACCTGACGTCTGTCATGGGTACGCAGGTGGTTCGTGGCCTGCAGGGACCGGAGGATGCCAAGTACCGCAAGTTGTGGGCCTGTGCCAAGCACTATGCCGTACACAGCGGACCGGAATACACCCGCCACAGTGCCAACCTCACCAATGTGCCCGTACGTGACTTCTGGGAGACCTACATGCCCGCCTTCAAGACCCTGGTAAAGGATGCCAAGGTGCGCGAGGTGATGTGTGCCTACCAGCGGCTCGACGATGACCCGTGCTGCGGTTCCAACCGTTTGCTGCAGACCATTCTGCGCGACGAGTGGGGATTCAAGTACTTGGTAGTCAGCGACTGCGGTGCCGTGAGTGACTTCTACACCTCACACATGAGCAGCTCGTCGGCCATTACCGCATCGGCTAAGGCCACCCTCGCCGGTACCGACGTGGAGTGCGGCTACGGCTATGCCTACCGCAGCATTCCCGAGGCCGTGCACCGCGGACTTATCAGCGAGGCAGAGGTTGACAAGCACGTCATC
>JAEEGF010939140.1_pt1 | contig 15963 bp, 8 predicted proteins | sample 9134171 | NCBI WGS metagenome assembly JAEEGF01 (sample SAMN16246542, study PRJNA631951) | gut metagenome | biome: gut microbiome; feature: rumen; material: AP-attached | host: Bos | place: Iran: Karaj | collected 2018-10
GCTCAATGTACTAGCGAGTGCCCACACAGATTGTCTAGATTCGTTGTTAAAGAACTTTTTTGTTTTCGCTTTGCTTAGCGAACGATGTGCATTTTAAGGCTTATTTTTTTTTCGTCAACACTTTTTTCAAAATTTTTTTAATTTTTTTCGTTTTTGTTCATTTTTTGACTTATAGCACACTATCACTACATTTATATGGGAATTTTATATTTTTTTCTCATTTAAAACGCAATTTTTATTTTTTTGGTCTGTTTTTCGCATTTAATTTTTTATTTTCAGTTTTTTTATTTTTTCGAAACCTTCTTCGAACCAGAATTTGTTTCCAACACAGTCAGGTTCCGTCATATGCTCGATAATCTCCGTATGCTTGTTTCAGGGAATGGGAAGCAGAGTCTTTTAAGTTCCATTTTTTCCCATGATATTTTTCCCGAAAAAGAAGCCGTCCCACTCTCCGGCTTATCTTCAATATTTCGGATTTCATCACCTTCATCCCGGTATTCATCCTCAAGATAATTTAAAATTCACGCTTTATCCTTTCCGTACAGTCTCTCGTCAAGACCGCTGGTTCTTCTCACCTTTACGTTAAATCTCTCATTAAGATTCTTTACATCATGTTTTCCGTCATTACCCGTCACCATGGTTACGAATGATTTAGCTCTGGTAATACCGGTATAGACAAGTTCTCGGGTTATGGTTCTTTCTGTACCGTTCATAATCATCATCGTATGATCAAATTCAGATCCCTGTGATTTATGAATGGTCATGGCAAATCCCGTCTCATAATCTGAGAGCATGCCGAAAGAAATGGAACGGAATTTTTTATTCTCCATCTGTACCCATACTCTCTTTGAGCCTGGCTGATCGGCATCATAACCGCATATCACCACATCACCATTCCGTAGTTCGAGGTTTTCATCGTTTTTCGTAATCATCAGAATGAGCCCAGGATACCAGTTCTTTGTGAGCACTCCGGCCTCAGGGCAAGCTGTTCTGTTTATGCGTCCCTTTACAAAACGTAGCGCCTCTTCGGCAATACAATCGTTAATGTATCTCACCCCGAAATACCCCTGACGCTCAGGACAGAGAATTCTGAAGCGGTTAATCATCCCGAAGGCTTCAGCGATATAAGAATTGCCTTCTGTGCAGCTGCCGCCTTCATTCTCATGATTGCTGAGTACTGGATGCGCAGCCATGAATTCAAGAAGCATCCGGTAGTCGGCGCATTCCTGTGGCAGTCTCATGACAAAACCGCCGTCTTCACGGCGCTTTTCACTTTTCCAGCCGTTTACCGCCTTTCTGCAGATTTCTCCGACAAAGTCCCGATCACAGCCGTTAATCATAGCCACCCCGTTAATCACCCCGGTGCCATCAATCCCGCAGTCCCCACGCGAGGTGAAGGCTCCTGTATAGTCATCAGGATACAGAGTGCTGATTTCAAGGCGTTTAGCTCCGTCAAAATCCCGAACTTTACCGCTGATATCCGAATAATACCTGCCGATGTTCACGTGTTCAGCCAGAAGACCGATAAGAGGACTGGATTTGTAACGGCGGGATTTATGCAGGGAGGCGATTCCAGAGGCGAGTCCCGGCTCGCTTGCGAGCTCCCTCATCCCGTAACCTGTAAGCCTTTCAATCACCTGCATCTCATAAGGGGTTAATTCCGGATTCTGGCCTTTTCTTTCAAGGATGCTGCAGATATCACCGAGAACAGACCCCGCTTCAACACTTGAAAGCTGATCCTTATCCCCTAGAAGAATTAGTCTGGCATCCGGTTTCAGTGCAGCAAACACCTTGTTCATCAGGAATACATCCATCATGGATACTTCATCGATAATCAGCACATCACAGTCGAGCGGTTCATTCTCGTTTTTCCCGCTTATAGACTGACCTGGATAAATCTTCAGCATTTTATGAATGGTCTCCGCGGGTGCTATCTCCTCAATGAGGTGAGGATAAAGGCGGTCATACGCTTCTTTCATGTCTCCGGTAAAAGCAGCGTTTAGAGATTCCTTTACTCTGGCAGCCGCCTTCCCTGTCGGCGCTGCAATGCCTATCCTGAGTTCCGGATTGATTTTCTTAAGGAGACATATGAGTATGGACACCGTATAGGTCTTTCCGGTGCCAGGTCCACCGGTAATAACGGAAAACGGATGACATAGAGACATTGCCACGGCAACCTTCTGCCAGTTCACCTCATTTTTTCCGGCATTATCCCCCCTGTCACCATCGAGAGCGTTATACACCTCTGTCCACACATTGTGGATATTTTCAATATTAAAATCTGAGGATAACTTTCTTCCATCAGTTATTAAATCTATACTCTCTTTTTTCAGAGATTTTAGGATAAATGAAGCAATCGAAATCTCATAGGCAAAAAATCTGGCGATATAGAGTCGCCCCATACTGTATATAACCGGGGTTCTGACATCTCTTATCTGTTCCTTTACAGATACCCCGCTCTCAGAAGATTGCCTGTCTCCGCAGTCGGAGGCATAATAATCGAGAATGGAGTCATTGATTCTTTGCAGACATTTTTCACCAAGACCGGGGCCTTCCTCATAAAAAGAAGGTTTGGATAAATCATTGAGAATATCCTCTACCCCGAGAAAGCGGAGATACCCTAGAATTAATTCACCCGCATCGTCTATAACACTTAATCTCCCGTAAATATTATCCGGGGATTTTTCAGCCAGTTCCTGAATTCTTATCTTAAGATCATTGGCAAACTGATTCTTTTTATACTCTGACAGTTCTTTGGCAACAATATCAGTAAAAAGTTCTTTTATTCCGGTGCACTCAATACAGACACTTCCGCTGTTCGCAGCATGAAGAAGGAGAAGTCCGGTGATAAAACCATGGGCTTTCTTTTCACTTATACACAAATTAGCCACACTGTTAGCCACAGCCAGATCAATATCCGTCCACACTGGCATCTGCTTTAAAAAATCAATTAATTCTGTCATAGCTTTCAATAATCCCGCTGTGTTCTGTCAGACCAATGATTACATCTCTTTTATCAGATTTCTCATTCGGTATGCTGGTTATTCCTTTAATATGTTCCGGCTACTTTTATATTTTTTCGTAAACCTCAGCCGGCATCATCTTTATTATTTGATAACCTTCCGGTTATCATTGCAGTCAGCTTATTATCTTTAAAACCGTCATATCTGCTGATGTAACGTCTATTAATAATGTAGAGTCTACAGTTATCTACTAAATCACCTGATAGCAGATAACAGATAACTTCACCTGAAATTTAAGAGAACAATGCATCAAGCTTTTCAATATATTCACTGGTAATTCTGTTAGCAAAGACACCGTATCCTCTGTAGCGTTTTCCTTCATACGAAGACGGAGCCTTCATACCTCTTAAATAAAGATAGGCTATACCGCCCACATCCCGGTCATAATCGTAGTCCGGCATGTGAAGTTTCAGATAACGATGCAGAGCCAGGGTATACAGGATATACTGGATATAATAATGATGGTTTATCATGTTAGCTCTGATACTGCTGCTGTCATAATCCGCTATATCATCATTAATATAGTTGGATTTGTAGTCCGCCACGTAATATCTGCCGTCAGCCTTGAATATAAGGTCGATAAAACCGGTAAGCAGGCCATTGATATCTTCAACAGTAACCTCCGGAAGATGCATAGTCTCACTTTCTTTCTCCCCGGATTTCTCCTGAAAATCAGATACACCTGCAAGAGGATGCAAAGAACCACGGCAGTCAATTTCATTAACCAGTCTGTTAAAATCACTGATATTAAAATCATTACTTACCTTAAGCCAGAATTCCATTTCCTTGATACAGTAACCATCATCAAGATCCTTAAGGGAAATATAATTCTGACCATCGTTCGTATTGTTTTCCCTGATACATAGATCCGCAGCAAGAATCTCTTCGAACCAGCCTGTTAAATCAAGTATACGTTTTCTGTCTGCTGCAAAACCGTTGGCTCTCAGTTTATTTTCCAGAACCTTGTAGATTATGGTTTTCTCTGCATCATCACTTTTAAGGAAATCATCTTCTGTTCTGCCGTTTCTTAAGGCAAGGATATCCTCGTATGCCGCATGGAAATCAAGATGCTCCAAGACATCGTGAAGGAAGGTACCTGCTCGACTTCCCTTAGGAAAGGCAAAACGGCATTCCTTTCTTTCATTAAGTTTTTTCGCACTACGTTCTTCATCAGATGTCTGATCGCTGTTATCATTATCCTTGCCGGTAAATCTCCCTGCCATAGCCGAGTGTCCCATACCGGATACTAAAGAGGAATATGAAAAGACCTTCCATCTGGTGTTTATGGCATCCGCATCAAGCACTTTAGAAGAGAAATCCTTCTGGCCGGCTGAATCACCCTCTTTCTTAATATAGTAATAGTCACTTTCCCCGGGATTACGTATATCAAGAAGGCCTTCGGCGTAATCATTTATGAACCGGAAGTAGACGGAATCACTGTCAGCAGAACCGTACAGATTAAAAAGAGTTTTATCCCTGCCGTTACCAAATACATCTTCAAAAAGAATACGGCTTAAACAGAACCTCTTATCATTTTTCTTTTCACCTTCATTCTCCGGCGTATACCAAAGGAAAAGAGCATGACAGGCTCTAGTAAGAGCTACATACCACAGACGATGACTCTCAAGGTTTTCTTCATCCTTATACTTAATCCAAACAGGATTATTTTCTTTATTTTGTTTAGTCACCAGATGATAGGAAGGGATATTCATCACAGCTGAATTATTTTTATCTTTGCTGTTTTTTTCATCTGCTGTCTCACCGATACTGCAGTTTTTATCGCGGATTCTGACAATTGTTTGAGCAAAATTAGTACTGTCTTTTTTTCTTTTACAGTCGGCATACGGCATCAGCACGATGTTATATTCAAGTCCCTTTGATGAATGATAGGTGGTAATACGCACTATTTCATCATTGTCATCAGTAAGACGCTTGGCTCCTTCTTCACCGTCTTCACCCTGATTATCATTTTTAAGGTTGGCATAGTTTTCTATAAGCTCTCTTAAATCGCTTATTCTTGTACTTAAATTCAGAATAATTTCCGAGCAGTGCAGCAGATTGGTAATAATCTCAGCTCCGGTGGATCTGTTTCTGATTCTTTCCATGAGATTGAACCGTTCCATAAAATGGGTAAACATAGCCATAAAGCCGTGATCAACCCAGATCTGCTTACATTCCACAAGTACATCATTAAGTGTTTCCATGGAGATGCCTGAGACTCTTAAGGACTCATCTTCAGAATCCGGAAATTTCTTAGCCTTAACCTCTTCAGCATCAGAAATGTCTTCTGTCCAGTTATCTAAAGGCACCTGACGGTTACAAACGGCAGCAGCATATTCACTGCCGGAAAGTCCGAATACCCGGCTTGCCAGAAGGAGACGCAGATAATCCTGTTCGGAATTATTAAGAACCGCATTCATCATCAGGCTGATGAATGTATATTCCTCTGTCTCAAATATTTTTGTTCTATCAGAGAGAAATACCACCGGAACATTTCGCTTTTTGAGACTTTTAAGTACATTTGCGGCTTCATTTTTATTACTGATAAGCACAGTAATATCCTTAAGCGAGATTCTCCGGCCAACGCCCCCACTTTTATCCATTGTTTTAGAAGCATACGTTTCTTTAAGTTCTTTCAGAGTAAGATCACTTCTTTCGGAAATTACTCCGTGATTCAGGAGCCTTACAATCATATCAGCACATTCTTCGGCAACCTCATCATTAGTATTTTTTTGAGATGAACCTCCTGATTTAGCAGTCTTTTCCGACTTACCGGAATTCTTATCATTCTGCTCATTAAAAACTCTGGTTTTAACAAAATTACAGGCTGCTTCAGGTAAAATACCGGCACCTGACGAACTGTTCTTTGAATTCTCTCCCCGGTATTCCTCAGGTATGATATAAATAAACTTCTGCTTATTCTGATAACCTACATTGGTAAAGGTAAGATCATTATCTGCATCAATCTGATTTTGCCCGCCGGTATCCTCTGAATTTTTTTCTTCATCTTCAGACTGAGAATCACTGACATTTAAGAGACTGTCGTAAAAATGACATTCTGAAGTGGCGTCACCGGAATTTCCGGTTTTCCCTGATGCATCCAGCTCCTCCGGAATTCTTCCGGAAAATATACAGTTCACCGCTTTAACCATATTGGCATCAGAGCGGTAGTTAACACTCAGTTCTATTTCGTGCTGACTCCGTTCTTCATCAGTATAGAGGCTTCTGATGATATTCTTGGCACAGGTATAGCAGTACAGGTCGGCATTGCGGAAGCCGTATATTGACTGTTTCGGATCCCCGACTATATAAAATCCCCAGAAATTCTCCCCTTCTGAAGTGACGGCTTTGCCGTCATCTTCTGGAGTGAGATAAATACTCCGGACTATTTCAAACTGCACCGGATCGGTATCCTGAAATTCATCTATTATGGCCACAGGAAACATCTGCTTTATCTTTCTCGCAAGGAACCTCTTTCTGGCAGCTACATCTTCACTGTCATCCGCTCCGGGAACAAGAGCATCCTTTAATTTAAGCAACAGGTCATCGTTGTTAATCACCTTCTCCTCTGCCTTTAGCTTTTCATAAATATCAAAGGCCTTAAGCAGCAGAGTGTGCAGTTTACCGTAATCAGCGAATGATTTTTCATTAAAAAGGTGATTCTCTGACTTGTCTTTATATTGTCTGAATATGTTCAGCAGTGTATTAAATTTTGTGTCACTGTTAAGAAAATCATTGTAGATATTTGCATACCCTTCGTCATTCCCCCGGGCATCGGTAATCATCTCTCTACGGATACACTCATAGAGAGCTCTTTTTCTCAAATCATCGTCATTACTTTGTAAATCAAGCTGCCAGCTTAATCCGGTATCTACTACAAATCTGGAAATAATCTGTCTGCAGAAACTGTGAATAGTGCTTATCTGCATATTATCCATATTTAGTTCCACCCGGTTGAGAATACGGATTCCCTTGACCAGCTTCTTCAGGCAGTCATCCACAGAACCAGTACAGTCATTAAGGTATGCCTGCACAATCATCATTTCAAAGCCCGCATCACTGTCGGTAAGAGATGCTGAAAACACTCCAGATTCAGCATAGGCCTTTTTAAGAAGGCTCTCCATAAAGCACCGCAGATCTCTGATCCTTTCACCGATTTTTCTTTTCATATCGCTGGTGGCGGCTTTGGTAAAGGTCATAACCAGAAGCTTGGTATAATCCACCGGCTCACCGTTCTTAATACCTATTCCCAGAAGCAGACGACAGATAAGACCGGTAATAGTATATGTTTTACCTGTTCCAGCTGACGCTTCTATAATTCCGGCGCCGTTTAAATTAAAATTCATTATTTTATCTGACATCTGTTCTTCCCCTGACGGTTTCCTGCCGTCTCACCAGTACCATTTATTAATTACCGTTAAAATTCTAATTCCGTTTTTTCTATTGCCGGTTGTTCTGAAATTCATCTAATTTCAAGCTTAAGGATTTGCAGCACCAGCCGGAAATCCTTTCTATGCGTCAAGTCCTAACTGTTTATCAGTTATTTTTTCGGGAGCTCCTATTTAATTCCCAGCTTATTACACAGTTTCTCCAATCTATCAGGCTGTTTAGCAGGTGTTGGATAAGTTAGGAAAGGTATAGATGCCCCTTTCCTACTATTACTCTTCTTGCCCCTACCTGCACTATTATCTTCATCTATATTTCCATTGTTTAGGAATTTATCATCAAAAGACTTATCATTTACCAGCCAATTTAAACAGTTATAAAGAAGCTCAAAGCTACCATTGAATCTATTGTATTCGAGACGATCAACACTGTCTTGACCGAATATAAGCTCTCCATCTCTAATATAGTTCCTCTGACTAAAATCTTGAGGATTTATTTCTTCAGAGTAACCAAATATTCCATTTGTAAATTTAGATACAAGTTCAAATGGAATATAGCAAAAATGTCCAAGAATAAAGAGTTGGATAAAATTAATCATTTTATCCAGCAACATTTCTACGATACTGTTGTTGTATTCCTTTTTGAGTATATCAATATCTGGTTTATCATTATTATCAAATACCAAACCATACACTAGTTGATTCATCTTTTCTGTAAAATTAAAGGCTGATACAGGCCGTTCACCATGTTTTTGAGCCGACTCTAAATAAAGAAGCATTGTCTTCAGAACAAAATTAAAGCAGGACTTCATCATTTCTTTATCATAATCAAATCCTACCAGCAGATATTCCCTGTCACCAAAATTAAGAACATCGTTTATCCTGCCACGGATTCTTACCTCTACATTCACAGTTTCACCGGGATAATAATGACAGTCATCCATATCTGCTGATCTGTTTCCGCTTTCCTTTACCGGTTTCTGATTATTCTGCTCACTCTTTTCTTCAGGAGCATTATCTTCAGATTCCTCTATAAATTTTCTCTCCACCGGAACCTTAAACCTTAAATCCACCGGAACAGAGGTAAGATACTCAGAACTCTCATATGCATTTTTTATCTTGATACATGTGAGAATCTTATCTTCAAAACCTACTTCACCAGGTTTAGATTTTTCTTTAAAAAACCCGGAAAATATATATTCTCCGATAACCCCGTTGGCAATCTCTCCTTTTTCCTGCAGGTTGTGGATATAATCTTCGGAAAGGCTTCTAACGTCATCGGCAGTTATAGGCTCATCACGTCCAGAAAGGGTATTAATGAGGAACCGGGAAAGATTGCTTTCTAAGAATCTGTCACTCCAGTCTTCATGCTCCTTAAGTTCATTTCTCTCAAATAAGTATTTTGAAAGACGGAGAACTTTCTTAACGAAGAATTTATTACCATGCTTATAAAAATCCTCCAGTTCATCGAGGGAAATATCCAGAACATATTCACATTCCTGCATACCGGAATTATCCCCGGTATTCTTTTTCACGAATTTGAGGCCAGAAAGTTCAGGATTAACCATATCCTTCCATAACACCCTGTCATCCTTTTTTCTGATTATTTTATTAAGAGGACACCACTGGGACTGATATGAACGCATTTTCACTCCGTTATAGTTTCGCGGATCGTAAACATTCATTGTTTCCTCATTTATAAGAGCCTTTCTGAATATGGCGGTATTTTTGGAGTTGTCCGGTTCTCTTTCATAATCCTCATAGGAAACGGCAATATTATCCTTATTTTCCTTAACAAACCTGCCAAATGATTCACGGTCAAGCATACAGGTGGCGGTAATATAGTTGATAAGCTCATTAACCAGCATTGACGGATTCTTTTCATCGTTTTTTACAGCATCCCTGCCGAGATAGGAGATATAAAGACTCTTTTCCGCAGAAATCAATGACTCCAAAAACATGTAACAGTCATCATTACGACGGTTACGGTCACCATGACGGAAATAAGTCTTCATTAAGTCAAAATAATCACCGTTGTCGGTTTTCGGATATTCTCCATCATTCATCCCCAGCATAAAAATATGCTTAAAGGGAATGGCTCGCATCGGAATAAAGCTGCAGAAATTCACTCTGTCTCTTAAAAACGGAGAAAATCCGCTTTCGGCACTTAATTTATCCTTTAAATATTCCTTAACCACCTCTAGATTGATCTTAGGAACCAGCTTAAGCTTTAATAAATCAATCTTCATTCTTTCGAAGTGCTTGGCGATAAGCGCATACAGATTGACGTTATCATCTCCAAACTCAAAGAACCGGTTGAGCACACGGCTGATAATAAAATCGTGCCAGCCTGAAACAGTCTTTTCCACGGAAAGTTCTCCTGAAGCCTCGCCATCAGTGTGAGAGAAGCCACCTCCGATGTTTTCCAGAATATCAGCCGGAAGAACGGCACTTTCAAGACACTTCTTAAATTCCTTTCTGAGTTCCCTCAATGCGTCATAGAAGGCATAAAAATGACCTAGAAGATCAAGAGATGAACTGCCTTCAAGAGAGGTATTATAGTCATGACTGATATCATCACCGGAAGTAACCGGCATAAGAGAACCGATAAGCATTCTGTCAAGACCGGCCTTCAGGGAGTTACGGTAGTCGGTTACAAAATGCTCCTGATGCGCATCCCCGGTGTCTCCGGCTCCGGCTGAACCGGATGTTTCAGCATTATTCTTATGGAAGTCACGAGGCTTGACATCATATATGGCAGTGTCATCCTCATCCAGCCCGAAAATAATGTTGTTATCATTAAGCCATTTCTTAATGTTTTCCAAATCCTCCACTTCAATACCGAATCTTTTGCGAATGGCATCTATAGAAAGAAGAGAAAACAGAGCATGATTATCTATATTACCGGAAACAATATTTAAAAGACGGTTAAAACCGTCAATCTCCGGACACTCCTCCTCAGTGGAACGGTCGCAGATACTGTACGGAAGATTGACTTTCTGACGTTCATCACCGCCCGTCTGATGATTATCCGGTGTATTTTTGAACAGAAGCTCTCTGTTAGTACCGAATACTGCATCAATAAACGGCGCGTATTTGGAAACATTAGGCATAAAGACAGCTATATCACGCGGACGCAGGGATTTGTCATTCTGAAATTTTTCCAGAATATGATCATAAAGAACCTGCACTTCTCGAAGTGGCGTAATGCATGAGTGAAACTCCAGAGAGTGATCATTAGTGCTGACAGTGCGACATATTCTTGAAGGCTCACCACCGTTCTCTGAAGTGTGTTCAGCAATCTCACTCATGGAGGTAAATGACATATTTAAAATGTCATTTTTAATAAGATTAAGCAGACTGGCATCCTGCCCGCCTTCCCGATCACTGTTATCCACAAATGCGTGAATATCATTTATTTCATAATTTTCATTATCGGCATAAGCCATAATGGCACTCAGGGTATCCCGGCCGGCTTTACCGTACGTAAGAAGCAGACGGTTGCTTTCCACAAGTTCCAGAGAATCATCAACCTGTTCATAGTACTCACTGCGGTATTTATCACCTGAGGCATCTTTCATCTCAGAAACCGGGGAATGTCCTGATTCAGAGGTAATTTTAGAGAGCTCCTCCCGTGATATGTTCCGGTTTTTAACCTCAAGATTCAGGGCATGCTTCTTCTTTAATTTTTCAATATATTTTTCTATTGAGGCATCATCCGTCAGATTATCAGCCTTGATATCCCCCCAGTAATAACGGCACGGATTGGTAAACATGAAATGCACATTGATGAATTTACCCAAAAGTACCAGAAACTCGAGAACAACCGGAGCAATTGAAGAAATACCGTAAACAAAAATATCCGCCGGCATTTCCATGCCGTTGTCCCGGATTCTTGCAAAAAATTCCTCTTTGGTGTCATTAAGGAGAATTTTCTTCATGGAATCCATGTAGTGAATACGGTCTTTCTCCCTGAGTTCATCAATAAGATTAACCTGAATATAGTCGTGCCACAGACGGGATATCCACAGGTAGTCATGGATGTTGATATCCGCATGCTGTTTTTCTTTCAGTTCCTTTAGCCATGAGGCCAGTGACTCATCGTCAGAGGCTCTGCTCCATGACTTAATCCAGTCCTGACGGTAGACAAGATAATTTTCAAAAATCTCTGCCAGACGATGCGCCAGCGAATAACACTTAACATAGTTAATGTTTTTTACCCCGTCATCACCGCTCCGGTCATAAATGTAATCAATCACATAACCGTACGGTCCGGAGGTGTTATCAGGTTTAAAGGCGTCATCTTCAGTAAAGGCCTGCAGCAGAATCCAGGCAATATTGTCTGAATTGTATACCATCTCCCTGGGATAATCATCCTTAGGAAACAGCTTGTCGTGAAGACTCCAGATAAACCGCCACGGCAGCTGACATTCAATCCTGGCGCAGACTCCCTCAATATCGGCAATCTTCTGCTTCAGGTAAAGCTCCATACCGTTGCTTTGTACGATAAAATGGAAAGGATTAAAGGGATTACCTGATGAATTACCGGTAGCACTGCTTTTCATTAAGTGAATGCCCAGTCTTACCAGTATTTCAATATCGTTTGAATGATAAACAGTAAACATTGAGTATATCTCCTTTTGTTCTTTCCGACCTGGCCCGGTGTTAACCATGGTTGTTGTCTGCCGGCATATTCTTTACAGTAAAAACCATTATCAAAACAAAAATATATCGTATCAATAACAAAAATACAAATATATTTTAATTATATCAGTAATATTTTTTAATATTTATATAATAATTCACATTTTACCGTTATGACAGCATTTCTAAAATGAAAGATTAGGAATTTCTGGTTTGGGGATGAGTGAAGAAGAAAAGACTGAGGACAAAAAACTAATAAAAAAAAGAAAGAAACAGAGAGAATCCCGAAGAAAGCCAGATAAATATTGGAATAAAAAAAACAACAAACCTAAAAATCAGCAAAGCCTGTGAATTAACGGGTAACCCCGAAAAAGGAAAGGCTCTTAAACCTGAAGAAATTCCCCCAGGAACGAAAAAGGGCATCCGAAGATACCCTTTTATGAAAAATTATGTCAATAGAAAAAAGAAATGTTTAATTACTTTTCAGCAACTACAACAACCTTGAGGGTTGACTTAACATCTGGGTGTAATGAAACAACGATTTCATATTCACCAACAGATCTTAACACACCTTCAGATAAACGAATTTCGCTCTTCTTAACTTCAACACCTGCTGCAGTAACTGCATCAGAAATGTCACGAGTACCGATAGAACCAAAGAGTTTACCTTCATCACCTGCTTTAGCTGCAATGGTAACCTGTGCAAGAGCATCAAGCTTAGCACCACGTTCCTGAGCAGCTGCTAATTCAGCAGCAATCTTCTTTTCGAGTTCAGCACGCTGAGCTTCGAACTTTTCAAGGTTTGCCTTAGTGGCCATAACAGCCTTTTTCTGTGGGATGAGGTAGTTACGAGCAAAACCGCTCTTAACCTTTACCTTATCACCGAGACTGCCCAAATGAGCAATCTTATCAAGAAGAATAACTTCCATTACCTTTCCTCGGTTAAAAATAAAAAATGAGTTAGGCCTTACTTAGTCTTACTAGCAGTGCTATGTAAATCAGTGTAAGGTAATAAAGCCAAGTAACGTGCACGCTTAATAGCTACAGCAAGCTGACGCTGATACTTTGCACTGGTGCCGGTGATACGGCTTGGTACAATCTTGCAAGACTCAGTGATGTAGTTCTTTAAGGTTGCGGTATCCTTGTAATCAATTTCTTCTACCTTTTCAGCAGTGAAACGGCAGAACTTGCGACGACGAAAATAAGCCATTTTTTACTCCTTATTCAGCATCAGCAGCTACGGCTTTGTTCTCAACACGTTCTTCACGGTTGTCACGTGAATTACGAGATTCAATAGACTTCATCTTCATTACTGGAGAAGCTTCAGTGTAAGCCTTCTTTACACGAGTGATGAGGTAACGAATAACAGCATCGTTGTAACGGAAACGGTTTTCGATTTCATCAATTGAAGACTGTTCTGCTTCAACATTGAGAAGAACATAGTGAGCCTTGGAGAGCTTGTCGATCTGATAAGCAAGCTGGCGCTTACCCCAATCTTCACGACGGTGAATCTTACCACCGGCAGTTTCGATAATGCTAACGCAACGGTCAGTCATGCTAGCAACCTGTTCAGACTGGTCTGGATGAACCATGAACACAATTTCATAATGACGCATTTAAATGCCCCTTACGGTTATTTAGCCTTCTAAGTCCGGTCTTACTTATAAAGGCAAGGAACTTTAGATATTGACCGGTAAATCGGCGTGATTATATAGATTTTTGCTAACAGGATCAAGAAATAATTAATTTTTTTCATTTTTCCCATGCAGGATGGAAAATGCAGCATAAAACAATTTTCTCCGAATCACTCCGGAATATCAGCTATCTGTAATCACGGTACACAGTCTGCTGCCGGACTCTGACTCTCCGCTATTTTGGATCTATAAAAAACTATAAAATAGCTCTTTACCAAATTAAGCCTTCATCACTAGATTTGCCAACTGATTCTTATTTAGATCAGCCAGTATTGATCTTAGCTCCAGACTCCTAACGGCGCTAGCTACACCGCTTTTTTTAATTAGATTTAACAGATTAACCGAGGCCTGTAAGTCTCTGTCAATTTCATTTCCACAGTTCTCACATTTGTAAATCCGGTCTGAAAGTTTTAAATCTTTCTTTACTTCTCCGCATTTACAACATCTCTTTGAACTAGGATAGAATCTGTCAGCCTCAATAATCTTTCCGTCATTAAGTTGAACCTTATTGACAATGGCTGTCTTCAGTCTGCCGAAACTTACATCAGCCAGTGCCCGGGCAAGTCGATGATTGGACATCATTCCTTTTACGTTCAGATTCTCCAGAGCAACATAACTATAGTTTCGTGCAATAAACGATGCTGTTTTGTCAATGAAGTCTTTCCTTAAATGACTTATCTTTGTGTAAAGCTTTTTTATTTTCTTTAAAAGCCTGAAATAGCTCCTGGAATACTTCGTCTCATCATCCTTGGTTTTCGGATGCTGCTTTTTAGATAGTCTTCTCTGCAGAGCCTTTATTTTATTTATATAACGTTTTAATGGTTTTGGAGCGTATATCTTAATCCCGTCAGACAGGGTAAGCGCTGCGTCCAACCCCAAATCTATTCCTACTGCCGTGTTTTCAGGGGCTGTTTTCTTTTCGATTGCTGCCTCCTGTACGTTAATACTGAAGCTGGCAAAAAATTCATCTCCGTCCTGACTGATGGTCACGTTGTTGATATGCCCCGAAAAACGAATTTCCTCCGTGAGTTTTACCCAGCCAAAATTCGGTATTCTCAAAAAGAGTTTTCCTGATTTCTTCTCCGCACCGGTACAGGTTTTGAATCTTTGCAGTTCAACCTGATCTCCTCCAAGATAGAATGAACCGGAAGTCTCTGATCTTTTCTTGAATACGGGAAAACCTACTTTTGGGCCGGTCTTATTTTTCTTTGCTTCATAATATCTCGTTAAGGCCTTTCCAGGAAATATAAACGGCTGCTGCGAGGCATATTTAGTAACCTCGTACATGTATGGAAAATCTTTTGCCTTGATGCTGTTAAAGCGTTTCTTCAAATCAAGTACTGTCGGAAGCTTCGGTTTTACCGGGAACTCACTGAACTGTAGCGGTGACTCATTGTACTGCTTCATCTCTTTTCTGTATAAAGACATTGCTTTTCTATACTTTTTCAGTTCCTTTTTGTATTCCGCCAGCCCCCAGTTGTATGCCAGGCGTGAACAGCCAAAAGCCTTACGGCAATAGGTCTTAAACTTATTGTTTGCTTCAATTCTGATTTTATGACTGAGCACCCGTAACATTATTTTACACTTTCCTGCAATTTCTCAATTATCTTTCTGTTCTTCCCGCTGCGACTTCCGTATAGTCGGGCTGAAAATACTGTGATTATCTCCAGCACATCCTTTGCCAAATCTTCTTCAAAAGAGGCTTTGTCTTCTCCCTTGTTGATAATCACAACTTCAACACCTTTGGCTTCACATATTGAAAAAATCAGTTCAGCCCCGAATCTTAATAATCTATCCTTATGTGTGAGTACCAGTCTTTTTACACCGTCACCAAGAATTCTGTTGATTAGAGAGGTCAGTCCTTTCTTATAATAATTCATCCCGGAACCTAAATCCGTTATAAGCTCATACCTGTATCCATGTTCAGCACAGTAGAGCTCCAAAACCTGAGCCTGCCTCTTGAGATCTTCTTTTTGATCCTGAGAACTTACTCTGGCATAAGCGATGGTGACCCTGTCATCTTTTTCTATTTGGATAAGCTCCCTTCCGCTTATTCGCATTATTGTGTCACTGTTATACCTTCTTGTCCCGCCTGGAGAAATACTGTCCGGCTTTAATTTGCCTGATTTTTCCCAGTTACGTAATGTTTGGACATGAACACCAAGCATTTTTGCAGCCTGACCAATAGAAATAATTTTATTCATTAAAAATAAACCT
>JAEEGF012185478.1_pt1 | contig 15957 bp, 12 predicted proteins | sample 9134171 | NCBI WGS metagenome assembly JAEEGF01 (sample SAMN16246542, study PRJNA631951) | gut metagenome | biome: gut microbiome; feature: rumen; material: AP-attached | host: Bos | place: Iran: Karaj | collected 2018-10
ATGATTGAGAGCCTGCAGGAACTGCAGGAGAAAGCCCAGGCGGGCTGGATAACCAGGTGAGTCTCCGCTTGGTCTCCGGTTTAGCAACCGCACTTACCTTAATTCAACGACGCCGCAGCTTTACATTGGCGGCGCGAGCGATTCCGCGAAGCGGTCAAGTGAGAGACGCAATGTAAAGTGCGGCTGCTAAAAGTCGCCCTCGCGCGAGACTCACCTGGTTTGAATCGTCACGGTGCCTGCGGCGATAAGTGAAATGCGAAGCGCAACCAAAATAATTAAATGCCCCAGATGATGGTGGCGGATTTTCGCACCCCCGGAGGCGATAGAATAAACCTTCGGAGGTGCGCTTGTCCTAAGTAAACGGACATTTCCCGGAAGTCCGGTTTATTTCCCGGAAATACACTATATTTTCCAAAATAACAGACAAATGAGAGAAGAAGTAATCGAAACCTTTGTAAAGGCAAGAAAAAACAAAACAGCCGTCATTTACTGCATCCTGATAGCCATCGCGGCGCTTGCCGTGGCGGCGGTCATCTATTATTTTTACAGGCTGATCGGCTTCCTGCTCATCATACTCGTGTTCGCGATCGCGTTCTACGGAATGGTGCTCATCATGAAGTACAACAACCTCGAGTACGAGTTTTCGATAGTTATGGGCGAGTTCACGATTTCCGAAATCAGGAACCAGACCCGCCGCAAGAAGGTCATGAGTTTTCTCATAAAAGACCTTGAGAACTTCAAGAAGGTAAAAACCGCCGACGTTCTGGCGAAAAAGGACGACGGCGTCAAGAAAGAAGACGCGCCGAAGGTGCTTTACTGCTTCGGTGACGACGATGAAGAGGCGTACGCCTTCACCGCAAGGTCCGCGGACGAGGGCGTGGTTTACGAGATATATATCAAACATGACGACCAGGTCATGAAGGAGATGGCGCTGCGAAGCTTCGAGGTCAGGCGCGTGCTTGGAAAGATTTAAAATCACCTTTAAATAGGGGAAAACTGTGCGGAGGAATATTTGTAAAATGAAACACGCGAACCCGAAAAGAACATGCTTTTTGCGGGCGGCGGCGCTCACTGTTGCCGCGGCCTTGTTCGTATGCGTGTGCTCTTCGTGCGGCATCATAACGATCGTGCACAATTCGACCCCGCGGCCGGACGTAACGGAAGCCCCGACGCCCGAAAGGACGCCCGAACCGGTGAGGTTCACGGTGGAATTCGACGAAAACGAGCTGTTCCCGGACGATAACGCGGAAACAGCGGCGCGCCACATTGACACCGCAATCAAAAAGGCGGTGGCGCTTCTCAACACGGTTGATTCACGCGAGCTGAACATTCTGAACGAGGGCCCCGCGCCGGCGGCCAAAGCGCGCGACAAGATTAAAAACGAGCTGTCGCTCAAAATCTACGACGAAATCGAAAGAGCCGCAGCGTCCTACGGCGACTTCTCGATTAACGAAAACGACTACCCGGGCGTCTCGAACTTTTTCGGCGTTGTCGTCACCGCGACCGACGCGCTTCACGTGGACAGGAAGGACCTGTACCTCTACTCGGACATCACGTCAGAGGGCCTTTTCAACGAGATCTACAAACTTCAGTACTACATGCCCAACGAGTGGCTGTCGCATCCGACGGATGACAGGCAGGCCGTCAGGAACGCGGTAGACGTTTTCAACAAGACCGTCGAAAGGGTAATCGAAAAAATGCCGGCGGGAATGAGCAACTTCTACAAGTGCTGGTACTTCGCGCTGGTGATTTCGGCGGCGTGCGTTTACGAGGACTCGCAGGCGTCGGTGCTGGAACCGTACCTGGCGTACAACGTTTTCGTGAACGGGACGACCGTCTGCAGGGGGTACGCGGAGGCGTTTCAGCTTTTGTGTGAAAAGGCAGGAATCCGCTGCGACTTCATTACAGGCATCGCGCCCGGTTCGGACGAACGCCACGCCTGGAACAGGGTCTACTCCGACGAGGGACCGCTTTACGTCGACGTCACGTGGTACGACAAGGAACGGATCACGGACAACTACTTCCAGGGCGGCGTCTCGTACGTTTTCATGAACGAAAGCGACTACAAGGCGGCGGGGTACGTTCCCGACGCGGAGTGATTCACGCGGAAAAACGGGAAATAAAAAAAGCACGCAAAAATCAAGAAATTTTCAATAAAACGGAGTATAATAAAGTTGCCGGGAAGGTTCTCCGGCGGATATAATCAAGAAGAACGCGGGAAGCATGCGCTAAGAGAAAGATAATGAAGAAAAACTTTAAAAAGAAAAAGAATAACGGAACGGGCAGTATGGCGCTGCGCATTTTCGTCAACATTTTCATTGTTGTCTTTGTTGTCGTTTACGTTTCGACGCTCCTGCCGATCGTGAAGTTCATGCGCAACAAGCTCAAGGAAGAGCCTCCGGTCGATGATGGCGGAGAGGTTGTTGTGATTAAACCCGGCGACAGCGTCATTGACCTTTCCGGTCTGCAAGATCTTGAAGAGGTCACGCCGACGCCGGATCCGGAAGAGGTAACGGAGGCCCCCGCCGAAACTCCGGAGCCAACCGAGGCTCCCACGGAGGAACCGACGACGCCTCCCGCGACTCAGAATCCGGACGTTACCCAGGATCCGAACGCGACACCGACGCCCACTCCAACCCCCACGCCCACGCCTTCGCCGACTCCGAAACAGGCCGACGTGGCCTCGCCGACAGGAACCCCCGCACAGTCGGTTCCGTACGTTCCCGACCCGATAGTGGAGGGCGTCTCCAAAACCGCCGGCTGCAACGTAAAACTCCAGCCCGACGCCAAAAATATCCTACTTTTAGGCTACGACAACAAATCAGACCTCACGGACACGATGATTGTTGTCAGCATCTGCGAGCGTACCAAAACGGTCGACTGCTATTCGCTGGCGAGGGACGCGTACATTCCTTATACCGGCGCGGTGCAGGACTACCTGGTCAGGACCGGCCTTAACAAGAGCAAGGGTATCTACAAGCTGAACGCCTGCTATCCGATCGGAAAGTTCATCAAGTACAAGGACGGCAAGTTCGGCAACTCCGGCATCGATTTTCTCTGCCACATCATCAACGAGATGATGCCCGACGCGAACATGCACATCGACGACTACATTTTTGTGGATCCGGACGGCATGGCGAAATTCGTAGATCTTTTCGGCGGCGCGGACGTGTATTTTTCCGAGGACAGGTGGGTCATGAATTCGGCTACCGGCAAAACGGAGTTGAAATACACAAAGGGCTACCACCACCTCAACGGCGCCGAGACGGTCACGTTCCTGCGCACCCGTAACCGCTACAACGAGAACGGCAGAATCAGTTCGACCGGCGACCCCTACAGGAAGGCCAACCAGCTTCGCTTTATAAGGGACTTCTCCAAGAAGGTTATTACGATCGAGAACGTCGGCCGGATCAACGAGATCATGTCAACTGTGTCCGAGTTCGTGTACCACAGCATCAACACGCCGTCGCAGCTCGCGACGTACACGAAGTTCGCGACGGATTTCGCGGCCGGGAAGTACACGGTGACGACCGTCGTGGTGAGCGGCAGGTCGATCGACCCGGTTGGGGATCATGCGAGCTACGTGAACCTGATGTATTGAAAACGCCGATTTTCGGCTCTTTACGCAATTCGCCGGAGATAAAAAGAGAATAAGGTGTCTTCGACAATTGCTGGCGAATTGCTTTTCGCGGACGGACCTCTCGGAGTACCTTCGTACACCTTCGGAAAACCATACGGGTCTCCGCTTGGTCTCCGGTTTAGCTGACGCTAAAAGTCGCCCTCGCGCGAGACCCGTATGATTTGTCGAGCGAGCACAAACTTATGAACGAGCCGCCGCAGCTTTGCATCGGCGTCATGAACGATAAACCCTGTGTGTTTCCACTCAGTCTCCGACGTAGCTAAGGCTACGAGTCGCCTTCGTGCGAAACACACAGGCTTTTACGGAATAATAAGGTGCCTGCGGCGCAATCGCGAAGCGGTCAAGTGAGCGGTGCAATATCAAGTGCGTCGTCAAGTGAGCGGTGCAATATCAAGTGCGGCATTGACACGTCGCGTGCGCGGGTGTACAATAAAATTAAAGTATTTCGCAAACAGGAGGGTGTTTGTTGTTATGAAAGCAAAATACATAATCGCAATAATACTGGCAATATGCGTGACGGCCGTTTTCGCGGCGTGCGCAAAACCTGACGATCAGAAGCCTGCTCCGACCGATGCTCCCACGACAGAAGCGCCGGCAGAGCAGCCTACGGAAAAACCCACGGAGCCGCCCACGGAAGAGCCGACTGAAGAACCGACGGAAGAGCCCACCGAAGAGCCCACACCGGAACCCACCGAGGACCCCGACAAGACCCCGTCCCCGGTTGAGAACATGAACCTCAACATTCCCTATGTTACCGACGGTCTGGTTGCGCTTTACGAGGGCAACTACAACACCGCCAACGGCATGGACAAGACGTCCGCGGTTTGGGGCGACCTGAGCGGCAACGGCCTCGACATCGAACTCAAGCTTTCCGATTACTGCGAGTGGCGTGACGACGGCCTTTTCGTCTCGATGCGCAGGATCATCCTTCCCGACAGGATTGCCGAGCTCATCAACGGCGAAGCGTACACCGTCGAGTTCGCGATGAAGGACCTGGTAATCACCGGAAGCAACTACGCGACGTTCCTGAACAGCTCGGGCAACGACAACTTCGCGCTTTTCATCCGCGTTTCCGACGACGCGCTTGAGTTCAAGTGCAACAACGGAATCGGTTCCAGACCGAACATGGTGGGCGACGCCGCTGAGCTTTGCGCAACGTCCACAATCGCGGTAACGTTTGAGGCGGACGGTCAGATCGAGCTCTACCTGAACGGCGAGTTCATCGACTCAAGAGACGCGGCTTCGAGCACGGACATCGCGGGCCACATGTTCATCGGCCATCCCAGCGAGGAAAAGTCTTACGACGCGACGATAACGGGCATCCGTTTTTACGACAGAGTTCTGAGCGAAAAGGAGCTTGCGAGCAACGCGAAGGCTCTCGGAACGATCACGCCCAAGCTTCCTGCCGAAAGCTGAACAGGCATTTCTTAAAAGAAGCGGGTATTTTCCAACAGTTATAGATCAACCGGAAAAACTTAGCGTAACCCGCAAATCTCAAACGTAACTCTCACTATTATTGTAAGGAGAATCGCAAAATGGCAGACAATACGCCAAGAAGAAGAAACAGAAACGTGACCGGCGACGGGCAGGAAGTCGGAAGACGCGGTGAAGGCCGCGGAACCGGTCCTGTCGGAAACCAGGGCGGCTACTCCGGAAGACCGGGAACGGGCAAATCCGGAAGAGGCGCAGGCGGCGAAAGCGGCGGAACGAGAGGTTCAGGCGGAAGTATACTTTCCGGCCTGCTCGGAAGCCTGTTTTCCGGCGGAAGCGGCGGCGGGAAGAGCATCAAGACGATCATTATCATAATCGTTCTTGCGCTCGTCATATTCCTGGTGGCGAGAATGTTCGGCTGCACCGGCAACGGATTGTTCTCGTCGCTGTTCGGCGGCGGAGGTACCGACGACACGAGCGGCACCGCGCTGACGAGCTTCACGCAGTCCAGCACTACCTCGGGCTGGACCAGAACCGCCAACACCGGCACGCTCAACACAAGCGTTGCGAGCGGCGCCCGCGACAAGTACACGACCATCAAGGGCGGCAACAAAGACGTCGTCACGATCATGGTCTACATGTGCGGCACCGACCTCGAATCGCAGTACGGAATGGCCACCAAGGACATCGCGGAGATGCGCAAGGCGACCCTTTCCGACAACGTTAACATCATTATTTACACCGGCGGCTGCAAGTCCTGGCAGACCTCGTCAATCAGCAACTCGACGAACCAGATCTACAAGGTCGAGGGCGGCACGCTCAAGCTTCTCGAGAAGAACATGGGCAACGTCTCGATGACCGACCCGTCGACGCTCTCGAAGTTCATCACCTGGTGCAAGACGAACTACCCCGCGAACCGCAACATGCTTATCTTCTGGGACCACGGCGGCGGCTCGATCAGCGGCTACGGCCACGACGAGAGATTCTCGAGCACCGGTTCGATGTCGCTGGCGGGAATCAACACGGCCCTCAAGAACGGCGGCGTCAAGTTTGACTTTGTCGGCTTCGACGCGTGCCTGATGGCGACCGCAGAGAACGCGATAATGCTCACCCAGTACGCGGACTACATGATCGCCTCCGAGGAGACCGAGCCCGGATCCGGCTGGTACTACACCAACTGGCTGACGAAGCTCTCCCAGAACACCTCGATGTCAACGCTTGACATCGGCAAGAACATCGTCGACGACTTCACGGACTACTGCGCGACCTACGTAAAGAACGCGAAGACGACCCTCTCTGTCGTCGACCTGGCGGAGCTTGAGGCAACCATTCCCGACGGTCTCACCAACTTCGCGAAGAGCACCACGGCGCTCCTCAACTCCGACAACTACGCCCGGGTTTCCGACGCCCGCAGCGGGACCCGCGAGTTCTCCAAGAACAAGATCGACCAGGTCGACCTCGTGGACCTCGCAGGCAGAATGAACACCAAGGAAGGCGAGACGCTCGCGAAAACCGTTCTGAGCGCGGTGAAGTACAACCGTACGTCGTCCGACATGGTCAACTCCTACGGTCTGTCGATTTACTTCCCGTACAGAAGCGCGGGCAAGGTGGACACCGCCATTAAGACGTACAACGCAATCGGCGTCGACTCCGCGTATTCCTCCTGCATCAAGCAGTTCGCGCAGGTCGAGACGTCCGGCCAGGTGGTTTCCGGCGGTTCATCCACGTCGCCTCTGACTTCGCTTCTAGGCACGCTCGGCAGTTCTTCGTCTCCGAGCAACGGCACCTCCGGCGGCATTTCCTCGCTGCTCACCAGCTTCCTGGGCGGCTCGTCCGGAATTGACGTCAGCGGCATCGCGGGCTCGTTCCTTGAGGGACTCGACATCGGAAAGACGTCGTCCTACATCAGCGCGAACCACCTTGACGCGAAGGACTTCATGTTCACGAAGGACGACGGAAAGGACGTCATCTACCTGAGCGACGCGAAGTGGGGCCTCGTGCAGGAAATCGGACTGAACGTGTTCCTTGACGACGGCACCGGCTACATCGACCTGGGCGTCGACAACGCGTACACAGTCAACCAGAAAGGCGGCCTTGTGGGCGAGTATGACGGATACTGGCCGGCAATCAACGGGAGGCCCGTGGCGTTCTACCACGTGAACACGGTCGACGACGGCAAGAACTACTCGATGACCTACAGGATTCCGTGCCTCTACAACGGCCAGCGCGCGGACCTCATCGCGGTCTACGACAACGCCCACGAGAACGGAATCATCACCTGCGTCAGCTTCGACTACGACGAGAAGGTGACCGAGACCGCCGCGAAGCAGATCGATGAGATCGAAGACGGCGCGAAGATCGACTTCCTGTGTGACTACTACAGCTACGACGGCGAGTTCCTCGACTCCTACATGTTCGGCGACCAGCTGGTCGTGAACGGCGAGCTCAAGCTCAGCGACGTCAGAGTTTCGGGTACCACCAGCGCGGTCTACATGTTCACAGACATCTACGGTCAGACGTTCTGGTCGTCGGTGATCGGGAAATAATTAATAATTGATGAATGGGGCAGGCCGCCGCGCGCGCGGCGGCCCGCCTTTTTTTACAAAACGGAGGTATTCATGAAATACTTGAAACCTGTCATTGTTCTGCTGTTGGCGGCGTTCCTGATGCTGGGAGCGGTCGCGTGCGTAAACGGCGGCGGGAACAACCCGGACACCACGGCGGCGCCGGCGGACAATCCCACCGAAGCGCCCGCCACCGAGGAACCCACCGAGGAGCCGACGCCCGAGGTCAAAAAGGGCTTCGACCTGCACTTTATCGACATCGGCACCGGCGACGGAATGCTTCTCGTTTGCGACGGCGAGGCCATGGTCATCGACTCGGGCAACGTCGGCAGGGGCGAGAAAATGGTCAGCTACATCAAGGCGCAGGGCGTCACGGAGCTGAAGTACATTATGGTGACCCACGGCCACGCGGACCACGTCGGCGGAATGCCGGAGATCATTGAGGCGTTCCCGTTCGAGACCATGTTCATCAACCTCGAGCAGCGCTGCACGGAGGAGCCGTTCAAGAACCTTCTCTCGATCATCGAGGAGCGCAAGATCAACACCGTCAACCCCGAGGTCGGCGCGGTCTATACTCTCGGCGGCGGCTCGTTCAAGGTCATCGGCCCCTTAAAGGACGACCCGAACAACCTCAACAACTGCTCGATCTGCATCAAGTTCACGTACGGCGAAAACACGTTCCTGCTCTGCGCAGACATCTCGGCGACGGTCGAGTCGCAGCTGCTGAAATCCGGCGAGGACCTCACCGCCGACGTCTTTAAAGCGGACCACCACGGAAGCTCCGCCGGCAACGTCAAAAAGTTCCTTTCCACGGTCAATCCGAAGTACATCTGCATGCAGGTCGGCACCGAAAACAAGCTCGGCTACCCGGACAAGAGCACCGTCAAGCGCCTCGAGCAGACCGGCGCGGAGTTCTACAGGAACGACGTTCACGGCGACGTGGTCATGCACAGCGACGGAAAGACAATCACCGTGACGACGGAAAAGGTGCCGGAAGCGGCGGAGAACTGACGCTCAGGGGCTGAAAGAAGTTTTTGCCTTGTTTAAGGTCATTTGGCGGCTTTGAAGGACCCGGGGAAAAGCGTTGTTTGAAGCTGAAATGAAGACCTGACAGAATTTAAGGGAGGAGTTTTGCGCTCTTCCCTTTTGCTTTTTCCATGTTGCAAAGCGTGAATGAATGTGTTATAATCAATGAAACAAAGGCGGTTTGCCGCCAAAAAACTAATGGAGGACCTTCTATTATGAAATAGTTTCTTGCAATAGTACTGGCAGTAGCGTTCACTATCGCACTTGCGGTTCCTGCGTTTGCGGTTGTCAACCTTGACGCCGTCGGCGGATCAATCGTTAAGAGCCAGAGCACTATCAACATCAACCCGGGAGACAAGCTCTACATCATCGGCTGGGCATACTGCGGATCTGAGCAGAGCGCTCTCAAAGAGATGTTCTACACCCTTGACGGCGTTGAGAAAGCACTTCCCGACAACTACCGCGACAGACCGGACGTTGCCGGCGCTTTCAACAAGGACGGCCAGGAGCCTGTTGTTCCCGGCGGACCGCACACCGGATTCGGCAAAGATGATGATCTCATGGAACTGACCGGCATCGACGCTCTTCCCGACGGAACATACACGATCGAGATCTGCGCAAGATACGAGAACAATGAGACCGAAGTCGGCCACACCTTCACCCTCGTTGTCGGTGACGGCGGAAGCTCGGCTCCCACGACTGAGGAGCACACCGCGGTTGCCGGAGTCAACAACCCGGTTGACGGAAACGCTATCTGGATGAACCAGCCCGGCGAATATGCCGCTGCGAAGTTCACCACCACCGGCGCTTTCACCACGGTTAAACTCACCACCTTCTGGGCAAGCGAAATGAGCAAGGAAGTTCCCGTAACCTACACCCTTGAGCTCTTCAAGTTCGACACCAACATTGAGACTTCCATGTCCAAGGCTCCGGTTGAGACCGCCACGGTTGTTGCTGTTACCAACGGCAATCCTCCCGCAGTTCTGAATCTCTCCGCTCCGGCTGAGGCAGGCACCTACGTCTTCAAAGTATCCGTTGGCGGCGACCACCTCAACGGCACCAACGACGGCTCCTACATGGTTCTCGACCATGCGGCTGAAGCTGAAGTTCCGAACATTGAGTATCAGGTCAACGCAGGCAACAAGGGCAACGGAACCTTCGCGTTCATCGTTGTCGGCGACGTTGTTGAAGGCGAATTCTTCGCTGCTAACCCGGCTGAGGGCTCTGCTTCCGGCGGAGACACTCCTGTGAATCCTCCGGCTACCGGCGACGCTTCCCTCGTGATCTTCGTGATCGCGGCTGTTGCGGTTGCACTGGTTGTTCTTAAGAAGAGAGCTTTCTGATAATTTTCCTTTAAAGAACACTTAATAATAGAGGCTGTTCGCGTGCCCGTGATTTTGCGGGAGGCGGACGGCCTCTTTTTTGTCTTTTAGCATCGCAAGGGAAGCAGGGGAGCAGAACCGGTAGTAGAACCGGTAGGGGAACTCTCCTTGACAAAGATGCGGGCAGGGGCTAAAATACCCTTTGGGAAGAGGACGTTTTCGCCCCGCTCAAATACTATTAAACGGCGCGTTTGCGTGCGGGTCAGAAATGAAGAAAATGAGCCGCCCGCGGCGCACGGAAGCTAAGGAAGTGCAGTATGAAAGACGAGACTAAATGCGTTAGATCAGGTTACATACCGAAAAACGGTGAACCGGGAGTGATGCCCATAGTTCAGAGCACCACGTATGTTTTCGACACGGCCGCGGAGATCGGCGAGCTTTTCAACTTTCCGAACGCGCACATGTACTCGAGGTTCTCGAACCCGACCGTGGACTGCGTCGAGAAGAAAATTGCCGACCTGGAGCACGGCGTCGGCGCGATGTGCACTTCCTCCGGCCAGATGGCGAGCCTGATGAGCGTTCTCAACCTTTGCAACGCCGGCGACAGTTTCATTTCCGCGTCGACGATCTACGGCGGCACGATCAACCTTTTCGCGTTCACTTTGAAGAAGCTCGGGATCGAGTGCATTTTCGTCGACCAGGACGCGGACGAGGAGACGATCGGGAAGGCGTTCAAGCCCAACACGAAGCTCGTTTTCGGCGAGACGCTCGCAAACCCGGCGCTGTCCGTTTTCGACATTGAAAAATTCGCGAAAATCGCGCACGCGCACGGCGTTCCGCTGATCGTCGACAACACTTTTGCCACGCCTGTCCTCTGCAAGCCGATCGATTTCGGCGCCGACATCGTCGTCCACTCAACAACGAAGTACATGGACGGCCATGCGGTGCAGGGCGGCGGCGTCATCGTCGACGGCGGCAACTTCAACTGGGACAACGGGAAATTCCCGGAGCTCGTGGAGCCTGACGAGTCCTACCACGGCTTCGTCTACACCGAAAAGTTCGGCCGCGCGGCCTATATCGGCAAGGCGAGAATGCAGCTCATGCGCGACTTCGGCGCCTACCCGGCCGCGCACTCCGGCTTCCTTCTGAACCTGGGCCTCGAAACGCTGGCCGTCAGGATGGAGCGCTACTGCAAAAACGCCCTGAAAGTAGCGGAATTTTTGCAGGGTCACCCGATGGTCGAAAAGGTGCGCTACCCCGGACTTCCCGGCGACAGATACCATTCGTTGGCTCAAAAATATCTTGCGAACGGCTGCTCCGGCGTCATTTCGCTTGACGTGAAGGGCGGACGCGAACCCGCCGAGAAGTTCATGGACGCGCTCAAAATGTGTTCCCGCGAGGTTCACGTGGCAGACATCAGAACGTGCGTGCTTCACCCGGCTTCAATGACCCACCGCCAGCTCACGGACGAACAGCTCGTGGCGGCCGGCATCAACGCGGGAATGGTCAGACTCTCCGTGGGGCTCGAAAACACGGACGACATTATCGGGGACCTGGCGCAGGCGCTCGAGGCCGCATCAAAGGCGGAGTGATTCCGGGGCGGGAGTGATTCCCAGGCGGAGTGATTCCGAGGCGGGAGGGATTCCAAAGCGGAATGATTCCCGGGCGGGAGTAGTTTTCGCCTATAAATAGAAGAATTATGTCCGGGAGGGCGACGGCCGTTTTCGCGAAAGATTTGCGGAAGGCGGCGGCTTAAGTCTCCCGGACGGTTTTGTAAAAAGTTTTGATATTCGTTTTTTAACCGTTATTGTTAACCGATTTGCAGACCGTTTCCTGAACCGATTTGCAGATCGACCGGAGAATCGTTTTGAGAGCATTGCTTGGAAAAATCAAAGAGGCGGCGTTTTCGGTGATCCCGGTGGTGGTCATCGTGCTGATAATGTACCTGACGCCGTGGGTGTCTTTCACCGGGACGGAAATAGGGGTGTTCCTCGTTTCCGCCCTGCTGCTTGTTATTGGAATCGGACTTTTTACGCTCGGGGCCGACGTCGCGATGTCGCCGATGGGAGCGCAGGTGGGCACGGGCCTGTCGAGGTCCGGGAAGCCGCTTCTTCTGCTGGCGGTCTGCTTTGCCATGGGCGTTGTGATAACCGTTGCCGAGCCCGATCTGTCGGTGCTGGCGGGTCAGGTCTCGCAAATGGTGAACGGCTGGGTGCTGATAGGCGTTGTCGGCGCCGGCGTGGGTGTGTTTCTCGTTTTGTCGGTGATAAAAGTCATCAAAAACAAGCCGCTCGCGCAGATCTTGATGTATTTTTACCTGGTTCTTTTTGCGCTGGCGTCGGTTATGATCGCGAGGGGCGGCAACAACTTCACCGCGCTGGCGTTTGATTCCGGCGGCGTCACGACGGGCCCGATCACGGTTCCGTTCATAATGGCGCTCGGCATAGGCATTGCCTCCACGTTTTCGACCAAAAACGACGGCGAAAACAGCTTCGGATCGATCGCGCTCTGCTCGGTCGGCCCGGTGCTCGCGGTCATGATGATCGGTATCTTTTCAAAGGGAAGCGTCACTTACGAGCTGCCGGACTACTCGATGGCGTCGCACCTTGGCAGGAACGTCTGGGTCACGCTGCTCGACACGGTCAGCGAGGTCGCGATCGCGCTCGGAATCATTTCCGCGTTCTTTTTTGTGCTGCAGGTAACCGTTCTGAAGCTGCCCGTGCGCAAACTCCTGGGCATCGCCCACGGAATCCTCTACACGTTCACGGGGCTCGTCATTTTTATGACGGCGGTGAAAATCGGCTTCATGCCGATCGGCTACAAGTTGGGAACCGAGCTCGCGTCGGCGGGCCGCACGGACGTGCTTGTCATTTTCGGCTTCATCACGGGAATGGCAACGGTCGCGGCCGAGCCTGCGGTGCACGTGCTCAACTCGAAGGTCGAGGAAGTCACCAACGGCATGATCTCAAAAAGATCCATGATGATCGCGCTCTCCGCGGGCGTGGGAATCTCAATCGCGCTCTCTGTGGTGAGGATCATTTTCGACTTTTCGGTGCTCTACTACCTGATCCCGGGCTACATCATTTCGCTCGGGCTCTCGCTGTTGGTGCCGGGAATTTACACGTCGATCGCGTTCGACTCGGGCGGCGTGGCCAGCGGTCCGCTCACATCCAGCTTCGTGCTGCCGTTCGCGATCGGTGCGTGCTACGTGCTGCAGGGCGCTGAAAAGATCCCGCTCGACGCGTTCGGTGTTGTGGCGATGGTCGCGATGACGCCGCTGATCACGATCCAGGTGCTGGGCTTCAGGGCGACGGTGGCCGAAAGGCTCCGCAAGAAGCGCGCGATCGCGAAGATACTCAGCGCGGACGATGCCCAGATCATCGAGTTTATGTGAAAGGAGCGTGCGGCAAAAATGAGTTCTGACAACAATAATTCATTCGCGGAGGCGGGTCGCGCTTCCGATGCGTTTCAATCTTCCGATGCGGGTCGATTTTCGGAGTCCGGTCGCACTTCCGATGCGGGTCACTCTCAAGAAACGGTTCGCTCTCAAGAAACGGTTCGCTCGCCCGAGGGTCTCAAGCTCCTTGTGACCGTCGTCAACCGCGTCAAGTCCGAGTACTACGCGGACCTTATCGAAAGCCTCGGCGCGAACATGCAGTGCTTCGTTGCGGCTGAAGGAACGGCCGCCACCGCAAGGCTCGGTATCATGGGTCTCAGCGATGAGCGGAAGAGCGTGATCCTGAGTGTCGTGAAGGCGTCCGACAGCGATAGAATTCTCGAAATTTTAGGCGAAAAGTTCAAAACGGTCAGAAACGGGAAGGGCGTCGCCTACACCGTGCCGATGACAAGCGTTATAAGCGTTCTCGCCTACAGATTTCTGGCGGACATGAAGGAGCCGGCGTCGTTTTTCGGACCGTCGGCAGGCAACACGGCGCAATGAGCTGCGCGACGTGAGTTTCGCAACCGGATAAAAAGGCGCGATAAAATGCGCGCCCGGAGGTAGAAAATGGATTTTCAACATGAAGTTATAATTTGCATCGTCAACGAGGGTTTCAGCGAGACGGCCATGGACGCGGCAAGGCCCGCGGGAGCAACCGGAGGCACCGTTATGCGCGCGCACGGAACGGCCAGCCCTGACGCGGAAAAGTACTACGGCATCACTGTGACGCCGCACAAGGAGATCGTGATGATCCTGACCGACAAGGAACACCGGAACGGGATCCTGAAGGCGCTCTACGCCGCCTGCGGACCGACTCTTCCTGCACAGGGAATCGCGTTCGCGCTGCCAGTCGACGGCGTGGCGGGACTCGGCGAAAACTCGGCCGCGAAGCAGGAATTAAACGGCGCCGGGGCGGAGTGAAAACAGGCGCCGGCAACGAGACTGGTTTCCGGCCGGCGCGTGACTGAATAAGCGGCCGGCGCGACAAAATGAACTGAGCGGCGCGTTTTGAATCGTAGGCGCCGCCGCGCAACAGGGAGGATTGAAATATGACCGAAAACAGACGCGAAACCGAAAAAATATACGAAACCGACGGCCTCACGTTCGTTTTCGACGCAGAGGTGCTTTCGTGCGACGCGAGGAAGGACGGATTTTTCGACGTCGTTCTTGACAGAACCGCGTTTTTTCCGGGTGGCGGCGGGCAGGACCCCGACACCGGTTTTATTGACGGCGCGCGCGTTTCGGGTATGCGGCAGAACGGCGGGGAGATCGTTCACGTGGCGGACCGGGCGTTCGGGAAGGGCTCGAAAGTCACGGGAAAAGTCGATGCGGAAAAACGCCTTTGGCGCATGGAAAATCACACCGGCGAGCACATTTTTTCCGGCGTGGTGCATAACGTTTTCGGACTCGAGAACGTCGGCTTCCACCTGGGCGACGAGTACGTGACGATCGACACGAGCGGCCCGCTCACCCTCGCGGACGTGGAAAAAGCCGAGGTGCTCACCAACGAGGTCATCCGCCGCAACGAAAAGATCGAGATCCTTTTCCCGGAAAAGGACGAGCTCGCGAAAATGACTTACCGCAGCAAAAAGGAGCTCGAAGGCCGCGTCAGGATCGTCAGGATCGGCGACACCGACATGTGCGCCTGCTGCGCGCCACACCTGCCTTCAACCGGAATGGCCGGCTATTTTACGGTTCTGGCCTTCATGCCCTACAAGGGCGGTACGAGGCTCTACGCGCTTTCCGGCAGCGGGGCGGTAAAAGAGACCAGGTCGAGGCTGAACGCGCTTAAAACGGCCTCAGAAACGCTCTCCGTGAAGCCCTGCGACGTTCCCGCCGCAATCGACCGTCTTTTAGCGGAAAACGCGGCCCGTGAACAGGAATGCGTGGCCCTTCTGACCGAACTTCTCGAGCTGAAAATCGCGGCGGCAACCGCTTCTACAACCGCTTCGACAGCGGCTTCGACAACTGCCGCCCGCAACGAATCCGGAAGCGGCTATCGCGCCGTCTTCTGCGAGCATGCCGACATGCGCACCCTTAACCGCGTAGGCGAAAAACACAAGGAAGGCGCGCTCTTTTTCCTCGCCGTGGCAGGCCCCGCAGGGAAGCGGAAATACGTGATGAAATCGGAAAAAATCGACTTGAAAAAAGCCGCGCCCGCCATCAACGAGATCCTTGGCGGGCGGGGCGGCGGCTCCTCCGGCGAGATCAGCGGCTCCGCTTCCGTTGAAAGCGAGGAGCAGCTTTTCGAAGCGGCGGAGCGAATCGCGGAGCGGTTCCGGCAATAATATCCGGCGGCGCTAATATATAGAAGAAAGCCGCGGCCCCCCTTCAAACACGGCGAGGGGACCGCGGCTCCTTTTTATATCAACAGTTAATTTTTCCTTAAACCTTAAACCTTATTCCTTTTTGCCTCTGCTCCTGCGCGGCATCGCAAAAACTGCGCCAAAACCGGCGGCAGCCAGAACCACAAAAGCGGAGATTCCGCCAAGCGCGCTTCCGCAGCCTTTTTTCTGAGGCGCTTCGGTAGCAGCC
>JAEEGF010954267.1_pt1 | contig 15956 bp, 12 predicted proteins | sample 9134171 | NCBI WGS metagenome assembly JAEEGF01 (sample SAMN16246542, study PRJNA631951) | gut metagenome | biome: gut microbiome; feature: rumen; material: AP-attached | host: Bos | place: Iran: Karaj | collected 2018-10
AATGTATGAACTGTGCAAAAAACACGGCACTCAGCTGATACTTGTAAAGACGCCTGTTTTATACCCATACTGGTACCCGGAGTGGGACGCGCAGATAAAAGAATTTGCAGACAGCAAGGGCATCACATATTACAACTATCTTGAAAGAATAGATGAGATCGGGCTTGATTTTACAAAAGATACCTACGACGGCGGCCAGCATCTTAACGATAGCGGGGCGGGGAAGCTTACAAGGTATTTTGGCGATCAGATGATAAACGGGGACAGGCTTGGGTTTAGCGCATTTCTTGATGGAATTTCGCTAAAACCCGGAGAAGTGTTTGATAAGGAAGCGGTTAAAAACGAGCTTCTTGGCACATTTACGGACGATTCCTGCGCTTTTGATGCAAGCGATATCATTTATTCCTACGCCGACTTTGTGGTAACGGTTTCTGAAGAAGGCATTATAAGAGAGGTGCGCTTTACCACAGACAAATACAAAACAGCGGAAGGCATAAGCCTTGGGATGGGCGAAAAAGACGTAGAAGAGCATTATAAAGATATTAAAAAGGAGAACGGGGAAATACTGCTTAAAAAGGGGGATACAGAGCTTGTTTTTGTTCTTGACAAAGACGAGATCATATCTATTGAATACCGATCGGCTTTATGATAAATTAGAGGTTGAAAGGAGACTTTTTGCATATGGACAAGCCCCTTCTTACCAGTATTTGTGAAAATGATGACGGCACTGTAAAAATGGCCATCGGACCAAACGGAACCGTATGGATGGCCAAGGCTCCGGAGTTTAAATGGTTTGACAGAAACTTTAATATTGAATACAGGTACTACTTTAAAGCCTGTGAGTTTAATGCGGCGGCCTGGTGCGGAAAGAAATTTGTTGTTGCAGGCATGGAACCCGGAGAGATAGACGAGGAAGATAAAAGATGCGTTGTTTATTCTTCCGAAAACGGCAGTGTCTTTAAACAGGAAACTTTGTCTGCCGCTATGACAGAAGGCGTTTTTGTGCCTACAAAGCAGATAAACTCCATAAGCTACGACAGGGAGAGCGACCAGATCTTTCTGTCGGGAAACGGCGGGCAGATAATAGTCCTTACAAAAAGTCCACTTTGTACGAAGGTAAAATACCTTGCCAATTTAGACATAATTAGGACCATGGTCTGTGATGGCGGGCCCCTTGGCAAAACCTTTGAGATAGAGTATTCTAACCACTCAATTACCCTTATGGGCCTTAATGATATTTTGCAGCCACGTATAGATGCGGAAGAAGTAACAAAGTATCTTAATGAAGGCGCCCCTTTTATATATGTTGTTGAAGAGGGAAAAACAGAAGATGCCCAGGTTAATCTCGACAGTAAAATGCGTTATAAGAAAGATACCATAGAAGTTAAGAGAGAAGACCTTACCGGTTTTCTTAAAACATACAAACAGAGTACAGTAATGATCTTTGTGCAGGACAGATTTGCAAGCTATGCAAGAAACTGCGGCTTCAAGAAAGCGTACTCGGTATCACTTTAATTTACATATGTAAAAATGCCGGAGGGGTGCTCCGGCATTTTTTATTTCATAAATATATTTTCGTGTCGCATGTAAAGCGTGTTGTAATCTTCAAGTACCTTCTTGCTGTCGGCATAGTTGTTGGAGAAAAGAAGGCTGCAGATAAGGTTTAAGAGGTATGAAAGAGATGTCTCGTAAACCACGTTACCTACTGCTTCAAAAGGCGAGTCGTTCTTTAAGGAAAGAGCGATATCTGCAAGCTGGCCGATAGGACTGCCGGTTATAGGGGTAAGGGCGATTATCTTTACATTCTTTTCCTTTAATACCTGCATTATCTCGATAAGGGTGCGGTTTGCACCGGTCCTGCTGATTATAAGAGCACAGGAATTACTCGGGATGGTAAGGGCCTGATAGAACTGGGCATTTTGTGCATCGTGCATAACAACAGGCTTTCCAAAGGTCATCATGCGGTAAAGGTAGCTTTTTACCATGGAAAGGTTGTTATCAAACCCGAAGAAATAAAGGGTTCCTGTGGATTTAAGCAGATTAATCAGCTTATCTATCTTGTCGTAATCAAGATGATTCTTCATAAATGTAATAGTCTCTGTTTCAAGAGTTGCGATGGTTTCCGCAATAGCTGCCATATCTTCGTGGCACCTGATGTCAGACTCCGGAGACGAGGCAAAGTCGCGGGATTCACCTGCAAATCTGTTATTGTGTAATTCTGAAAAAAGGTCTGCCTTAAACTGGGTAAAGCCCTTGTGGTCTGAAAGTTTGCCCGCAAGCCTGTTTACCGTAGAAGAACTGGTAAAGCTGGCCTTTGCAAGGTCTCGAACCGACATCATAAGGATATCTTCCGGATGGCTTAAAAGGTACTGTATTATAGTCTGTTCCGAGTCTGTAAAATTCTCGGTCATGCTCATTTTCTCTAAGATCATGTCATAACTCCCCTATATATGCTAAAACATTTTAATGATTAATTTTCCTTCTGATTATACCACATCCCGGCTCTTGAAACAAATATATCAGATTGTCAGACTCTTGTGCCAAGAAACCCCCGATTTATTGAAAAGTCAAACTATAGTTGGTACAATACCATTAGCTTAAAAAAGGATAAAGGACATTTTGTCCCCTTAAAAAGAAAGGAAGAAAAAAATGGCATTTAGAAAAGATTTCTTATGGGGCGGCGCTACTGCTGCCAACCAGTACGAAGGCGGCTGGAACGAAGGCGGAAAGGGCTTATCTTGCGATGATATCCTTACCGGCGGTACAAAAGACGAGCCTCGTAAACTCACCTACATTCTTGCAGACGGAACCACAGGCGATATGCCTTTCTGGCAGGCAACCCTTCCTGAAGGCGCTAAGTTCGCTCCTGTAGACGGATACTTCTATCCAAATCACGATGCAGTTGACTTTTATCATCGCTACGCAGAAGACATCGCTCTTCTTGCAGAGATGGGCTTTAAGACATTCCGTATCTCTATGGCCTGGACACGTATTTTCCCTAACGGAGATGACGCAGAGCCAAACGAGGAAGGTCTTAAGTTTTACGACAAAGTATTTGACGAGTGTGCTAAATACGGCATCGAGCCACTCGTAACCATTTCCCACTACGAGTCCCCGCTTAACCTTACAAACAAGTGGAATTCATGGGCAGACAGAAGAACCATCGACTGCTTTATGAGATACTGTGAGACTATCTTTAAGCGTTATAAGGGTAAGGTAAAATACTGGCTTACATTCAACGAGATCAACTGTATCGCTATGAGCGGCTGGCTTGCAGCAGGTGTTGCTTCAAGCGATCGCGGCGTTAAGATGCAGGCTGCTCACCACATGTTTGTAGCCAGTGCAAAGGCCGTTGTTATGGCTCATGAGATCGATCCTGAAAATAAAGTGGGCTGTATGCTTGCTTACGGCACAACCTACGGTTATACATGTAATCCGCAGGATGAGCTCCTTGCCCAGCAGAAAGACAACAACACTCTCTTCTTTACCGATGTACACTGCAGAGGTTACTATCCTTCCTTCATGCTTAAATCATTTGAGCGTGACGGCATCGTAATAAAGAAAGAGCCGGGTGATGACGAGATCTTAAAGAAGGGCGTAGTAGACTTCCTTTCATTCTCATACTATATGTCATCAGTTGCTACAGCAGATCCTGAACTTCTTAAGAAATCTACTGCAGGCAACATGTTCAGAGGCGTTCCTAACCCATACCTTAAGGCTTCAGACTGGGGCTGGCAGATCGATCCTCTCGGACTTCGTATAGCATTAAATAACCTTTACGACAGATACCAGATCCCTCTCTTTATCGTAGAGAACGGACTTGGTGCATACGATACAGTAGAGGCTGACGGTTCTATAAACGACGATTACCGTATCGATTACCTTCGCGAGCACATCAAGGCTATGAAGGATGCGGTAGAGCTTGACGGCGTAGACCTTATGGGATACACACCTTGGGGCTGTATCGACCTTGTATCGGCTTCTACAGGTGAGATGAGAAAGCGTTACGGTTTTGTATATGTAAACAAGCATGATGACGGAACAGGCGATTACTCAAGAAGCAGAAAGAAATCCTTCTTCTGGTATCAGAAGGTAATTAAGAGCAACGGCGAAGATCTTGATTAATTAATTGCAAAATTTACTCCCATCGGAAGATCCGATGGGAGTTTTTTTACATATGTACCAGGTACATATGTCATAGTTGATTGCTATCATTATATCAATTATTGCATTATAGATAAGAAATTGCTATAATAATAGCAGTAAAACGGAGGCTTTATATGGATGATTTTTTTTCACTTTGGGATACACCATCGGACATTGATAAGGAAATAGCCGGAAGAGTTAAAGCTATACGCAAAAGAAAAAAGATAACCCAAAAGGAACTTGCTGTAAAATGCGGAGTAAGTTACGGCTCTCTAAAAAAATTTGAGCAGACCGGAGAGATATCTCTTAGTTCATTAACAAAGATCGCCATGGAACTTGGACTTGCGGGTGACCTTAAGGAATTGTTTACAAGACCGGTATATTCAAATATTCAGGAGGTAATAGATGATAACAGATAAATCTCTTGAAGTATATTACCAAGATGGGCATGTGGGCACGTTGGCTATTATGCCTGATAAACGTGTAGCTTTTGAATACACTGATGATTGGATAAGAAATGGCTTTAGCATAAGTCCTTTTAGTTTGCCTCTAAGAAAAGAAGTTTTCATTCCGAAAGAAAGCTCAAGAGAGTATTTTAAAGGGTTATTCGGTGTTTTTGCAGATTCACTACCAGATGCTTGGGGCGAACTTTTGCTTATGCGACATTTGTCGTCGCTTGGAATAGATGCAGGCAGCATCACAGCGCTTGACAGGCTTGCCTATGTCGGTTCTTCCGGAATGGGGGCATTAGAATACAGACCATCTAAAAACAGTGATTTTAATATCAATATTTTAGGACTTGATTATGATTTTGTAGCAGGAGAATGCAGCAAAGTTCTTTCTTCAATACCTTCAGATGAGATGGATGAACTATATTTCCTTGGCGGATCAAGCGGTGGTACAAGGCCTAAAATATTACTAAGGGATAATGAAAAAGAATTTATTGTTAAATTTCCGGCCGGGGAAGATCCTTCCATAAGCGGCAAGAGAGAATATGATTATTCTATTTGCGCAAAAAAATGCGGAATCGTCATGACAAGGTCCGAATTAATACCGTCAAAGAGATGTGAAGGATATTTTAAAACAGAGCGTTTTGATAGATTTGACGGAAAAAAGATTTTGGCAGTTACGGTTGCCGGGCTTCTTGAACTTGACTATAGGGCTCCTTCATGTGATTATGAATCATTGTTAAAACTAACAAATGTCTTGACTAAGGGAAATACGCATGACCTTGAACAGATGTATCTGATCATGTGTTTTAACGTGCTAACACATAACCTTGATGACCATGTAAAAAATTTCTCTTTTCTGTATACTGCAAATGCCGGTTGGCGTCTGGCTCCGGCTTATGACCTTACATATAGCAATACTTATTTTGGCGAACATACTACATCGGTTAGTGGAAAAGGTAGAGATATATCAGACGAAGATATGATCACTGTTGGAACAAAAGCCGGTCTATCAAAGGCTAAATGTGTGAAACTGCTTGATAAAGTCAGAAATGAGGTTAAGGCCTTAGATATATATACTTGGAGCACCGGCGAATAACACCGGTGCTCCAACTGACATATGTCATGTTTAATACGTCTGCATCAGTTCTATCTCGCCTGAAAGTGTTATCTTTCCCCCGGCTTTTTCGCTGCAAGGGATAATGAGGTTGTCTCCCTTCTTTACAGGTACGTCATTTACAAAGCCTTCCCCGCTTATGATACTGATGAGGTCAAAGTTGCGGCCTTTTCCACGTTCTATCTGAAGCTCACCTGTTACTTCTATGTGTCGTACTGTGTAATATTCGCAAGATATCATCTCAGTGATCTTGTTTCCTTTGGTATCTTCAAAAACCAGCCTTGTCTCGTTTTCTGCCGGGTTTGCAGGAACAGTGATAACGTCTTTTGCTTTGTCAAGATGAAGCTCGCGAGGCTTACCGTTTTGAAGTCTGTCGTAATCATAAAGCCTGTAGGTAACGTCGCAGCTTTGCTGTATTTCTATAAGGAATGTACCGTTCTTTATGGCATGGACAGTTCCAGGTACAATCTGGAAAAATGAACCTTTTTTGCAAGGAACCTGGCGAATGAGTTCATTCCATCTGCCATTATCAATCATATCGCAAAGCTCAGCTTTATCCTTTGCGTTGTGCCCAACTATGATCTTTCCGTCCCCTGTATTGTCAAGGATATACCAGCATTCTGTTTTTCCGTAGGAGCCGTTCTCGTATTTGCCGGCATACTCGTCATCAGGATGTACCTGTATAGAAAGGTCGTCTCTGGCATCTATGAATTTAACAAGAAGAGGGAAGCTTTCTCCTTCTGCTCTTCCAAAAAGATCATGGTTTTCGGCCCAAAGCTGCGATAAATACTTTCCTTCGTATGGAGAATCTCCGGAATGGGTGTAAACAGTGCAGTCTCCGTTTTTGTGAGCCGAGATTGCCCAGCTTTCCCCAACATGATCTGAAGTGGTCTCATAGCCAAATTCCGCTGCAAGCCTTGTGCCACCCCAAAGTGTTTCTTTAAGTACAGGTTTTACAAAAATAGGTTCCATAGCAACTCCTCATTCTATTTTTTACATATGTACCAGGTACCTGTGTAAAAAATTTACATAGGTACCTGGTACATATGTAATTTATTAAGTCAAAACTAACATACAAGGGGGTAAAAGTCAATTCGAAAAACCTGTTGATTAGCGGCAAATGTATGGTAAAATGGTTTAAAAGCGGCTTAAAAAAAAGCCAAAACAGGGAGGATCATTATATGTATTTTAAAGATGAAAAGGGAGCTCTTATTTGCATGAGAGCGGGAGAAACACTAAGGATAGAACCTTGGGGCAAGGACTCCTTTAGAGTCCGCGCCACAATGCAGCGCGATTTTTCGGGAAAAGACTGGGCGCTTACAGAAGAGGTAAAGAAGCCTGCCTGCAAGATAAAGATCAGCGGTGAAGGCGAAGACTATAAGGCTGAGATCACAAACGGCAGGATCAAAGCAATTGTTAACTTTATGGGCGTTATAACATTCTACAAGGATAGTAAGGAATTCCTTCGCGAATATTACAGAATGTATGGCGGCACCATTTCTAAGGAAAGCAGATGCCTTAAAGTAATAAACCGTGAGTGGAAGGGCGTAATTGGCGGAAGCGAATATTCTTTAAACCTTAAATTTGAGGCAAATGAGGGCGAGAAGATATTTGGTATGGGCCAGTATCAGCAGCAGTACATGGACCTTAAGGGAAGCATTATCGAGCTTGCGCAGCGCAACTCGCAGATCTCGGTACCATTTATGGTTTCATCTCTTGGCTACGGAATGCTTTGGAACAACCCTGCTGTAGGCAAGGTTACCTTCGGAAGAAACTATACAGAGTGGATAGCAAGAAGCACAAAGGATATGGACTACTGGCTTACTGTAGCCGATACTCCAAAGGAAATAATTAAAGCCTATACCGGCGTAACGGGAAGAGCACCTGAATTTCCTCGCGAGCTTATGGGGCTTTGGCAGTGTAAGCTCCGTTACCGTACCCAGGAAGAAGTGCTTGAAGTAGCACATAAATATGAAAAAGAAGGTATTAAGATAGATCAGATCGTTATCGACTTTTTCCACTGGACGGTTCAGGGCGACTGGAAGTTTGACAGAACCTACTGGCCGGATCCAAAGGCTATGGTAGATGAGCTTCACAAAATGGGCATCAGAGTTATCGTATCCGTATGGCCTTCTGTTGACAGAAAGAGCGAGAACTTCGGGCCTATGATGGAAAGAGGCCTTCTTATTAAAACTGAGCGCGGCGCAGCGCAGACCTACGACTATCAGGGTGACTGCGTTGAAATCGATCCGTTTAACCCTGAGACCCGCGAGTATGTATGGGAAGTTTGTAAGAAGAATTACTACGATTACGGTTTTGATGCTTTCTGGCTTGATAACTCAGAGCCTGATTACGGCGTATATGATTTTGAAAACTACAGATACTGTGAAGGCCCGGCACTTAGCTGCTCGAATATGTATCCGCAGATGTACAGCCGTGTTTTCTTTGACCACATGAAAGATATGGGACGTGGCCCTGTAGTAAATCTTCTTCGTTGCGGCTGGGCAGGAAGCCAGAAATACGGTAATGTTATCTGGTCAGGCGATGTACCTAGTACATTTGAGTCCTTTTATGATCAGGTGGCAGCAGGCCTTAATATGGGCCTTGCGGGTATTCCTTGGTGGACCACCGATATTGGCGGTTTTATGACAGACGATGTTAACGACCCTGATTTTAGAGAACTTCTTATAAGATGGTATCAGTTTGCAGTATACTCTGCAGTGTTCCGTATGCACGGAGACAGAGGTCCTTATGATATCCCGCCTCTTGATACAAGAGATTTTGGTGGCGGCTATCTTCACACAGGCCAGCCAAATGAGCTTTGGAGCTACGGCGAAGATAACTACGCTATCATGAAGAAATATTACGACATCAGGATCGATATGCAAAACTATATCGCAACTCTTTACAGAGAGGCAAGCGAGAATGGTTCTCCGCTTATAAGGACCATGTTCTACGAGTTCCCTGAGGATGCCACATGCTGGGAGCTTCAGGACCAGTATATGTTCGGCAGCAGATACCTTGTAGCACCTATATTTAAGCTGGGTCAGCGCGAGCGCGAGGTTTACCTTCCTGAGGGAAAATGGAAGCTTACAAGTAACGGCAAGGCTTACGAAGGCGGCAAGAAGGTAAAGGTAAAGGCTCCGATCGACTATATGCCGGTATTTGAAAGATGTTAAGGCAGCTATGACCAATCTTAAGAAAAAATTAATATCTTTATCAAGCCAATTGTGATATCATATGTGAGAATGTACGGCGCGGGCTCGCGCCAAAAGACGAATGGAGAGATATCATGAGCAATAAAGATGCAGACGATATAATGCGAGACGTTAAGAAATCTCTCGCAGAGCAGGTTAATGACGAATATGAAGAGCAGCCGCTTGAGATAAAAAAGGCGCCTAAGAAAAAGAAGAATAAATTCCTTTCCTTTATAAAAGGTGTTCTCATTGCCCTTGTTATTGCGGCGCTTATACTTCTTTTCCTTGTGTTTACAAAGCCGGGACGTAAGATCCTTATCCATTTTGCTACAGAGTATGCGTATTCAAAGATAGACTACGCAGGGGCAGAGGATGAAGAGATCACAGTAGAGTCTATCCGCGAGGAAAACGGCGGTATTTACTATCCGAATGTCCACATGGATGAGATGAGCGATACTTATAAGAAGGCTCGTCACGAAGAGGGCGTTACCAATATCCTTCTTATCGGTGTTGAGGCGATAGGTTACGGTCAGGCGGGCGGACATACAGATGCTCTTATGATCGCTACTATTAATAAGAATAAAGGCACCCTTAGCCTTACTTCTCTTATGCGAGACAGCTGGGTAACGATACCGGGTTATACCGACGGCAGGATCAATACAGCTTACGCAAAGGGCGGAATAAACGGGCTTTTTGAGACTATCGCTTATAACTACGATATAAGGATAGACGGATACGCACTTGTAGGCTTTGATTCTTTTGAGAAGCTTGTAGACGCTGTAGGCGGCGTAGATATAGAGCTTACAGAAGAAGAAGCTAAATATCTTAATAAGACAAACTATATTTCAAAGAAGAAATACAGAAAAGTCAAGGCAGGCAAGAACCACTTTAACGGAAACCAGGCTCTTGGCTACTGCCGTGTACGTAAGGTGGCTACTCTTGACGGTTCTAATTACGATATGGGACGTACCTCAAGACAAAGAAGAGTGCTTAACGCCATCTTTACAAAGGTAAAGAAGAGCAATATCTCAGAACTTGTCAACCTTATGAATACGGTTCTTCCTATTGTAGAGACAAACATCCGCAAGAACAATTGCAAGAACTACCTTGCAGATCTTTTTGATGTTGGTCTTGAGAGCAAAGAACTTAAGATGCTTCGTCTTCCTACAGATGGCGGCTACACCTCAGAAAACATAAACGGCGCTTCAGTCCTTGTACCTAAGTGGGATGAAACCAAGACAGTACTTCATAATCTCGTGTTTAATGGGAAATTGCCTGAAGATTACGAGAAAAAGGACGGGACGACTTCTAAGTAAAAACGAGCAGAAAAAAGTAAAGTAACGCATAGGAAAAGACCACCGGAAATTAATCCGATGGTCTTTTCTGCGTTAGAGGAAAATGAAAAAGATGTAATCGTATCATCAATTTTAGGAGAAGAGGCACCGGGGATTCGGTGCCTTTTCAGGGGGAGTTGTAGTAAGAAGGGGGGAAGACCTTCCTACAACTATAAGGGATTATCAATAATTGGGGAATTATCAATATCAATAGAACAAGAAGTGTATAAAACTTCTTTATTCTGTTCTGTAAGTTTATTATATCACAGTTAAATTAAAAGTCAACACAAAAATAAAAAACATTTTGAAAAATTTGCAAAAGCGATTAAATAATTTTTGTTGTGTGAATATTATTATTTTACTTCATAGTGGATATTTTTAAAAAATCGTTGTATACTACTATACGAAATATTTCAAAGAAAGAAGAAGATGCATATTATGATAGTATTAAAGATTCTTGGGATCATTGCGATCGTACTTCTTGTTATTGCGGTATTGTATCTGCTTGCTATAATGCCAAAGATGTTTAACAGAGCAGATATCACTCCTTTTCAGGGGCGCTTTTATGCTCACAGAGGCTTATTTAATAATAAGAGCGAGGCTCCCGAAAACTCTTACGCCGCATTTAAAAAGGCGGTTGAAGCAGGGTATGGTATCGAGCTTGATATCCACCTTTCAAAAGATAAGGTACCTGTTATCATGCATGATAAACATTTGCAGAGAGCCTGCGGTTTTGACGGTCTTATCTCCGATTATACCGTGGCAGAGCTTAAAGAAAAATTCAGACTTTTTAAGAGCGATGAGAAAATACCGACTTTAGCTGAAGTTCTTGAACTGGTAGACGGAAAAGTTCCTCTTATAATAGAGTTTAAAGAAGATCTTACCGACCTCTCCCTTTGCGAGGTTGCAGCACCGATGCTTGATAAATACAAAGGTGTCTGGTGCATGGAAAGTTTTAATCCGCTTCTTGTAAGATGGTATCGTAAGCACAGACCTAACATTATGCGAGGCCAGCTTGCCGAAAACGTATGGCATGATCCTAACGGAAGAAAGCATTTTATTTCCTGGTGCTGCCAGAATCTGCTTTTCAATTTCCTTACAAAACCGGATTTTATAGCTTTTGATCACAGAGAGATGGATATGCTTTCCTTTACTCTTACAAAAAAGCTGTATCATATTAATACATTTGCCTGGACCATAAAGAGCCAGGAGCAGCTTGAAAATGCCAAGAAAAAATTTGACTTTTTTATCTTTGACAGCTTTATACCTCAGTAAATAAGAGCTGCCATTGTTAGACAGGAGTAGTACAAAATGAGTAAAAGACGTAGAAACGAGTTAATATTGGTTGGACTTATAGTCCTTCTTGCGGCCGGTTTTTTCATATATAAAAAGGTGGCTCCCGCAAAGAAGGGTTCTGAAGTGGTTGTAAGTGTATTTGGAAGAGAGTATGCAAGATTCCCGCTTAATGAGAACAGAGAGTTTCCTATTTCATATCTTAACAACCTAAACCTTCTTGTTATTGAAGACGGATACGCATATATCAAAGAGGCAAGCTGCCCTGATGGTCTTTGCGTTCATCAGGGAAAGATAAACAAGAGCGGTGAGATCATCGTTTGCCTCCCGAATGAAGTTGTTATAACTGTGGAAGGCCCTGAAGATTCGGGTGTTGACAGTGTTGTAAAATAACGGAGCTATTTTTGATAAAGGATCGCTACATAAAAGCGGTCCTTTTTCTATGCAATTTTTAGGCAAGGCTTTAGCAAAATATGAGAGCGTGAGTAGCATAATTTGAATTGTAAAATTTTTCACAAGAGAGTAAAATTACTTTGTTAATCTGGTGACAGTATTTAATATGACACAAAAGTCATATTAAAAAAAGGAGGACTTTATGAAGAAATCAGTTTCAATTCTTCTTTGCCTCGTAATGGTTCTTTCACTTGTAGGCTGCGGCAAAAAGGCAGAGCAGCCGGCTGACAACAATCAGCAGGTAGAAGAATCAAAGGGCGCAGAAGAGAAAGGTCTTTATGTTCCTGGCACATATTCAGCCAGCGAGCAGGGATTTGGCGGCGCAGTTACAGTAACTCTTACTGTAGATGCAAACACTATTACAGATGTTGTACTCGAGGGAAACGATGAGACACCTGCAGTAGGCGGAGCAGCTCTTGAAGAACTTACAGAGCAGCTTAAAAAAGCTCAGAGCGCAGAGATTGACGGCGTTTCAGGTGCAACTATTACATCTACCGCTGTTAAGACTGCAGCAGCAAAAGCCATTGAGATGGCAAAGAAAGGTGAGCAGGCTCCTGCAGCTGATGCAAGTGCTGAGCTTACTTTCACAGCAGGTACCTACACAGGTACAGGCGAAGGATGCAACGGACCTGTAGAGGTTAGCGTTACATTTTCTGACAAAGCAATTGAGAGCATCGAAGTTACAAGCAGCAGAGAAACAGCTCATGTTGGTGACATTGCATTTGATATCCTTATTCCTGATATCATCGCAGCAAACGGAACCGGCGTAGACAGCGTTTCAGGTGCTACTTTCTCAAGCCGTGCTCTTAAGACTGCTGTTAACGCAGCAGCAGAGGCAGCAGGCGTTTCAGATGCAAGCGCATTTGCAGCAAATAAACTTGACGTAGTGGCTGAGGCTCCTATCGAAGGAAGCTGGGATGTTATCGTTGTTGGTGCCGGCGGAGCAGGTATCTCTGCAGCAGCTCAGGCAGCACAGGATGGCAACACAGTTCTTGTTATCGAGAAGAACGCTGAGATCGGTGGTAACACACTTGTTTCAGGTGGACAGTATCAGTCAGCTATGAAGTACCTTGTATGGGACGCAGCAGATCCTGACGCTACAACAGGCGTTGGTTACGACGGCAACACATACAACAAGGTTAAATCAGTACTTGGATGTATCGGCGAGCTTAAGACTATCCTTAACTGGAACGAGAGCGAGTTTGATGCAGATTATTATAAAGATCATGAGTATGTTGCAGGTGATATGGAAGAGCTTTCAAAGCACGGCGTTCACGCTGATTACCTTCCTACACTTCTTGAACTCAAGAAAGAGATCAAGGCATACCTTGACTGGGCACAGCCAAAGCTTGACGCAGGTGTTCCTGAGTCAGAGCTTACACTTTTCTCAAGTGTAAACCTTCACATTTTCCAGACATACTACGGTGGATTAAGACAGAGCGCTGACGGTTCCAAGTGGATCTATGGTAATGTTGATCTTGTAAAGCAGTTCATCGAAGATGGTCAGGATATCAAGCCATGGCTTGAGGCACAGGGCTCAACATTCGTTGAAGATACACAGCCTACTCTTATCGGTGCTCTTTGGTTCAGAGAGAACCAGTTTATCGGCGCTGATATCGATACAGACGGCGACGGAGTAAAAGAGTCTTACGAAGGACGTTGGGGCAGCTACTTTATGGCTCCTTACACCACATTTATTAAGGCTAATGATGCCAACAAGGTTCTTCTTCGTACAACAGCTGAAGAGCTCGTTGTAGAAAACGGCGCTGTAGTTGGTGTTAAAGGTACAAGATACGACGGAACTCCTGTAAATGTTAAGGCTAACAAGGGTGTTATCCTTGCAACAGGTGGTTACGCAGCAAATATCGACAAGGTTCTTGCAACCAACGAATATTGGTCATCAGAGTACCTTCTTCCTACAACAAAGACAACAAACCGTTCTTCACTTCAGGGTGATGGTATCGCTATGGCTGAGGCAGTTGGCGGAGCTACTACAGGTGAGGGCTTTACACAGCTTATGCCTATCAGCTGGATCGATGACGGTAACCTTGCATTCGGTGGCGGAGATTACGCAATCTACATCAATCCTACAACAGGAAAGAGATTCGTAGATGAGACTTCAGAGCGTGACGTTCTTTCACTCGGTGAGTTCAGAAACGGTATCGAGATGAACGGTGCTAAGGGTGTATTTATTGAGATCGCTAACTACAACCATCCAATCCCTGGTCCATATCCATACAAGGATGAGGATGTTACTAACAGACAGTATGTAAGAACTATTTCACAGCTTGCTGATCTTTTCGCAGAGCTTGGTCTTCCTACAGACGCTAACACAGTTATCGAGACAATCAAGAACTACGATAACGCTATCATGACAGGTACACAGCCTGAGGGCGTTACAAAGAAGCAGTTCTCAGATCTTATCGGAACATGCGAGAAGAACGACGACGGTTCATATAACAAGGATACATACAACCTTGATGATGCTAAGCTTCGTGTTCGTCTTATGGCTCCTTCAACACACCATACAATGGGTGGTGTATCAGTAGATGTTAACAGACACGTACTTGATACAAACGGAAACGTTATCAAGGGTCTCTACGCAGCAGGCGAAGTTACCGGAGGAATCCACGGTGGTAACAGACTTGGTGGTAACGCTATCACTGAGATCATCGTTTCAGGACGTACAGCAGCAAAGGCTATTACAGCAGATAACAAATAATACACTAAACCAATAGATTAACAGTGGGAAGGCCCGATCTAAGTCATAAGACATTAGACCGGGCCTTCTGCTATATAAATGACATATGTCAAATCAGTTCGTATATTCTCTTGCAGCACTCGTTATCGGGCTCTCCGTAGAAACGCTCTATATATGGAGTGTAGTCGTATTTGTCGCCGCTTACGATAGCCTTTGCAAGCTCTCCTGCATCAGGTATAACCGGACCCGGAACAAACTCTTCATAAGGCTCATAGAACCCTCTTCCGCCCTCTGAAAATTCTTCGATGTCATCTGCTGCAAAATACATAGGTTTATCAAAAAGAAGATACTCAAAGATAATAGAAGAGTAGTCTGTAATAAGGCAGCAGGAAGAACCCATAAGCTCAAGCAGGTCTTTGCTTTTACTTACGTCGATAACGCGCTCGTCATACTTTGGATCTATGCGGTTTGCAAATTTGCTTGCAACGTAAGGATGAAGCCTTAACATGATAACGTAGTCTTCGGGCAGTTTATCAAGAAGTCTTTCTATATCAAGATGAAGCTTTGGGTCGTCTACTTCGTTGTCCCTGAAAGTTGGGGCGTAAAGAATATATTTTTTATAATCCTTGTTGCCTTCTGTTCCGTACTTAAAAATGTAATCGATAACCGCGTCTGTACGAGGTAGACCTGTAGCAAATACCCGGTCTTTCTTTACTCCAAAAGCCTGAGAATACTGATCTATAAGGCTTTCTGATGAAACGATAAGATTTGTTATATTCTGATTCAGTTTGTATTCGTATTTCTTTGTTTTGCCCACATTTGCATCCTGGCCAAACTTCTTTATAGTGGCTGTGCCGTGCCAGAGCTGAATGACCTTAGTGCTTTTTCTTACCTTAAAAAACGCCATTGGGATAAATGCGTTATCCATAAGGATTATGCCGGCCTTTGCCATCTGCGCAGGCTTCATAAAAAGAAATTTAAGCATTCCCTTTATAGTCCTGTCGTCGCGCTCTGCCTTTGTAATGCTGTAAATTATGTAATCATCCTGAGATAACATATAGCGCTCAAAGGTCTTTATATTGCCGGTTTCAGAAGGGTCATGGGTCATGATCTCAAAAACCGTATCGGGCTCTGCCTTCCCAAGACAGCATATTTTATAGATCATTGCAAATATGATATAACCTAATTCTTTCATTTTAGTGCCTTTCGTACAGGTATTTCTTTATTTAAACCAGATAAGATTGTACCACATTAGTGGAAGTAAAG
>JAEEGF012109191.1_pt1 | contig 15955 bp, 15 predicted proteins | sample 9134171 | NCBI WGS metagenome assembly JAEEGF01 (sample SAMN16246542, study PRJNA631951) | gut metagenome | biome: gut microbiome; feature: rumen; material: AP-attached | host: Bos | place: Iran: Karaj | collected 2018-10
AATTCCAGCGCGAGCTCTGACGGGGGGAAGCGGCGTCTCGCCGCTTCGTATCTGACTGGGGGAAGCATATCCCCCAAGGCCGAAGGCCGAAGTCGCCGTAGGCGAGCTCAATGCGGGGTGCGTCTCGCCGCTTCATAGGGGGTCCGTCGCTCCGCGACGGACATTCACTCCGCTTCTATCGGACCGTCACTCACCCAGACCTTGCAGAATCCCTGCGCCCCCGCCTGCGTAGCGACGGCACCCTCGCCGTCGCCTTCGCCGATCCACTGTTCGGCCATGCCTCGAGTTCCGCGCGGCGAAGCTTCCGCTCCAGCCGAGGGCGTCGTGGAGACCGCATTTCACGCGCAGTCTCCTTGATGGAAAGTCGATCCACATCTCGGTCATGACCTCGTCCGGCATGCGGCACTCGTGGTAGTATAGCGTCTCCACACTCTCCCCGGTGGAGAGCACAAGTCTGTCGCACTGCGCGCACCCGCACAGCGCCACCATCAAAACGGCAAAGAAAACATATTTCACTAAACAATCCTTTCTCTGCCCCATACTCGCCACCCGCGGCGAAATCTGACACTACTATTGAACCGGAACTTTTAGCACCTGGCCGACACGCAGCACGGATAGCGCCTTGACGTCTGTTCCATTCATCTTGGCTAGTTTCGCAGGCGTAGTCTTGCATTTTCTGGCAATCGTCCAGAGCGTGTCGCCCGCACGCACGACAAGATTTGTCGTTTCACGCTCTTGTTCTTCCTGCACGATCTGCATCTCGCCCAAGCGCGGCTCGGAAGGCCCGCCCGACACCGTCCTTTCTCGATGGCGATTGCGTTTCTGGACCTCATTGACTTCTTTTATCTCCGGAATTTCAAGCGGCATGCCAGCGGTAGCGACAACCTCGTCAGGCGAGTCTTTACTGCAGGCGTCGATGCTCAGCAGCGCCAAAAGACCAGTCAGGTGAATCCCTGCACTGACCGAAAACGCGATCAGGTTCTGCATCTTGCGATTACGTGGATCTTGAAGTTCCATATCATTCCCTCATAATGTCGCATATTTCATACTCGCCTCCCACAGCGAAATCTTTTACAAAAACCGTGCCAAGCCGTTCCACGCTTTCTCCAGCGTGATATCCCAAACTATACATAGCTATCGATCTGTATAGGCAAGCCCCTCCCCCTTGCGGCAAAATCTATGACATTGCAAAAGGCATCCTTGAAACGAGACCGTCCGAATTCGCTCACAAATCGATGCCTCTCAGAGTCATTTGTTTTCCCCAGTATTCTATGTCTATTATTACTTCCTGCCATATCGCGCCAAGACCGTCATCTGGGCAACAGACGACAGACCACGCACCGTTGCCCGTTAGGCAGCCAATCTTCAAATGCGGTCTGTCCGACCCGAAATCGGCAGACCATATGTGGAAGTGATTTTCCAACCTGCGCAATTCTCTTGAGCCACTCTCTGACATTCCGGTGGCCTCCCGCCAATTTGAGCCAGAAGTCAGCAGCACTCGCCATTCCTCTGTTCCGTCAGCCCTGCGCCGACGCAGGAAAAGCGAATTGCGATAAGGACGGTCAGGGTCGGCTGCATTATTGGAGTCGGCATCCTCCACCGTTTCCCCCGAGAAAAGCGCAAGCTCGCCTGATTCGTCGAGCAGCTTGGCCTTGCCAGGCGCCGCCACACATGGCAATTCGGTTAGCGCAGGGCACTCCTCAGGAGTGCGCACGGCATTTCCGCTGCATCGGTCGTATCTGCATCCCGCAACAACGGCCAATGCCGCAACCAAAAGTAAACCGATCTTCTTTTCCATCTGCATCCTGACTTCCTGATTCAGATTTAGTACATCTCATTTTACCTCTTACTCGCCGCCTGCGGCAAAATCTGACACGGTTTTTTCAATTCTGAACATGCGCCACCTCAAAATGGCGGCTCGTCTTCAGGAGCCGCGAACGACGCCATGTCGTCCGGCTCTGCTGGCGGTGGCACCGCCACACCATCAAGCACTTCAAGGCGAAGCGCGGTCAAATCGGCAAAGTAGCGCACTTTGCCCGTCTTGGGGTCGGTCCACTCGCGCCCGTCGACGGCAAAGGAGACCTTCACCCGCTGCCCAGGCCTCATACCGTCGAGCTTGGCGACGTTGTCCTTCTTGAAGGCGAACGCCACCACGTTCGGCCACTTCCCGTCACCGGACTCTTCCACGACCAGCTCGCGCTTCTGAAACCCGCTCGCAAATGTCTGAACTTCCCCAACCGTTTTCACAGTTCCTATGAATTCATACATACGCCATTCCTTTCTGCTTACAATTCTGAATACGGCAGCACCCGCACCCGCCGCCGGCCCTGCGCCGGGCGCTCGACCTTCATCAGGTAACCATAGTAGCTACTCGGCAGTCCGAGGCCGCCTACCTTTTTCAGCCCGAGCACTCGTCTTACCGCACCGAGCGCGCGCTCCCGCACGAAGTCGAGCGACCGCATCTGCCGCGCGCAGACCGCATTCTTCGTCAGGTTCGGAAACGCCGCCGCCCAGCAAATGCCGTCCTTGGGGATAGGACCCGCACGCAGATACCCAACGCCCTTCGCTACAAGTCGCCGTCTGAATGCCTTGTAGAAAAACATCTTCTTGACTCCCGCACGAAAATTTCCGCCAAGCCGTTCCCACGACCCGATAGCCGTGCCGACCTCTTCCTTGATCTTCAGGACATGCTTGCGCACCGTGTCCTTCCGTACGCGCACCTCGCCGTCGAACCTCACCTGATTGCCGAGGAACGACACCCACGGCGCACACCCGGGAGTCCCCTGCTCTGCCGCGCACCAACGGAACGGTCCCTTGCTCTTCGCCTCGAAATACTTGGCACTATACACGAAGTCTGCGACCGGATGCGGCGGCAGGTGGAGCTGCTCGAGCGCCGCGAGATAGGCGTCCATGGCACGCCGGCAAAGCGACTCGTCCGTCGCGGCGATAACCATGTCGTCGCAATAGCGTGCATAGAACATCTTCTCCGACCAATGCCTGAGAACCGCCTCGTCCGCCTGCGCCATCACCATGTTGGCGAGAACGGGCGAGAGCGATCCGCCCTGGGGGATGCCGTAGGACACCCCGTCCGCCGCGCCAAACCGGTAGCAGCGCAGATAGGCGCACACGACCTTGCGCGCGGCAGGATCGAGATCGCCGATCTCCGCGGCATAGCGGTCAAGCGCCTTGAGGATTTCGTCGTGCCGGATGTTGTCGAAGAACTTCCGGATGTCGCACTCCGCGACGAACAGTTCCTCGCCCTCGTGGCGCTTGCGCCAGCGACACAGCGCCCCCACGGCGCTCTGGTGCGTGAGCTTGCGGCTCCTGCGGAACGAATAGCAGCACCTGCCCGCCCTCAGCACCGGCTCGAACCAGTCGCGGAGATACGCAGCCGTGCGGGCGAGAAGGACGGTATCCGCAGGATCGTCGAAGATTGAGATGTCCCGTGTCTCGCGGCGCCCGGACACGGTCAGCTTCGGGACCTTGCCCGCACGCGGCGCGGATATCGTGAGGTCGCATTCCCTGACGCGCCTCTGGACATTTGCGACAAGGCGCACGAGCCGCCCGCCCCATTCCGTCGCCCCAAGCGTACCGTACTTTTCATGGGCGCGGATGCATCGCATGATGGACGCCACTTGGAGCTGCCCCGTGTTCTTCTTGACGCGAGACCTTGGTCCGGGCCGCCCCCACTGGCGGCGCGGCGGCAGGAACTCGCGCGCGGGGCATTTGTTCTCCGACGCCAAGCCCATGTTGAAGAACCGCAGCAGGAATTCCCTGGACGCATTGCGCACCGTCCGGCGCATCCGCATCCGGGCGAGCGTCATCGCCGCATCATCAAGCGTGATGTAGTCCTTAAGGGTTCCTATGTCCTTCTCTGCCATATCCTTCACTCTCCGTCATTACCTTTACTGTTCGCTACTGCCTCCACTATTCACTCTTCACTGTTACCTATTCATTAAAAAGCGAGGGGATTGGCCGCTGCGGATTTTCGGTCCGTATTTCAGGACATCGAGCCCATCGAGTCACCTTATCGCAGGAGCCTCCTGTTACCATTCGGCCTTTACCCTGCTCGAACTCCCGCCCTTGGCGGGTCGCTACGGTGTCCCCTCTGAAATTCATTTTGTCAATGCGTGTTCCAATATTCCATCTCCGCCTCTTCGTAGTCGGAGGCATCAGCGCAGTAGTACCCATCGCACCAAATGCCACCGTCCTCATGGTCACGATAGACATCATGACCATTCCAGAATCCTTCTTCGAACAGCTCGTCATCGTCTGGATCGAACATTTTTATCCCTCCTTCAGATTGAAAATTCAAGTTGCGATTTACCGCCAGACAGCCCGGCGATCTTGACGTCGCCACCCGGCTTTATTATGCGCGCCCCGGCAGCGATTGCCTCCCTCGAAAGATTGAACATTGGATTCTCGCTGTCACGCATTGAGTCGTATATGACATACCGCTGTACGCCATATTCAACAGCCTTGCCCATGGCGAACCGCGATCCGCTGTCTTTGCCGTAGTCTTTCTGCGAATAGCTTGCGGCAAGCACGACAGCCTCTGCGAACATTGCCTGCAACCTATCACGTTCGGCATAGCGTCCGATGAACTCGCGCTTTGAATGGGCACCACGGAAATACTCCGAGACAAGAAGCCCGCCTCGCTTCACAATCTCATCCGCCAGGGGACGGTTTGACGGAGGATTCACCTCAGTTAGCAGACTCGAAAGGAAAGCGACCGTCTTACCTGCACAATCAAGCGTCTCGCGATGCCCTATTGTATCACAGCCGAGGGCAAGGCCGCTTACTATGCACTTTCCCTGACCGACAAGCTTGCGCACGACTTCTCGTTCATCTTCCTCAATCTGCAGCGAAGGCGTAAGCAGACCGATTACCGCCACATTCCCCGCCACCCTCTTAATCAGCGAGATGTCACCTTTATAGAAAAGCGCAATCGGGCGATCGCCGTTCTTAACCCCGGGCTGAATGCAAGGAAAATCGGCATCTCCGATGGCGACCACGCCATCTATCGCATCAACAAGCGCGGCGATTTCCGCCTTAATGGCGGCCCTGCGCCTCTCGAACCCTTCTACGTCGGCAGACGCATCCTTTTCAACGATAAGGCCGACTATCTGGGCGATACTCTCTCCGCCGCGCAGATTCTTGTTGATCCACGCCTTCCCGATGCCGCGATACTCGCACGCGGCAAGGACGTTCAATGCGTTGTCACTTATCTGCATCTTTGATCTCCTTTCTTCATGCACAATAACGATAGTAATTAGCACCCTTGGCAGTATGACCTACTGCATAAAATATCACACTGTTTGCCCCGCAATCAAGCACGGCCTGTATCGCGTCCTCATCAATACCAACACCGGGGGTGTAGATGTCGTCAACAAGCAGAATATTCTTCCCCGCAATGCGTGGGGACATGAAACACGTATCCTTCAAAAGGCCCGGACGAGGCATCTCCCCCGCACCTCCATGTCCAGACCTTGCTCTGTGAGTGCAAACCGTGTCCGTATTGCGAATAATATAATCCATTCCGTCTTCCATCCCCAACTCGTGGGCAACCGCACGAATTGTCCGTTTGAGTCCCATCTGAGAAAACGGGTAGCTGCTTTCGCGTTTTGAGCGCGGCACTCCGCATACCGTCATTGCTCCATATACGCTGATGATCCATGCAAGATCATTACGGAGAACTTGAGCGAGCTCCGCTTCGCTCTGCCTTATCACATCAGGCGTGTGGTACGGCGGGATGTCATTCTTGAGGTTAGTCAAGTAGAGCATGGTGTTGCGCGGATCTTTCCTGGTATAGTACCAGTCGTGGAAGTACCCGATGACGGCGCTTCCCGACGATTGCGTTATATTGAAACTTCTTGTCAGCATGTTATCCTACCTTTCTGATGTTTTCCATCTTGACGCCCGCCGCTATCGCGGACTTGATTTGACCATCTTCGTTCTCCCACACGACACACGCCGCAGGGTCAGAATCGAAACCCCTAAAATAGTTGGCGTACTTATCGCCTTGTCCAGCATTGCAGACGATTTCGTCGAAAAGGTCCTTCCAACCGAAATGATTCAGCGTCTCCACGACGCGCCGCTCGCCGCCATCCGAGAGAAGCACAACCTTATCGAACAAGTTGCGGTTCACGAGCACGCAACGGAATGCCTCGTTTGCTGGCCCCAGACTCGCACGCCACAACTCCCGGCAGTAGGCTTCGACTTTCGCCTTCACAATATCGTCGCTCAAGATCGCCGCCGCATCCCCCATTGCCGCACGAACGACATCCGCCGTAACGCGCCCAACCAAGCCGAACATATTCCTATACCCAGCTCGCTCCAACGCCGCGCGATACGCTGCCGAGTTGACGGCATCTGTTTCCGCCAGCGTTCCATCCAGATCAAATATGGCTATCTTCCGCATCTATGTCTCCCTTGTTCCTCAAGACACAGACATTATCGCATATTCGTTCACATCATAAAGAAAAAAGGACATCCACGGATATCCGTGGACGTCCCTGGCATTACCTTCTGCCAGCAGGCGCTCTATTTCTTACGAGGCTTCATCAAGCGCATAAGCTGATTATTCCACTCGTCCATGAAATCTTCAGGGTATTCGCTTAGGGAACCTTTACTATCAACTTTAATGTTACGGACTTCTGCATAATACTCCTTGTGCTTAGTTCCATCCGCCGCTTCAATATCGTGTCCTTTTCGCTCAAAGAATGCTATATTGACATCCTCAGGCTTAACAGTCCCTTTCTTGACCGCAACCCGTACGCCATTTATAACATGATCGCTATGGGTCTCGACAAACACCTGTATGCCATACGCTGCCGCTCGTGCGATAAGATTCCCCATCTCAGCCTGTCCGCGCGGATGCAGGTGCGCTTCGGGATTTTCAATAATGACAATATCTTCCGGCACTGATGACAACAACGCCACAAGTACAGGCAACACATAGCTAATTCCGAATCCAACGTTTTGTGGTTTGTAGCTACGCTCCGAGCTACCATGCCCAAAAGCCACAGATTGGACAAACTTTTCTGATTGGGCGACCGTCTTCCTGTCAATCTGTATGTCTGCTCCTAGCGACACAACTTGTAACCAAGCATTTACTTGATCTATGAGGCTCCTTTCGCTCCTTGAATTTGGGAACAACATAGGATTGTTCTCGTCAAGCACAACTTCTGCACCGACATTCCAAAGGAACTCAATTACATCATCACCTTCAGGGCAGAATCCAACATTTCGGCTCAGCCATTCTCCCTTATCGTGCCTTCCTCCAGAGTGGACTTGGGAAGGCCTTCTACGAAAAGCATCGACAATCTTCATATTTCGCCATAGCAATCTAAAGTATGGGCCTGCCTTGCTTGCGAAAGCATCATACTTAGCAGAAAGCTCATCCCTTTTCTTCATAAATGCATGGTAAATATCTGAATATTGTGTTGGTTCTCCATTTGAATCGACCATCTCAACGCCAAATTTCCCACGATATTCCATCATCTTCTTATACTCTGATGACGACAAAACCGCGTTAACGTATTCGAGATCATGGCACAGAACACGACAATTATTTCCTTTGCTTAAAACTCTCTCTATTGAGAATATCGTGTCAGGCGCCACTTCTGATTCGCTTGGATTTAATGGGAACATCATATATAAAGCATCCAAATCCAATTTATCACCGTGCCTACAAACAGCGTCCGTCACCCGGGGTGTAAACAGAGCCTTAAACTCAACTTGGTCTGCCACATCCGCATAACAATAACGCAAATCCTCATAGCATCCAACGCCAAAAGCTCCGTCTACATCAAGCGCATTTGAAGCCTGTAGTTTCTGCCTGGCAAGATTTCGCATCAACAGCATCAACTGCACAAAGGAACTTTTCCCAGCACCATTGATCCCCATAAGTAGATTCAGCTTGGCACAAGGATAATCCAAGTGCTTTAACGACTTGAAATTCTCGACTTCAATTCTTTTCAACATGGTCTGGTTCCTTTTCGATTTGTGCTATTCGTATTCACGACCTTCTGTCATACTCTTCTTTCAGAATGTCTGCTATCATCTCTGTTTGGCGTTTATCTTTTCCCACCGTTTGCACTCTTAGACTAAGTCCTTTCCGTTGACCACCTCCATAGCTAAACGTCACCCAATGCAAGCATACATCAATCATTCCGTTGTCATAACAGTCCACGATGAACCTATTCTCGTGGTCTTTATATGGCAAAGAATTGACAACACCACTTACATACTTATGGCGCAGAATCGATTTGGAAAATACGTCCAGCTTTTCCCGTCCATGATCATCACTAAATTTTATAGGTTTCTGTTCTGGAGGCACTGTGCAGGGAATGGGTTCTGGCACATCCTCAAATTCGCGCATGGACGCAATTCTGGATAGGACTTTCGAGTTATCAATCTGGCATTCCTTTGTTACACATATAGCCTCATGGATCGACTCTCCATCATCCAAGGACTCTTCCTCAATTTCATAGGTCAATTTTTCCCAAAATCGGGAAGACCGAAGGCCGAGCGTCAGCGATCTGTTAAGGCAACCCCACCCCATCGTCTGGCATTCTTTTTTCTCCCCAGATTCAAGGCGTAATTTGTATTCTGCGCCTTTGAAATGGTCAAGAGAGGAATCCGTAAATTCGTCATCCGGACGCGCCTGAAATCTCGGACACAAGAAGGTACAGACAAACGTTTGTTCTTCCCTGCTGCCATAGGCAACTGCTTCACACAAACCTGCCATTCCTAGATCATTGGCAATCAATCGCTTCAGTTTGCCATCTGTCACATCCACCAGACGAGCAAAGACTTTCTGGAATTCAGGAAGCAAACAGCAATTCTGCTGCGGAAGATTGTCTAGCGTAAGGTCGTTAAAATAGGCCGTCATGATTTCATCAACTCCAATAGTTGGTTATTCCATTCGTCCATGAAGTCTTCTGGGTACTCGCTAAGAGAACCATTGACATCAACCTTTATATTCCGAACTTCGGAATAAATCTCTGTGTCGTCAGAATCTTTGGCATTATCCTTTAGATGCTCCTTACGTTCAAAGAACGCTATGTTTACATCTTCCGGTTTTAATATTCCATCACGAACCGCAACACGAATACCGTTAATAACATGATCACTGTGCGTTTCCACAAACACTTGAACACCATAAGCCACCGCGCGCGCAATAAGCTCCCCCATCTTCGATTGCCCCTTCGGATGAATGTGCGCCTCGGGATTCTCAATAATGATAATATCCGTAGGTCTAGCCGTCAAGAGAGTTGCAAATACGGGCAAAACATAGCTAATTCCAAAACCTACATTCTGCGGTTTGAATTCTCGAATAGCATCATTATCACCAAACGCAACCTTGGCAATAAAGTCTTCCTCGTCTCCTATCTCCACCCTGTCTATCAAAAGTTTTGCCCCTGGTGACACAATGTCAAGCCACGCATCCATCTGATCCTTCAACAACGAATAACGCCGTGATGCCCGACAACTATCATCAAACCAAAATGGATCATCACGTAAATACGCCATTGGAGACTTCTTAAACAATTTTTCTTCATTCTCAGTTCGCTGTAAAAGCAAGCTCCCTGGGAAAATCACTGGATTTGACTCGTCCAACTTATGTATGCGGCCAAACTTATATAAATACTCGATTACATCATTCCCCTCTGGATCAAAGCCACCCTCTGATGTCGCTCCTGCCGACGAACCATATTTGCCTGTACCGACATACATATCTGTTGGTCGTCGCCTAAAAGCATCCACATATATTACATTCTCCCATGCATTCTGAAAGGCACTACAAATTGCACTTTCTTCACCAATGATTTTTGCATAGACTTTATTAAACTCTTTTTTCTGCAACTGATGTAATTTCTTCGCGAATGCAGTTACAATCTCTGGATGGCAGATGCTGACAAGGGCGAGATCGCTTTCGTCTGGCTCAATAATTCGGCTGACACATCCACTTTTAAGCTCTCCATCTGTCCACACGAAATTATCTTTTGCGGAGAATTGCACTCGGAATGATACAGCATCGTCCTCGCGAGCATAACAATACTTCAAACTATCAAACCTTCCAGAAAAACCTATCTCCTTGAGTGGAACATTTATGGATGGAGCTAATTTGCGGTTAGCCAACGAACGCAACATGAGAAGCAACCCGATAAACGAACTCTTCCCAGCTCCATTAAGTCCAGTCAATAGATTCAGCTTTGCGCACTTGTAGTCCAGATGCTTGAAGGACTTGAAATTTTTAGCTTCGATTCTGTTCAGCATGTTTCCGTTCCTCTATTGGTTTGACGCCACATAGTATACTCGATCTTATCAGTCATCGCTTGAAATTAAACATCCACGGATATCCGCAGGGATAAGATCATCGTTAAGCAACACGAAATTACCCAATGGATAAAGAATTTTCCCATTTCTCTTGGGCGCAATATCCTCAACACGCGAGAATCCAACTTTCGCCAACTTAGTTCTCATCTCCGACATACAATCAGCAAAGTCTCCAATATTATCCGTTGTCCTGCCCTCCTTTGAGAATTTCGGGCTCTCGCAGAACTTATCATTCCACTTTACGGACATCGGGAAATCAGCATCCGCGAGGGCACCTTTCAATCGGTACAATTCATTCCCAATTGCCTCCTTCGGAATGCCCTTTGCGATAAGCGCCATGAGCAAGAACGCCGGTGCACTCAGCTTAACATCGACTCGCCCTGGAAGGACGCGAACATAACCACTCTCATCAAAATCAATCTCCAATTTCTGATAGACAGCAGCTGGAGGAGAAATCTGCTGGACTTTTTTAACGAGACTTAGATATGTTGGCGGATTGCTCTTGAACTTCTCGATATACCATCCCCGCATACGAACAAATGGCACCTCAAAAAGTTCACTACGCAACTTCTCGCTCTTATACTCTTTACCTGTTCTTTTTGACACATGAACAATACCCTTTTGAGGAAAATAAAAAGGCGGCTCGGCACCTCCTTCCAATTCTTCTGGCAGGAGCACATGCACGACCTTATCCTCTTCTCGTCCAAGCAGTGTCATGCAAGAGAGAAGCAACGCACTCATCGTCTTACGCCCGCCAGCAATTGATGCTATGATTTCCGTATCAGGCGATTCTGAATACTTTCTAATCTCCTGCATCATGAAGTCTGCCGCGAGAAGATTGTCTTCGGACGATCTCAAATCCCACATCTCATTCTTTCTAGCATCAGGGATGACATGGATTGACATTGGGCCAAATATCAACTTCCCATCAATATCGATCTTATCCTTTCTTAATCTCAAAAGAAGCTTCTCCCAAACAGGATTATTCCCATTAAGCAATTCTCGTCTCATCTTATCCACCGAGTTTCTCGCGGACAATACAACGATTTCATCTGGGACAACTGGCTCCTTCAAATGTGCCAACGCCCAAACCGTCTCCGTCAACACAGCCGGCGACGACCCCATCGTTGCTATCAAAATTACACGCTTCTCGTTTATCATAAGATATCCTCATATTTCAGTGCATTCTAACACAAATCTTTCAACTCTTCATAGAGCCACCCCGATTGACTTCTGTCAAGGATATACAGGGAATTTGTTGCGCGCGTTGCGCCCGTAAGAACATTTTCCAATACATTCCTCGCATACTTCGGCTCATAGCTACAGATAAAAATCACATTTTTAAAATCCCAACCCTGAGCCAATGTTACCGTGGTCAAATGTATACACCCCACTGACTCTCTAAACGTCATACGCAACCCTTGTTCTAAATTGTGAGATCTGAACTTGTTGTGCGTAGATATCCAATTGCGAGTTTCTTCTCGCCCTAGCAATGACCTAACATCCGTTGTACTGTCACAAATCACTGTGATGGTATCATTGCCGTAAGATTTCATAGCATCAATACTTTTTGTCAATTCACCCAGCAATTCTCCATTTGACCGCCTAATCGAGAACACACCCGGCGAGGACAGTGTCATCTGGCCACCCGATACAACACGCGCCAATTCAACCGCGCCATACTTCTCGATAGTCATGGATTGCAATCTCGAAGCGACATCAAACAATCGCCCTGAGAATTCGCTTGCTATTCTATAGGGAACATTTAAATTGACCCAACTGCCATAACCTTCTCCTCGATCTGGGACTTTAACGCGCAATTTGCCCTTCCCGGGATCCACCTCTACAGCTTCTGGATTCAGGCTTTGTCTCTCATCGCAGAATACATAGCATTCCCTTGCACGATTCCCACCGTGTGTCAGATTAACAACAGCCTGCACCAAATTGGGACTTACACTCTGAACCTCATCAATAAGCACTGCTCCATACGCTTCTGATTTAGCAGCAAATGACGACCCCTTTCGCGATAATCTACGAATGCTTTCCTTAACGCATACTTCGCAACACTTTTTCTTTTCTCCTTCATCCATCTGCCTCCACGCACTCCCGCTATATTTCGGATCATCCTCCCGGCACGAAGCAACATAAGAATAATAATCATTGCAACCAAAAATCGGTTCATGGTTGCACCCCCTGCATCTTGAACATTTGCTAAACCACAAACAAGATTCTGTATCTCGCATATGCTCGCACAATACCTTATCCAACGTTTTAAAACGTATAAGTCCTGTTGCAACATATGGCAAACCAGGAATCTCACGCATCAGAGTCGCTGCCATGCGCTTTGCATTTCTGTTGAATAGAGTTACTGTCTTACAAGCGATAAGAACAGGCGTATGTGTCCTAATAATCGTCATCACGCCATGCCACATCATGGTCGTTGACTTACCAGAACCAGCACATCCACGAATCTTGCGATACTGACACCGAGAATAAATTACTTCTCGCTGCACCTTGTCCATCGAGCCATTTAGCTCAGGTAACGGTTCAGCATCACCTGGATTAATTATAAATGCTTCGCTGTAATCAAAAGGACGATCAAGAACATATTGCTGAAAATCCACATCGCCTGCAAACATTCCATTTTGCCACAGCAAATGCTTGGTACAACTCGCAAAACATACGGCATCAAGATTTTCCAATCCGTGCTTTTTAAAAACACCCTCCCACGCCTTTTTTATATTATCAATATCCTTTTGAGGTTTATTGAGGCATATTACACATGCTGCTATAACTGAATTTCCTCTAGGCACAAACAAAAGTCTATTAATGTGTTTTTGGCCATAGTTATCTTTCCACGCTTGGATATCGACCCATTCATAACAATCGAAAAAGTTTTTATCTCCGATGGTAATTTTATAGAGCGCCTTATGCAACCCCTTGAGCCCTGTGTCGTCACACCCTTCGTCCAAACATTTATTACGACATTTTACCAAATTACGCAAACAAGTGTTGCCTCTTGAATATGCCAGGAATGGTGGCGATTTACGAAGGCTGCTAAGCGTAAATACTGCATAAGCACACAATGCTGGTTCGTCTTCATGAGTTTCAATGTCAGTAGCGTCAACTCCCCATGCTTGGCGATAGCGCTCAATCTTCAGCCTCGTTGAAACCCAGTCCCAATTTCTATATTCTGGAGAAAAGGCAACAATGACATCATTGAACCCCTGATTGCCGTACATCCATCGAACACAAACGCCTTTCTGCGATTGTGCAAAACGCTTTAGTTGGTCCTCAGATAGCAAGTCCACTATGTTAGAAACAAGATGCACCCGTGGCGTATACAAAAAAGAAGACGGCAGCTGTACATTTATCGTTTCTGGGCTTGTAAAGTCGCAATGACAGGTTTTTATCTTACCGACCGCGACAGGAAACAGAAGCTCCGCAATTTCCTTCGCTTGATTTAGCGCAACCTCAGATTTGTCCAATAGAGTTATGCTCCGCACCGTGAGCCATAACTGCGGGTTGTTTTGCTGCATCGCCCGATCATACAACGCCAGCAAGTCCAACCCGCAGCCACAGCCCCATACAACCAGATCTATCTCATTTTGAAATGTACTAGGAAACCTTTCAAAGAGATTGTCATAGAGCCATTTAAATTTTGGCTTATGCCGCGTTGCCACCTTGCTAACATACACATTTATGTCGTCTTCATCCCGAACAATGTAACCGTTGTTGCGCAACCATTCGTAGCGTGTGCCTGCATCATTTGGCAAATTATTCGTGCAAACTCGAACGAACGAATCGTAAACGGATTCGTCCTTCTGTAGCGCCGCGAAAAGTTTCTCAGAAAATGTTGCCATAGCTATCTCCCCGTAATCGTATCCGCATGCAGGCTTTTACAATGCCGCTTCCAGTTCTCCATCGCAGCGGCGTTGTTCGTGTTGGCGTAGCAGTAGTGGCAGAGGTGCGGGCAGGTGTTGTACTCGCCGATGTCCTTGGACATGATGCAGCCGCAGGCGAGGCGCTGGCCGGGGTCTTTCTTGTGTGGGCCGGGCTCCCATCTGTCCTCGACGCCGAAAAGCGGGTCGCCAGAGACGAACTTCGCGCCAATGAACTTCATGAGTTCCGCGTCGCGCGAGAAGCACTTCACCATCAGCCGGTCGTCGATGCAGCGGTTGTGTTCGATGCCGTATCGGTCGAGATCCGTGATTTCGCCGCAGGTGCCTGCCGTGATGCCCCAGCCCTTCACAAGTTCGCCGATCCGCTGCGCGACTTCGCACATCTCGTCGGACGAGAATTCGCGCGCGGCAATTCCGCCGCGCTCCAGGTTCTTGCCGACCTTAGCATACGACTTGATGTCGATGAAGCTGAACACAAGACGCGACGTCAGCGGCGCAAGTTTGTCGCCAAGTCGCTCAACCTTTTCGAGAATGTCCCCGACCGCAAGCTTGTCAGTGAGAATCAGCGGATCAAACCTCCAGATCACACGGTCCCTGCCGATGCGCTCGGAGAGCCGACTGAACGTCTCGACACGATTGGCTACAGATGGCACTTTCGGCTCGATGCGCTCCGCGTCATAGTCGTTAAGCGTGAACTGGAAGTAGTAATTGGGGCAAATCTTGTCAAGTTCGTCGAGGTGCGGAATCATCGGCGCCGGGTTCTTCGACCAGAAGACTATGCAGCGCATCTTATTGAAGTCAACATATAGCGGCTGTCCGTTGAATGGATTGAACCATTTGACATAGCCAGCCTTCAACCGCTCCATGAACCAGTCGGAATAGAACGCCGGTATGTCCGTCGAGCGGCTCGCAGAGACGATGACCGGCATCTGGGCGGCGACCTTCGTGCCGTCCTTCAGCTCGATCTCCTCTTTCGCCCACGTTACCATATTACTGATTTCCTTTTGATGCGGCGCGCTCGGTGATCGCGCCCTACCAGTTTCCGCGTTCCTTGACTCTCTCAACCAATACTCGCTCGTAACTGCAAAATCTTACGCGCCAATCTCGCACCCAGACGGCGTTCGTCAGCACCTCAGGAGAAATGCCGATGCTCGCGCTTGGATTCCGACTTCATCCGATCACCTCCCAATGGCCGCCCTTGGTTGGGCCAACATGGCGGAGGCGACCGGACTCCCTTAGCGCCTTTAGATTCTTCTCTATGCCTTTTACAGTTAGATTAACTGCGATTGAAAGTTCATGGGCAGAAGCCGTAGGATTGACCACAAGATAGGCCACAATCTTCTCGGCGCTAGACAGCTTTTTCGCCGGCCTCTTTACCCTACTTTTCACCCTACTTTCCACCCTACTTTCTACCCTACTTTCCACCCCAGTATTTACCATGGTCTTTTCCACGCTTGGCGCTGACATGGGGCGTTTCAGGATGACGCGGAAGTCGTCCGCGTCGTCCTCTGTCCATTCGGGGGCGGGGACACCCCATTCCTTGCATTTTGCAATCATGTCCTCAGTGCCGGTCCCGGATTTTTCGATATAGCCCTTCAGGTACATCGCCCGCGCCAGCAGCGGATTTACCGGCACCGACTTGTGTGTTTTCGATAGCTTGCCGATGGTCATGCCGTGCGGAAGGGATCCCGGGCTCCAGACTTCAAGCC
>JAEEGF010975743.1_pt1 | contig 15951 bp, 19 predicted proteins | sample 9134171 | NCBI WGS metagenome assembly JAEEGF01 (sample SAMN16246542, study PRJNA631951) | gut metagenome | biome: gut microbiome; feature: rumen; material: AP-attached | host: Bos | place: Iran: Karaj | collected 2018-10
TTGTGATTTTCCTTATCGTCAAAAGCCAAAGCTGTCGGATGAAACTGGATAAACTCCATATCCTGCAAGGTTGCACCGGCTCTGTAGCCGAGCGCAAAGCCATCACCTGTCGCACCTTCAGGGTTTGTTGTGTATTTATAAAGCTGCCCCAGACCGCCCGTTGCAAGAATTACCGCCGAAGAATCTATAACCTCATAATCATTTCCGTCATATACAACAACTCCGGAACATACGTTATCCTGAACCAGCAGATCAACAACGTGTTTGTTTTCGTATAATTTTATATTTTTGTTTTCTTTAACAGCTTTGCAAAGTGCAATCTCAATTTCTCTTCCTGTTGCATCACCGCCTGAGTGTAAGATTCGGTTTACCGAGTGTGCCGCCTCTTTTGTAAGCGTAAAATTTCCGTTTTCATCCCTGTCAAAATCAACGCCAAAAGTCAAAAGATCATGAACAACTTTATCGGAATTTTCGCTGATAAATTTTATAGTATCCAATTCTGTCAAACCGGCACCTGCTTTTATCGTATCCTTTATATGTGATTCAACAGAATCTTTATTATTTTCTTTCAGAACGGCAACCATACCGCCCTGAGCATAATACGAATTACTGTCACCGAGTTTTGATTTTGTAACAAGTAACACTCCGTCAGGCAAATCAAGCTGCTGCTCAATTTTCAGAGCGGAATATAAACCTGAAATTCCGCTGCCTATTATAACTACAGAGTATTTTGATTTTTTCATTATTATATGCTGTTCCTCGAGTAATGTATCTTTTTAACATTATAACAAAAAAAAGAGAGTCGGTTTATTGCGAACTCTCTTTTTCTGTTATAAATTTTCCAATTAGTAATTTGTTGCTTTAAGGAAGAAATATGATTGCGGATGTGCACAAACAGGACAAACTTCCGGTGCTTTGTCGCCATAGTGAATATGTCCGCAGTTTCCGCATTCCCACATATTTTCACCGACACGTTTGAATACTTCACCTTTTTCTATATTGGCTAAAAGTTTTCTATATCTTTCTTCATGTGCTTTTTCAATCTTTGCAACCATTTCAAAAAGTGCGGCCAGTTCGTCAAACCCTTCCTCTTTTGCTTCTTTTGCAAAAGTAGCATACATATCTGTCCATTCGTAGTTTTCACTGTCTGCTGCATCTTTAAGGTTTTCAATGGTTGATGGGACTTTTCCGCCATGCAGATATTTAAACCACAATTTAGCATGTTCTTTTTCATTGTTTGCGGTCTCTTCAAATATTTTGCTTATCTGAACATAACCGTCTTTTTTGGCCTGAGAAGCATAGTAGGTATATTTGTTTCTTGCCTGTGATTCTCCTGCAAAAGCTGTTTGTAAATTCTTTTCTGTTTTTGTTCCTTTTAAATCCATAAATTTGTTCTCCTTCTTAATAACACTTTTTCGGATATTATAACATTGAATAAATTTTTTACAACACCTGCAAAAAAACAGTCGGGCAATTAACCCGACTGCTTTTAAATCCTCTTCAAATTACTATACCAACTTAACTGTAACTGATTTTGGTTTTTGAGTATAAGCAATTTTATCTTCTCTTGATAACCAGCCTAAACCCATATAAGTGAAATTATCATCCAAATCCATATCTTTTCTCAATTTGTTGATAGTTACTTCACCTTTGTCTGATAAGTAATTGTAAATTTTTCCTGCTGATTCAATAATTTGTGATTGCATTTCTTTTTGCTCCTTTTTGCTAGATGTAAACATGTGTATAACCTCCTTTGGTTTATAATTTTATAATACTACTTTAAAAAATTAATGGAATAGTTAATTTTAGAAATATTTGAAAAGCACAATATGTCTTGATTTTTCGCTCTTAACATTTCTAAACTTTATCTTATTATAATCAAAAAAATATAAAATTTTTCATTAATTTGGAGGATTTTTTTGGAAATTTTGCAAAAATTTATCAAAATCGGGCAAATTTTTGCAAATTATCAAAAATTTTTGACAAAAATTTTACAAAAATATTTTTTAAAACTCAATATCTATAAGATATACAACCGTATATCCCTTTCAAAATTTTGACAAAATTTTAATTTTCAAAAATTGGGCAAAATTAGTCCCTATTATACGAAAAATCTTCCTCATTTTCACGCATAATTGTCTGAAGATCTTTTATTGCACTGTCTAATTCTTCTTTTTCATAATATGTTTTTGAAAATATCTTAACCTGATCACTGTTTTTCGTATCAAAAACCAGGATGTATTCTCTGTATCCTTTGCCGTAACGGTTGCCCTTTATTCTTTGTCTGTAATACGAAACACCCTCTACATCCGAATATTTAACAATCTTTTTTGTTGAAGGAATGTTGAAAAGGTCAACTCTTTCAACCTTGCAAATATCTTCTGTTTTGCTGCAAATTAGTGTTTCATTTTTGTAATTTAAAAAACCTCCAACAACAACTACCAACGCCACAAATAATGTTATTAATATTATCGGTGCAAAATTCCGTTTCTCTTCTTCCATATTTAACCCCTCTCTTTCTATGATTTTATCACAAATTGAGATATAATAAAACTATGAAGAAACAATTAATAATTTTTGATTTGGACGGAACACTCTTAAATACTCTTGACGATTTGGCAGACAGCACAAATATCATGCTGAAGCATTTTAATTACCCCGCAAGAACAAAAGAAGAAGTGAGGAATTTTGTAGGTAACGGAGTTGCCAAACTTATTGAAAGAGCAATCCCTGACGGGATAAATAACCCGAAATTTAACGATTGTTTAAAGATGTTCAAAGAACTTTACCCTAAAAATATGTACAATAAAACTGCACCTTATCCTGAAATTATTGATATGCTTAATGCCCTGAAAACCAAAGGTTACAAGATTGCTGTTGTGTCAAATAAATTTGATCTTGCAGTCAAAAGTTTGTGTGAAAAATATTTTCCAAATCTTATTGATTTTGCATCAGGCGAAAATGAAGCTGCCGGAATTAAGAAAAAACCGGCTCCCGATACTGTTTTGAATGTTCTGAAATTTTTCGGTTTGGAAAACAGTGATGCAATATATACCGGTGATTCCGAGGTTGATATTCAAACTGCAAAAAATTGCGGGATGGAATGTATAAGTGTTACCTGGGGTTTTAAAGATAAAGAATTTTTAGTGAATAACGGTGCAAAAAATATTGTGGATAGCCCGTCTCAAATAACCCATTTTTTAGATGATTGATTATTTATATAATCTTTCTTATAATTGGGTTAGCTGAGACTAAAAAGGAATTACCGATATGATTATCATAATGGAAAAATTTGCGACCGAAGAAAATATTCAGTCGGTCATTGATATATTACAGGAGCACGGCTTCAGGGCAATTCTGCACAGAGGTGCAGTCCATACCGTTATTGACGCTCTGGGTGACAAAACAACACTTTCCCCACAAAGACTGGAGGCAATGGATGGCGTAAGTCAGGTTAAATTAATCAGAGAACCTTTCAGACTTGCATCCCGTGACAGAAAGTCGGAAGATACCGTTATTGAATTTGAAAACGGCGTAAAAATCGGTGGTGCAAACCGCCCTGTTGCAATCGTCGGCCCCTGCTCTGTTGATGAAGATTACGACGGACTTTTACAGGTTGCTTTGGCAGCAAAAGAACTCGGTTGTCAGTTTTTAAGAGGAGGCGCCTTCAAACCCAGAACTTCACCTTATGATTTTGACGGACTTGGCGAAAAAGGTTTGCAGCTCTTAGCCAAAGCAAAAGAAGAAACCGGACTTCTTATCGTAACCGAGCTTATGGACTCTGCCGATTTGGATTTGGTCTGCAAATATGCTGACATAATCCAAATAGGCGCAAGAAATATGCAGAATTTTAAATTGTTAAAAAGCGTCGGTAAATGCAATAAGCCCGTCCTTTTAAAAAGAGGACCGGCATGCACAATAAGAGAATTTTTACTTGCGGCAGAACATATAATGTATAACGGGAACGAAAAAGTTATACTTTGTGAACGCGGACTAAAAAGTTTTGACAATGATTATACAAGAAATATTCTTGATATTACCGCTATTCCCGTTATCAAAAAATATTCACACCTGCCAATAATCGTTGACCCGAGCCATGGCACAGGTCAAAGATACCTTATAGAACCGATGGCAAAAGCCGGTCTTGTTGCCGGAGCCGACGGTATTATGGTGGAGGTTCACCACAATCCTGCTCAGGCACTCAGCGATGGTAAACAAAGTTTGAATATCCCACAATTTAAAGAAGTTTTCACAAGAATAAATAATCTTATTGATACCCTGCATCTTGAAAAAAGCTCATCTTCAACACTATTAGATTAGAATTATTACAGAATGTAAAGTGCGAAATTGTTTGATTTTATTGGTATTAAAACGATTTTCATATAAAAGTATAAAATCTCGGCAATTTTAATTCAAGAAAAAACTTTATAAATATGTAGGTTAGAATTATTATGTTTTTAAAATAAATAGTGAAAGGGGCAATTTATGACTCAAGTTTACACAGTAGGTATTGTTAATCCGTACGGTCCGGTTAATCCGTTTTATGATCCGTCCCGTCGAGGAATTAATCCAAAGCCGGACAGGATAATTATAGACACAAGAACAGGCAGACCAACAAACTGGCAACCGGGATTAGTTTTCCCTGATGAATATAAAAAACCCGGTAAGGGTAAAAAGATTTTGGGCTGGTTAGCTGCAGCAGCTCTTGTTTTCGCCTTTAGAGGCAAAATCAAACAAGGTGCAGTGGCAGCATTAAAAAAAGCTCAGCCGTTTGTTAACAAATTATACACAAAAACCGTAACCCTTATTGCAAAAGCAGCAGATCGTTTGAAACCACATATCGTAAAAGGTGCAGAAGAATTAGGTAAATTTCTTGCAAAAGTAAGACCACATTATGAAAAAGCTGCTAAATACGTAAGTGAAAATATTATGCAGCCGATTGCAAAATATGTTAAAGGTTAATTTTAAATATACCAAATAAAAGCCCTCACAAATTGTGAGGGCTTTTATTATTTAAACATTTGGGATCTTTTTGCCTTTATTTGCTCAATTTGTTCCGGATAATTTGAATTGGTTAAGTCACCTATAGACTTGTACAATTTTAAAATGGCATTTTGGATATTTTTACTATTCATCATAACCATATCGTTTGCCATCTCGGTATTTGACATTGCAAGACGGGTCATATCGCGAAATCCGGAGGATGCTATTTTTAATGCTAGTTGGTTTTCCTCTGCCGTTTTAAATATTGCCTGAGCAATTACCATAGGCATATGAGAGATTAAAGCAACTGCCTCATCATGTTCTTGAGGTGTCGTAATAACTATTTCCGCACCCAGCTGTTTTATTATTTTTGTCAATTCAGAACCTTCTTCAATAGGTGTGTTAATGGGTGTGATGACCCATTTTGCACCGCGAAACATCCCTTCAAAAGAGTTTTCAAAACCCTTATGCTCGGTTCCTGCCATCGGATGCGACGGAATAAATTTATAAGGTCTTTTATTTTTACAAACAAAACCCTTAAGAGAACATACATCTGTAACAAGGGTTTCCGGTAGTAAATATTTTTCTAATTCATCCAGTACTGCAAGCGTTTTATTCATTGCGGAACATACAAAAACCAACCCACAATCTTTCAGTACGGAATAATCTTTATATATATTCGTTCCGGACTGCGACCGTGAAACTCCGACAACGTCATAACCAAGCTTTATTAAATCTTTAAATATCGAACCGCCTATTAAACCTAAACCAACAATACCAATTTTCATATATTTTCCCCACTTTTACAATAGACATGCAACTTACACCGTGGTTGGCAGTACACCTTTACCCCTATGAATGTATTTGGAACGGACATTTTGTACAATGTGCCTTTGGGTGCAGCACCAAATTATCCTCCAGATCGTACATTTTTGCAATTCTTGTATCCAAAGGTGCACCGCATTTTGGACATTTTAATCCGCCGGCACCATTTAATATTAATTCTTTCAAACTCTCAATGACCTCCGGTGAAACAATGTCTGTAGCAATATCTTTTTCAAGCGCTTTTATTTCTTCAGCTTCGCACTTTAATACTTTAGCCAGAGCTTGACGTGCCGTTACGGATAAAAACAGCGCTTTCCCGTCTTCAACTTCTTCTATAATTTCAAGCGGAAGATTCGCTGCGATAGCCAATCCCTTTTGTGACATATCGAGTTCTTTACGCTTTGATTGTATAAATCTTGCCAAGGTTTTCATACTCACATAATACCATAAATCATAAGCTTACATAATTGTTAAGAAATGTTACAAGAAATAAAGTCGGCTTTTACAAGCGTATTTATTGTGTTTTTGACATGTAACACATGAAAAAACGTTCACCGGCATGCAATTTTAACCAATAAAAATTTTTTATATAAGTACGGGGAACTAAATAAAAAGAAAACGGGGAAACATTATGACATTTTCTTATTTATCAACACCAAGCATTCCATATGTGTATGGGAACATTCTGCCAGGAGGATGGGCAAACTTTTCAGGACAAACTCATGTATTCACTATAGATCCTGATGATTATTGCTTCAATCCCGGAATCGGACTTAACTTTAATGCTATCAACATGTTAAATCAAATTGGTTACGGAAATTATAATATTAACATGGGTAGCATTGTACCACCTCCTTTTATGGGAATGCCACAACCTCAAATGCCGGACCCAGCACAAGCTAACGAGATTCTTAAACAAATACTTGCGCCGGTCAACGAACAACTGGATATGCTGGCAAATCAACAGGCAAATCAAAATATTCAGACTTGCGACCTTGCAATCCAGGGTTCAAAACAAAAATTAGAGGCAATGCTTCAAGATGAAAATTTGTCAGAAGAAGATAAAGCTAAAGTTCAGGGTTTACTTGACAGAGTTAATGAAGCAGAAGAAAAACTGAAAAATATTAAAGAAAACACAGATAAACTTTCTGCTCAGGAAGCTCAAGCTGAAACAGCCAAAATTGCACAAGAACTCAATAATATAGCAAATGAAGCAATTCAAATCAGCTCCGGAAAAGTTGAAGATAATAATGACGAAGTAAAAGAAGAAGCAGAAAACGACGGTAAAGAACCACAACATGCATCTGTAGATGGCTATAATGCACAAGTACAAAATGATGTAGAAAATTTCTACTGCTCAGTATATCGTGCCGGCACAGATGAAAATACTTTGGGTGACTTTATGAATGGTTTTACCAAAGATAATGTTATGGACAGATTATGCACATTCAATAAATATCATTCACAAGAAGAAGGTGAATCTTTAATGAAGGCCTTTGTTGATGATACAAGCGGTTCACTCAGAAAAGATGGCTGCAGAAAAGTTGCATTTTCACTCCGTCTGAAAGCTGATGAACTCGGAATATACGATGAATGCGCAGCAGATTTCGCAGCAATAAACAGAGAATTGCGCAGCTTCTGGGGAGTAAGCAATTCTATATACAAACACTTCGACAACATCGCTGCCAAAATTGGTGAAAAAATGGGCGGAACATACGCTCAAGATTGCAAACCAAAAGAAAAAGAATAGCACACTATAAAACTTAGACTACAAGACTTAACAAGATTATAATTCCTCAATATTTGAGATTTGTGAATTATATGATGAGTAAAGAAAAGTAGGTTAGGTAAGTAGTGTAGAAATTATATCCCGATAGAAATATCGGGATTTTTTTATTGGGTAAGGGGTAAATATTATTTACAAATTTCAATCTCATTCATGGTTGGTAACAACATTTATCCCCACACAATAATCTCTCAATTCTCATCATGGTTGGTAATAACATTTACCCCCCCCCTCTTGATTTTTAAGTTTTAGCATATTATTATCTGTTTTGTAGAGTGCTTACGCCAATAATCACTCAACAAGAAAAGGAAAAACTAATATGTCAATCAACTTAAAAAACAAACAAGAAATTGTTAAAAAGTATGGTAAAGATGCAAAAGACACAGGTTCATCAGCGGTTCAGGTTGCAATGATGACACAAAAAATCAGCGAACTTACAGAACACTTAAAGACTAACAAAAAAGATTTCGCTACAAAAAGAGGTCTTTTGATGATGGTAGGTAAAAGAAAAAGACTTTTAGCTTACATCAAAGAGAAAAATCTTGACGAATACAGAAAATTGATTAAGAAATTAGGAATCAGAGGTTAATCCTCAAAATAAAAAGTCCGGCCTCAAAGTCGGACTTTTATTTTATGCGGAGTTTTATGAAAGCACTAAAATCACAACGTTTACACATCGGCTTTTTCGGCAAAACAAATGTCGGAAAATCATCTTTGGTGAACAAAATATCAGGGCAGGACATTTCTATTGTTTCTGACATAGCAGGAACAACCACTGATGTTGTGGAAAAATCAATGGAGCTTTTACCGGTTGGACCTGTGAATTTTTTAGACACCGCAGGGATAAATGATGACTCTGAACTTGGAGAAAAACGAGCCGAAAAAACCACAAAAATTATCAGCCGAACGGATATTGCAATTATAGTATGTGATTATAACGGAATTGATAATTACGAAAAAGATTTGATTAAGCAATTTAAGGAACTGAAGATTCCGTATATGATTGTTGTAAATAAATCGGACGTTGAAGAACTTGCGCAAGAAAAAATTTCCGAGCTAAAAAATCTGACTGACAATATCATATTGACATCCACACGCAATGACAAGGAATTGGTTTATAAATTCAAAAATGAACTTGTAAAAATGCTGCCGGAAGATTTTGTAAATCCTCCAAAAATTGCCGGAGATCTGGTTGAAGAAAAAAGTACGGTAATTTTGGTTATTCCGATAGATAAAGAGGCACCGAAGGGCAGAATTATTCTTCCTCAGGTTCAGGTTTTGAGAGATTTATTAGACAGTAACTGCAAGGTTTTATCAGTTAAAGAAAGTGAATTAAAAGAAGCAATTGAGGGTTTAAAAACACCACCGGCTTTGGTTATAACGGATTCTCAGGCCTTCAAAACCGTAAGCGAAATTGTTCCGGAAAATATACCGCTCACTTCTTTTTCAATACTTTTTGCGAGATTAAAAGGAGATTTAAATGCTTTTCTTCAGGGCGCAAAAACTATTGATACTTTACAGGACGGAGATAAGGTCTTGATTTTGGAAAGCTGCACACACCACGCAATAGAAGATGATATCGGAAAAGTTAAAATTCCTAATCTGATACGCAAAAAGACCGGCAAAAATATACTTTTTGAGCACTATTCAGGACACGATTTCCCTGATATTTCGCAATACAAACTTATTGTTCATTGCGGAGCATGTATGACAAACAGGCGTGAAGTTCTATCCCGAATACTCAAAGCTACACAGGCCGGAATATCCATAACAAACTACGGCATAACTATTTCTTATTGCCTTGGAATAACCGACAGAGCCACAAAAATATTTAATCTTTAGACATCTGAAACGTCCGGCAAATCAATTCTTTTCAAACGTTGTTCAATACGTCTGTACCATTTTAGATGCTGTTTAAACAGGATTTTATAATCATCAATGTTTCCCTGTGATATATCAGCAAACTGTTTGTCGCTTGTTTCGGTCAATTTATCTTCCAGCACTTTTGTAAATTCTTTTCTGTCGATATTTGCATTATCCATAACCATACGTTCTCCAAAATCAACCAGAACTTCAGGTCTGTTATCTCTTAAGAAACAATATTCTATGGATAACGGAATAAGATTGACTTTTCCGTACTTTTTAACGGCATTTTGTGCAATATATGTAAGACCTGTCTGGAATTTGTATGGTCTGTAATGCGGCGGTCTTATAATCCCCTGCGGGAAAATACATAAAATATTTCTCAAATCACCCAAAACATCAACCGAATACTGCAGGGCCTTCATAGCTGTCTGTGCAGATTTTTTGTTAACAGAATAAGCACCACCGCGCCTTAATAGCGGGAATCTGTTTAATTCTTCAACCATAAGACGAATTTCTTTGTGGCAAATTCTGTGGGTTGTATTATACAAAACAATTCCGTCCCACCAGTTGCAATGTGGAGCATAAAGAATTGTCGGGATTTTCGGGTCACGCTCAAAATAACTTTCAGCATTTCTGTAGCGGAAAGCGTAGAATCTGTTTTGGAGCATATTGAAAAAGAACAAACTTGCTATGGTAAGCCAAAACTTGCTTGTTTTTGCAGGTTTAAATTTCTCCTCTTTATTCCTCAATTTTGTTGGCGGTATATCCGAATATAATTTTTCCTCAGTAACCATAGAACAATCTTACCCTACACATACAACTTTTAAAACAAGAAATTAAGAAAACTTAACTCTTTTATAATACTATCATCCGGCTGTTTTTGCAAGAGGAAATATGAATAATATTACTTTTTTTGGTAAATTTATATTAATTAAATTAAAACGTTTAGGCAATTTTAAGGGTTTACATGTTTTATAGGTATTGAAAAACAATTAATAATGGAGGTAGATATGGCTGGTGTAGGAAAATGTATGTGTTTAATGACAGGCTTTGGGCTTGTTTCAGGTATGGGAGCATCTTATATAATACAAAGAAAAACAAATAGTATGGTTCTTCAACAAGCTTCTGCTGTTGCAAAAGACGGCGTTATTCCTATAGGCGGGAAAACTCCGGACGGTAAGTTATGGGACGGCGCAATGACAGTTGAACAATTAAAAAAAGATTTAAATAAAAAATCTTTAGTTTCCTCTGCTGTTATGGGTCTCCTCTCAGCTGTCGGAACAGCTGCTATTGCAGGTATTACCTTGTTTTTTAAAGCTAAATTATAAAAATAAAATATATTTTTTAAAGTCTTTGTACAATATGTGATATAATAACGATATGGATAATATCGAAAAAGATTACGAAGATTTTATTTCAACGGTGAGCCATGAATTAAGGACTCCGCTGACATCTATCAGGGGGTTTTCTCAGACAATGCTTTCTTCGTGGGACAAACTTGACGATGAAAACAAAAAGAAATTTATAAGAATCATTGAAGATCAATCTAACAGACTTATTCATCTTGTTGAAAATATGCTGTCTGTCACAAAATTACAGGGGAAAAATAATTTTGTATTCAGCGAAATCAACGCAAAACCATATATTGAACAGGTAATCTCCGTTGTAAAATCGCAATATCCACAGCATAAATTTGAACTTAGTTACAAGGATAACACACCGAATATATTTGTTGATAAAGACAAATTTCAGCAAATAATGACAAATTTAATTGAAAATAGTGCAAAATATTCAGTCGAATCAGATATAACAAGAATAAATACAAAAATTGACAATAATAAAGTTATAATTGAGGTTTCAAATATTGGAATTGGTATTACCGAGCAGGATCAGGAAAAAATCTTCACAAAATTCGCAAGAATAGATAATCCGCTTACCCGAAAAGTTCAGGGAAGCGGCCTTGGATTATACATAACAAAAAATCTTGTTGAAAAGATGCATGGGAATATCTCTGTTAAATCCGAAAAAATACAAAATTCCGAAAACAGCAATATAACATTTTCAGTTGAATTTCCGATATTAAATATTGAAGAACAAGCGAGGATGAAATGCAGTCAGTAACACTCATTATTGATAAAAGACTTGAATTATCAACCAAGTATAAAAAACTTCTTGAATCAAAATCCAATCGTGTAATTGTTTCAAAAGATTTAATTACGGCTATAAAAATTATTCAGGATAAAGAACCTGACTTGATAATAATTTCAGATAGCTTTGATGACGATTTGTCGGATTTTTGTAAACAGGTTCGCGCCCTGACATACAATATGCGTCCCGTTATTGTTGCAACATCAAAATCTGCTGACATAAACGACAGAATAAAAGTACTAGAAAGCGGAGCAGATGACTTTTTGTCAGAGCCCGTAAATTCTGAAGAATTTAAAATCCGAATGAATGCCCATCTGCGCAGAGAGTACGAATCAAATACCGACACAAAAGAGCTTTTGCCTAACAGGAATTATTCAATGAGGGCAATAAAAAGACTGCTCTCAACAGACGAACAGTGGGCGATTCTATATATCAGCATAGAAAATTTTGATATGTACAAACAGGCCTACACCAATCTGGCTTCGGATAAATTATTGCAAACTTATGGTGCTATAATAAAAACCACCCTTGGAGAAAATGATTATCTTGGGAAAATATCGGAAAATATATTTTTGGCAATAACAGACACATACAAAGCCGAAAAAATAGCAAGGTTTTTAATCTTTGCTTTTGATTCTGTTGCCAGCAAATTTTACGCGGAACACGACCTTGACAGAGGTTATATGATTATGCAGGGGGATGAATCAGCCGGTCGCAGAGCAGACTTTGTACATTCCACAATCAGCGTTGTAACAAACGAATTCACCAAATACAAAGATACTGCACAAATAATGAATACTCTTATTCAAATTCATAATATGGCAGATATCCCGACACGTTCAAATTACCTTATGGAAAGACCTAAAATCGAAGGCAACGATTCCGTTTTGGCAAAAGATTACAACAACAAGATTATGATTTTTGAACCTGACGAAGCACTGAGTGTTTTATTAAACACCATCCTGAAGCTTCAGGGATATGATACGGAAATTATTAACCATTATGATATTCCGGAGGAAAAAGAAATTCCGGCACTTATAATAGTTGATGCAGGAGATTTGGAAAAGAAAAACGGACTCAACCTTTGCTACAAATTAAAGCAGGAAGAAAATTACAAAAATTCTAAAGTTATTGTTACTTCAATTATTCACGACAAAGAACTTGTCCTGAATACAGGTGCTGATTTATATTTGCCAAAGCCATACGAAATTCCAAACCTGATTAAGTGGGTAAACGAATTTATGCGTGAATTTAATATATAAATGTAACAATCAAAATATTATTATTGACTTAATTTTTCTGTTAAATTACTATCAAAACAAGAGGAAATGGAGTGAAGATCTCCAGCTGAAGCCGCAGCCGTAAAAGCCGGAATGCTCTAAAAAATACTTGTCTACGGATTTTTGGACGAGATGTGTATCTTTTGAGCTGTCCTCTTAAAAAACAGAGGATTTTTTAATGTCATTAAACACTGCAACAGTACATACGCACACAAAAGTCGGGACCTGTCCGCACGGACTTCCCCCCGGTGCATGTCCTATCTGCAGCGGAATGGCAGGAGGAAATTCCACAACCAAACGTGATGTCCCGAGAAACCCGGGCGAGATGACGTACAATCAATGTGCCGCAATAGGCGCAATGTTAAGGGCCCAAAAGCATGCAAAACAACAGGCAAAAGCAGCAGAACAAAGCAGAATGGAGGCACTTGCAAACTTTCAAAAAAACATTGCCTCAACCCACCAAAGACTCGTTCAATTTGCCGCAATAATTTCCAAAACCATGCCTGCTGTCATTGCAAAACCTGTAAATTTTGTACTTAATACTGTTTTGGGAAATGTTTTGAAATTTATCCAAAATACTCCGGCATTTATTGTGAATCTTGCGCAGACAATCTCTTCAAAATTTGCTGACATTTCAGATAAACTCGCGGCTGTGTTTGGCGAATTAAAAAATGCAACAGAAGAAAAAATTTCAAAATTCTTCTCTGATATCAAAAAGAAAATCAAACTTCTCTTTGTCTTCGGTTCACAAGAAACAGACGACGAAGAAAAGAAAATTGAAGAAGACAAACGCCAGTTTGAAATAAAGACCTTCATTCATAAACTTTGTCAAAAACTAAAGAAAAAGGAAACAGAAAAAGATGAATATTAATCCGTTAAACGATGCGGAAAATGCAAGACAATTCAGAAACCAGACAGCTTCTCAAAAGAAAAAATCTCTTTGCACAAAAGAAGGTGTCCTGGTTAAATCGAATATTAAAGAGGAAAACAACTGAAATTCCACAAGAGACTCTTTTATTATTTCAGATACGGTTGAAATGCCGTCAGAGTTGTACCGCAACCGAAACGCCGTTGACAAAAAACTTCTTCCGCTAAGTGCCATAGCATTAGGTGTAATGGCATCAATTACGGCAGTCACATGGTTTGTAAAACGCAGTGCAAAAATTGCAAAAGAATTGACACCTGAAAAATGGCTGCCTACTCTCACCCGTAACGTTAACCTCAGCGAAGAAACCTCACAAGTTGTGTATCAGATGCTCCAAAGTCCAAACAGAAAAACCTTTATCGCGGGAACAGGAGTCCTTGCTCTTTCTGCAATGGCGTTTATGGGAAAAACCTTCTTTGACGGATATAAAGATATTTGGGTAAAAAGAAAAGAAGCCGATATTCAAAAAAATCTGCAGGAAAATCTTGTCGCAGTCGAAACCCAGTCTTTTTCAGGGAAAATGCAGATTATAAGAAGTATGCTTTCAAAATATTCAACCGATTTTGAAAAATATTTAACAGACGACAATGAAAAAATTCTTCAGAATTTTGAAAAGAAATTCCGGGCTGAAACATCTTTTACTTCTAACGGAAAAAATTCCAAAAATAATTCCTCAAATATGGGAAATATAATTCTGGGAACACTAACAACACTGGGAATTGTCGGTCTCGGATTTTTATCCTTCAGAAACTTAAGCAAAAGTAAAATTCACCTGCAAGACGGTCTTGAACGGGCAAAAGATACCATAAGAGAACTTGTAAAAACCTCCGGTGAAGAATCTAAAAAAATGGACAAAAACAATCTTGAACACATGTTTGGTTCACTTGAGGGCTCTGAAGGAATTGAAGATTTTGTAAGACAGGAAGTGGAAAAACTTAACTGGAAAAATCCTGACGAAAAAAAAGAATTTCTAAATAAAATTCTGACAAGATTTAAAACCTCGACCACAAAAGTTAACCCAAACATTGGAGGCGACGGGACTCCGAAACCTGCTTTTAATTCCTTCGTCAATGACTACAAGGCCTTTTTCTATAATTGGCTTATAGATACATCAAATCCGCAGTTTAAACAGCTTTTCTTCGGCATAACAGGTATTACTGCCGCAAGTTATGGCGGAAAACTTGTGGGAGATGCAATTAAAGAAGTTCAGGTCAAAAAGATTAATGCCGAAACCGAACTCGAACTTCAAAAACGTCTTGTTTCAACAGAATTAAGGAATTTTAAATCCAAAAAAGATTCTGCCATAAGACCTCTGGTTGAAGAATTTTATAAACAGGTTGACAGCGGGAAACGTTCAAAAGAGGAACTCAAAACTCTGGCGGAAAATGTTTTGTTCGAGATTAAAAACGGACCACCGTATGTATATTCATAGAGGTAAATTTATATGGTACAGATTCAGCCAATATCACATACAAATCCATATTATAACAGACCAATGCAGCCATATTATGCCTGCACGAGCTGTCAGTTGCCAACCCCTCAGAGAAATTACTGCATCTTTGACAAAAACGAGGTTGACTATTTTGTAAAACAAAAAGAACAGGCACTACCGGTTTTAACAGATATTCTCTGTCATTCAAATAATGAAGCTCAGGTGACAGAAGCACTCTATATCATTGACAGAATGATAGATGACGGCACAAAAGGTATAGATAAAATGTACCCTGTTTTTGCCAGATTTAATAATACAACTTCACCTAATATCCAAACCTATCTTGCCGGAATTTACCGCAAAACTCAAATCCCTGATGCCTTTGGACCTTTGGTAAAAATGCTCATACAAAACTCTCAGCGGCCAAATAACCCAACGCAGACTTTTGATCCGAACGAAGAAATCGGCGGAGCAATACTCAGTTACCTTTCAGACAGATTCAGAAGCTAAGATTTTTGCAGCAAAACAACGGCATTTGCCTCTATTGCCAAATTCTGTCCGACAGCATCCATTTTCTCTTTTGTTTTGGCTTTGATTGAAATATCGTCGTGAGAAATTTCAAGAATTTTGCATAAAATATCTTTCATTTTTGGGATATACGGCATCATTTTTGGAGCCTGAGCAATAATGTTACTGTCAATATTTA